>Ga0157372_10000794_pt1 | contig 34258 bp, 32 predicted proteins | sample C55metaG_FD_115307 | JGI IMG/M metagenome (GOLD analysis project Ga0157372, IMG submission 115307) | Corn rhizosphere microbial communities from Kellogg Biological Station, Michigan, USA - C5-5 metaG | ecosystem: Host-associated > Plants > Roots > Rhizosphere > Soil | place: USA: Michigan...
AATATATCGATAGCAATAATTACCTGGTGAAAAAAATACGTGTTATACAACTGGTGGCCCTGATATTTTTTACCGTATCGGGCGGGCCATACGGTTTAGAACCATTGCTGGGCAGTGTTGGCGAATATGCCGCGCTCTTGCTGGTGGTGCTAACGCCTTTGTTGTGGGATGTACCCGCCATATTAACAGTTTTGGAACTGAATAGCATGATGCCGGTTAACGGTGGCTATTATCAATGGGTAAGGCAGGCGCTGGGGCCGTTTTGGGGCTTTTGCGAAGGCTGGTGGACCTGGCTTTATACCTTTGTTGACCTAGCGATATACCCGGTGTTATTTGTTCAGTATGCTGCTTTCTTTTTCCCTGCGCTGGCTACATTCAACATACATTTAGAGCTGATTAATATCGATCTGCCTGTAAAATTAAGTATCTGCTGGCTCATCATCTGGACATCGGCCATGTTAAACATCTGGGGCATACTGCCTGTGGGTAAAGTAACCGTTGTGCTAAGCGCAGTAGTGCTGTTGCCGTTTTTAATATTGTTCGGCATAGCTTTTTATCATCACAGTGGCGGCATGCAAATACCCGCACCATCATTAAAAAATGTGGCTTTTCCGTCGTTAAGCTTTGGCCTGTACACCGTAATGTGGAATTGTTTTGGTTGGGATAGTGTTACAACCTATGCAGACGAGGTTGAAAAGCCGGTGCGCGCCTACCTGGTAGCAATAGCCATAGCATTTGTGTTGGTTATCGCGGTTTACTTTTGCATTGTGCTGGTATCGCAGCAATCACATATCGATTTCGCGGTATTAAAAAGTTCGGGGTATCCGGCATTGGCTCAACTGATAAGCGGGCGCTGGTTGGGTTCGCTTATTGCGTTTGGCGGTATGGCCAGCACGCTGGGTTTGTACGCAGCAAACCTGCTATCGGTGTCGCGCCTGCCCAGGGCCATAGCTAACGATGGTTTACTGCATAACAGCATTAACAAGCTGCATCCCAGGTTTCAAACACCCTATATATCGATATTACTTTGCTCGGCAGTGGTAAGCGTGATGGTATTGAAGGATTTTGACGCTCTGCTCATCATCGATGTAACCATATATGGCGCAGGCTTATTTTTGGAATACGCATCGCTGGTTAAGCTACGGGTTAAATTGCCTAAAGCTAACCGGCCATTTAAAATCAGGTTAAGTACGCCGGGCCTCTGTATGATGATCTTGATCCCGGTAAGTGTATACGGTATAGCGATTACGGGCATTTTTACATCTGCCGATAGTATCTGGCTGCCCGCCTTTATAGCTGTTTTAGCTTTATTAAGCGCGCCGCTGGTATGGCTTTTTGTAACCTGGCGCAAGCCGCACCTTAAAATGCACAAAACGATATTTGAGCCCTTTCATAAACAAAACACCTAAAAAACCTCTACTTTTAAGCATTAATCTGCTGATATGTATTTTGTATTTTCGAAAGTACTTTTGTTTTTAATCACCCCATTTTGGTGGATTTGTTTTTTACTGATCATGGCGCTGTTCAGTAAACGGCCCAAGCTCAAAAAACGCCTGTTTATTACTTCGCTTGCAGTATTCCTTATTTTTTCGAGTCCGCTTTTACTACGTTTATTTGCCCGTTGCTGGAACTATCCGCCAAATTATGTAAATGGTAAATACAGCTGCGCTATTGTATTGGGTGGCTTTGCATCCGAGAAAAGTGACGGAAGCGGATATTTTAATCCGGCTTGCGACCGGTTTATTGAAGGTACCGAACTGAAAACTACCGGCACCGTATCGCACATCCTGATCAGCAGCGGTAATTCGGGTTTACGGCCCGATGGCTTCCGCGAAGCAGACTGGGTAAAAAAGGAATTACTCAAGTTTAACGTACCCGACACCGCAATCTTGATCGAACACGGCTCGCGCAACACCTTCGAAAATGCAGAGTTTTCGAAAAAAATATTGACGATCAAACATCTGTCGCCGCCCTACCTGTTAGTAACAGGCGCTTTCCACATGCGCAGGGCAATGCATATTTTTAAGAAGGCTGGCATCCCGGTTATTCCTTATCCGTCAGAATACTCTGCTGTATACGATGGTTTATCAATTGGCGACTTAATTCCTCAGCCTGAAATATTATCGGGCTGGAATATTTACACCAAAGAAGTGATAGGTTACATTGTAAGCGTTTTAAAATAGGAGTAGTTTTCCCGTTAAATAACGGATATAATTTATGGTGAAAACACCGATTGGCGTTTACTAATTGTTAATTAACTTTGTTATTATAATTGCTAATCTCCGATACTGCAATTAATAACACTTTAATGGTTTTGTGCGATGAATTATCAGATACAAAAAAATTTTTTTTGTGAGAACTGCCGAAATTGCGGTACAAGACCTGTAATTGAGCAGAGCAAAAAAGTATGGATAATAAGATGCTCCAATAATGCTTGCAAGAACTCGGTTGTAGATAGTTTTATCAATATTGAAAAGTGGAACTATATCAACAACAAAGAAAATTTTGGCAAGGTGGTAACCGGTAATTTCAAAAATTCGGCCTGAGTTCTCCCGTATACTTTAGGCTATCGCCATCAGTACAGCGTCCAAACCTTCAAAATACGCCAAAGCAGAAATTTTTCCGTGATGATATTGCTCTTTTAGCTGATCCATTCCCGCGTAAATATCTTCGGGTACCTTTAGCGTTGGGTCCTTTTCCTGTAACAACCTTATCTTTAATTTAAGATTCTGCTTCACCAAAGTCAATATGGTATCCTCGATCGAACCAAAAACGGCTTCCCACGATGTGATGACCGCTTGCTGGGCCTCAATCACATTTTTTAGGGCTAACGCCTGTTCGCCGAAGATATCCATATAATTTTTTTTTGATTTACTTATACTTTACGCGGCGGCAGATCGAACGCCTCGGCATTATGCTCAAAATGCCCTTTATGGGATCCGTCGCAAAATGGTTTATTAGCAGATAGGCCGCAACGGCAGATTGAAACCACGGTGCGACCCTGTAGGCCATAGGCATTGCCCTGCATATCCACAATTTCAAAGTCACCGTCGATCTTTACTGATCCGTTGCTGTTTATAGTCAATTTAGTAGTAGCCATATTTATTTTATATGCCCTAAAGATAGCTGATAAATTTTAAAAACCGGTTGCAATAAAAATGATACAGGACAATGCAGGATGCTTTATTAAACCATCCTGCTCATATTTACGTCTTACAAACCAGTTAATTAAGCCTAAACTTTCGGTTCTAAAAAAATGATCAAAAAAACTATCTGCCTGCTGGCATTGGTACTTCAATTATCTTTTGTCTTTTCGGCAACGTTTTATGTTGCGCCCAACGGCAGCGACGCCCATAGCGGCAGTATTGAAAAACCCTTTGCTACCGTGCAAAAAGCACAGAGTGTGGTCAGCCCTGGCGATATTGTATACTTACGTGGCGGCACTTATCATCTGCAGCCCAACCAGATTGCAAAGCAAGAACGCCAATGGGCTTATGTTACCTACCTGGATAAAAGTGGTACCCAGGGCAAGCCCATCAAATACTGGGCCTATCCTAACGAAAAACCGGTATTCGACCTATCGGCCATTAAACCGGAAGGTTTACGCGTAACAGTGTTTTATGTTTCGGGATCGTGGATACATCTAAAAGGTTTTGAGGTGGTGGGTACCCAGGTAACTATCAAAACGCATACCCAATCGGAGTGCTTTGAAAATCAAGGTAGCAACAACATCTACGAACAATTAAGCATGCACGATGGCATGGCTATTGGTTTTTACTTACTTAATGGATCGAACAACCTGATACTGAATTGCGATGCCTACCGAAACTGGGATTATTATTCGGAGAACGGCCGTGGCGGCAATACCGATGGCTTTGGCTGCCATCCACGCAAAGGAGCGGTAAACAATGTTTTCAGGGGTTGCCGTTCGTGGTTTAACAGTGATGATGGCTACGATTTGATCAACTCGGCCGAATCGGTAACGTTCGATCATTGCTGGGCGATGTACAACGGCCTGGGCACCGATTTTAAAAGCCTGGGTGATGGCAATGGTTTTAAATCGGGTGGCTACGCGCGCAAGCCGGCCAGCGAGATACCTAACCCCGTACCACGCCACACCATACAATTCTGTTTAGCGGTTGGCAATAAGGCCAGCGGTTTTTATGCCAATCACCATATTAACGGCGATAATTGGTACAATAACACCGCTTACAAAAACAGTATCAATTATAATATGCTCTGCCGTTTATTGGATGATCCTAATGCTGATGTGCCAGGCTACAACCAAAAAATGCGCAATAACCTGGGCTACAAAGGCCGCAGCGAATTGCAAAACCTGGATAAAGGCAAAAGCGATGTAAGCAATAACTATTTCGACCTGAACCTGGAAGCCAGCGATGCCGATTTTGAAAGCCTGAACGAAGCCTTGTTGACCGGCCCACGCCAGGCCGACGGAAGTTTACCGGATGTAGCCTTTATGAAATTACGCCCAGGCAGCAAATTTGTTGACAAAGGCATTGATATTGGCTTTCCGTACAAAGGCGCGACGCCTGATCTGGGTTGTTTTGAGCAGGGCGCTAAGTATAATTATTAATTCATTATATTTAGGCTATAAAAAATCATACTATGATACGTATAACCCTATTGAGTTTGTTATTTGTTGCGTTATTAGGCTTTAGTGCGAAAGCTCAAGACGAAGAGAACCAAGATTATTACATAAATACCGCGGGGCAAAAGATAGAAGGTGTAATTACCGTGCATTACGGTAATGATTTTATTTGGTACAAAGCCGATAAGGCCACCAAGAAAGATACCAAAATATCCATCAATGATATCAAAACGGTAGTAGTAACACACCAAGCGAAAAAGGAAAGTTACGTTGATACACTTTGTGTAGTAGCTGATGGCAGTAGCAAAGATCAGAAAAAGTATTTCGGTAAACTTATGCTGTCATCGCCTACGTTACACGTGTACATCAAATTTAAAGAAATACCAGGTGGGCTAGTTTACGACATTCGCTACACCACGGCAGCTGCAATGCAGGCGCAGACTGGTGTAGGCCAATGGGAATGGGGGCAAGACAGAGATAAAATGATACTGATGTACCAAGAGAAAGGCAGCGACCTTACTTACGAATTAACCAGCAAAAACTACATCGATATTTTGAGCAAAGGTGTGGCCGATTACCCTGATCTGGCCGAACAAATTCAAAATAAAACCTATAAGTTTAAAGAGATCAGCAAAATATGTGATCAATACAGGGATAAAAAGAATTGATCAGCCTGACACGATCTTGCCCATAAGTGGTATCTTATTAACGATATAGACCAATAGCAGCGATAACACCAGGCATGTGAACGCTGTTATTGGTATGCTGAGCATCGGCGCAAACAGTTTGTAATTTAAACCTTGCTGATCCAGTAGTTGCAGTATCAGTGCATGGCCCAGGTAAATACCGAACGAATATTTGCCGGTAAAGTCGCGCAGCTTAAGCAGCCATTGGGGCGGGTTGGGCATGGATAACTTGCCAATCATAAACACGCTTGATGAAATGAGCATGATGGACGGGCTGATAGGCTCGTACATAATGGTACTTATGCCGTTGTAATGCTGGTATAATAAATAGGTACCGACGAAGATCGCCGCTAAACTACCGACGAACAATAAGTACATCCACACTTTAAGGCTTTTGATGTTGAAGTCGGTAAAAGCCAGGTAGTACCCTAAAACCAGATAGCCGATATAGCCTTCAAAATAGCGCAGATCCAACGATGGTTTATACTTGCTGAAATAGGGCTGTTCGATCATCATCACTAAAAACCAAATTATGAGAAAGTAACGAATTTCCTTTTCTGTTGCATTACGGATGAATTTGCTGATGATAGGCATGACCAAATACAGGCCGATCAGCATATATACGTACCACAGGTGATAGGATGCGCCATCGCGTAGAAAGTGGCATACCTGTTTCAGGCACAACCACCAATCGCCGGGATAATCGATATCCTCGTTATAGTACATATAGGCTATGTATATCAGGCTCCAAAACAAAAATGGCGCTACTATCCGACTTAACCGTCGTTTCAGAAAATCGCCCAGCTCATATTCGCGGTGTAACATCAGGGCCCCGGTTATCATCACAAAAACCGGAACTGCAAACCTAACCAGCGAATTATAAAAATCGCCAACCAGCCATACGTTTAACGGGCCTTTATTATAGGTTTCGAGCACGGGCGATGTGGTGTGCAGGATGATCACGGCAAAAAGGGCGATCACGCGCAGGTTATTTACCCAGTCGAACTGTTGGGGTTTGGTTACAGACATAAGCTGCTAAATTAAAAAATTTAGCGGCGGCAGATACGTTAAAACGCAGTGACTTATAATTCATCGAAAAAAAATAAAAAAATTTTGTGTTTCATGTTGATTTCATTTAAGGGTAATAGGTTTACATTGAATTTAATGGGTGGCCACCATTTTAACCTGATTGTTTTAACCTGAAAAAACTTAAACAAATGAAAAAGCTAACTAAATTCTATTCAGTACTGCTTATCGGCCTTATCGCATTAACCGGGCTAAACTCCTGCCAAAAATCGGGGGTTACCAATAATAACCAGGCCGACAATGCCGCCTTAACGGCCGCAGCCGCCATACAGGTGTCGGCCTCAACCAGTACTACACTAACATCAACAACAACAGCGGGCGTAGTAACTACACCAATTACAACCAGCGGTATTTTTGTGGTTAATTGTTATCCTCCGGGCGCAAAAAAAGATTCGCTTACCTCGTTCAGCAGCTTGCCTGATACCATCGGCAAATACTTAACTGCCAATTACGCGGGTTATACCTTCCAAAAAGCATTTAAAATTACTACCTCAAGCGGCACTGCAAATGGTTACGTGGTAATTATTACGTACAACGGTAAACCTGTAGGTTTAAAGTTTGACGCCAACGGCGTTTTTGTAGCCGTGTTAGAACAACGTGAGGGGCACGACCTGATGGGTAAAGGCTGGCACGATGGTGGTTGCTTCGGTAACCGGGGCGGCAACTTTAAAGATACGTTGGCTATAAGTGCATTGCCAACGGCCATCAAGTCGTACTTTGTTACCAACTATCCTGCCGACACGCTGTTACATGCCGTGGTTAACTTTGATGCTACGTATATCGTTATCAGCGCCGATAATGGTTTATTTGCTACCGCGTTCACATCGGGTGGTACGTTTATTAAACGTATACAGATATATCCCCGCCCTGAACATCACGCATCGATAGCTCAAAGCGCTTTGCCTGCAAATATTACTACTTATTTAACCACAACTTATTCCGGATACGTTTTCGACAAAGCCTTTACCGAAACGGTGAACGGCACGCTTAAAGGCTATTTTGTTTTTATCAATGCTAACAATACAATGGTGGGAGTTCAGTTTGATGCCAGAGGCAGTTTTGTAAAAGCTACAGTTCTAAGGTAATTTAATGTGAGGTTAATTATTACCTACCCCGGTTGCCTATGCCAGAGGCGCCGGGGTTTTTTGCTATTTAAAGGTTTCATTTGATTTTCATTATCCTCATCTACTTTCGTAACTATATAACTAAAACTATGCTACTGACTCAACTCCCAAATTCTATATTAACAAGTGTCCACAGGCGCGAAATGCGCCTGATGGGCATAAATTTTGAGATTAGTGTTGTTGCTGATGATGAGATATGGGCCAATGAGCGTATAAACAGCGCTTTTGGTGAGATAGCCCGGATTGAAAAACTATTGACCGGAACCGACCCGCAAAGCGCGGCCAGCCGCATCAATCAATATGCCGGCATCGAACCTGTTAAAGTTGACCAGGAGGTTTATAACCTGATAGACCGGTCGTGGAAAATAGCCGAACTTACGCATGGATCATTCGATATTACTTATGGTTCGGCCAGTGCGAATTATCGCGACATCATATTACAGCCCGCGCAAACCAGCGTATTTTTAAAAGAAAAAGGCATGAAGATCGATCTGGCAGGGGTGAGTACTGGTTATATTGCTGACCGTGTAAAGTATTTTTTGCAGATGCAGGGCGTAGGCAGCGGGGTGATCAATGTTTCAGGGAATTTGCTAACATGGGGCAATCAACCTGATAATCAGCCGTGGACAGTATCGACAGCGGCGCCATCGCTAAGCTACGGCCCGATAGCTAATCTTAATATCAGCAATATGGCAATAATTACCTCGGGCAGTAACGGTTATTTTAATACCCGCACAGGTATGGCGGTTAGCAATATTAAAAGCGTGAGCATATTAAGCCCCAGCGCCGAACTGGCCGTAGCTATGGGCACACCGGTGATGACGATGGGCGTGCGCCTGGGCCTTAACCTGATCAACCGGTTAAACCAGATAGCCTGTATAATTATCAACCATCGCAAAAAGACATATACATCAAAAAACCTAAACTACAGGTAACAAAGCGTTTTTGCTATCGTTAATGCTTTAACATCATAGCATTATATCATTTTTATTAAATTAGCATGCTATTAAACGGGCATGCTAATTTAATTTATATCAATTTGAATAATTTTTAATTGTTCGACCCTACTACATGACAAAGCGGCTCGTGTACATATTGATCTTGTTGCTGTTCACGGCACGCTTGCTTGCTGCAGGCCCTGGCTATGTAACGGCATATAGTAATATTACCCACCTGCCCGATGTAAAATCAGAAATATCTATCACTGCTACTACCATACCACCAGATACTGTACGTGTTAAAAGCGTGCCGCAAAACCGTATGGAGGTACTGGGCTCGAAAAAGATCAAAGAAATAGCCAAGCCCAAACACCAGTCGAAACCCGAAAAAGTTGTTGCGCCGGTTGATACCGCCGCCGTAAATAAAAAAGCAAAACGCCAGCGACGTCCCGAAGGTTTGGAACGTCCGCCTGAAATACCGCGGAGGAACAACGATTAAAAATGAGTTTTTATCAAAAGTTGATGATATGAGATATTTGATGACCTTACTTTTTTCACTGATGTATGGAGCCGTCAATACGGTTTGGGCAGTTGCCGCGCCCGATACAGGCACCATCGTTAAAAAACAGTCGGTATCGGCAGGCGTAAACTATGGCACCGATGTAAGCTTTTTTGGCCGCACCAGCCAATATCGCTATCCGTTCATCTCGGCCGATGTGATCTACAACTCCAAACCTGGCTTTTTTATCTATGGCTCAATGTGGAACGTACTGGCCTCGGCGCCTACGGTTGATGAATTTGATTTTGGCGCAGGGTATCATTACCGCCTTTCTAAAGAATTTAAGGGCGATATCAGCTATACCAGGTTCTTCACCAACGAGCAATCGCAGATCATCAAATCATCCGCCAATAACGATATCAACTTTAAAAACTCGTACGACTGGAAATATCTGAAAACAAGCGCTACGCTGGATTACCTATTCGGAAAATCGAACGACTTCTTCGTAACTATTACCAACTCCAGGTATTTTGAAAGTAACTGGAGTGTGTTTGATGATAAGGACTACCTCACTTTTGATCCGTCGTTCACCATGATATTCGGTACACAAAACTTTGTGCAGAACTTTGCGCAGAACCACGATTTTTATAACCCTCCGCCAGGGCACGGCCCTGGTATGCACTACGACCCTAATCCACCAACGGACGCAGCCAGCAAAAACAGCCAGTTTAACCTGCTTAACTATAGTTTTAAAATACCCGTAGCCTACAACAGGCCGCATTATACGCTGGAGGCATCATACAAATATGCCATACCGGTAAACCTGCAGGGGCCGCTGATCAATAATCACGAGTCGTTTTTTAATTTAACCTTCTATTACGTTTTTTATTAAGATACTTTATGAATGTTTTGATTGTAGAAGACGAAAAATCGCTGGCTAAGGAGCTGGAAATATTTTTAACCAACGGCAATTACCTGTGCGAGATTTGTTATGATGGCAAATCGGCCTCGCAAAAGATAGGTGTAAACCTGTACGATTTTATATTGATCGATCTTGGTTTGCCCGATTACGAAGGATTGGATTTATTAAAAGAAGCCAAAAAGAACAATCCCGAAGCAGCCTGTATTATCTTAACGGCGCGTGCCGAGGTTTACGATAGGATCAAGGGCCTTGACCTGGGCGCTGATGATTACCTGCCCAAACCATTTTCAATGCTCGAGCTGCAAAGCCGTATGCAAGCCATTACCCGCCGCAAGTTTGGTTTAAAGCATACCACCTTGATGCTTGGCGAGTTTAGCATCGATCTGAACGACCGCAGCATTACCCATAACGGTACGCAAATAAATGCGATCACCAAAAAGGAGTTTGACCTGATAGCTTACTTGATATTGCATAAAAACCGCACGCTAACCCGCCCGCAGTTAAGCGAGCATATTTGGGGCAGTGTGGTTAACGATGATTACGACTCGAATTACATAGACGTACACATAAAAAATATCCGTAAAAAATTAGGCGTTTACGCACCCGCCGACTGGCTGGAAACCGTACGTGGGTTAGGCTATAAAATCAAAATATAATCCTCTCTTCTTTTGAAACTACAGAACAAACTCACACTATTTAATACCAGCTCGAAACTGGTTATTGTGATATTGTTTGTTTTGCTATTACCCAAGCTGATCGAGAATATCAACAAAACTTACACCGATAACCGCCTACGCAAACAGCGCGATAAATTCTTACAGATCGTTAAAGAGCGGGGCATATCCAACTACATCCAGAACGGCGAAAGTTATGGCAGTTACCTGCCCCTGCATGAGGATTTTATCAGCCTGGATATTGATACCGCAAATGAATGGCTGGATACTATTAAGAACGATCGGCGCGTTTTTACTGATGATAAGGATACACTCGAATATCGTATCCTGAGTCGCAATTTTAGGGTTAACAAAAAGAAATACCTGCTGGAAATTGGCCGCAGTGTAAGCACCATCAGCGATACCAGCAGCCCGTTGCAAAGCATTGCCTTACAGGTTTTACTGGGGATGATCTGCCTCACTATTCTGGCCGATTTCTTTTACTCCAACTATGTACTTAAGCCACTGGATAAGATCATCAAAACCAAGCTTATCGGCCACAAATTTCCCAATTTTGGGGTGTATAAAAAGGTGCGAACTACCACGTCGGATTTTCAGTACCTGGACGAAAGTATTCATCAGATGATCAAGACCATCGAAAGCACTTTCCAGAAAGAGCGGGAGTTTATCTCGAATGCTTCGCACGAACTGATGACGCCAATTTCGATACTGCAATCGAAGATCGAAAACATGTTCGATCAGGAGGATGTGAGCGACGATGTAAAGGTACGCCTGCTGGAAATGCAGCGTATTTTAAACCGCTTAAAAAGTATTACCAAAACCTTGTTGCTGATATCGCAGATAGAAAATGAGCAGTTTATAAAGGAAGACACCGTTAACGCCGCCGAGTTGTTGCATGAGGTTTACGACGAGATCTCCATCCGCCTGCAGTCAAAAAACCTCACGATGGATATCGCCGTTCCGCCTAATATAGCGCTTGAAGGTATCAACAAATTTTTGATGTTCAACCTGTTTTTCAACCTCATTAACAATGCCATAAAATACAACAAAGAATCGGGTTTGATAGCCGTTAACGGTTATATGCATGAAGGCTCTTTCGTAGTTGAGATTACCGATACAGGTATTGGTATAGCCGAAGAACAGCTACCGCTTATTTTTAACCGGTTTAAAAAATTTAAGCAATCGCTACAACAAGAAAGTTTTGGTTTGGGATTACCGATCGTAAAGTCGATCGCCGATTTTCATAACATCCGCATCGATGTGACCTCGCAATTGAACAAGGGGACGACCTTTAAGTTGACGTTTCCTAATGCTGCATAAAGCCCCACCCAACCCTCCCCGGAAGGGAGGGCTTATGGTGAAGCTTATATTAGAAGTCTCCCCTACCGGGGGAGATATAGAGGGGGCTTATTATCTCCAATGGCCTTGCACCCATGCTTCGCCACCAGGTACCCTCCTCCAATGGCCAGGTACCCACTCGTGGCGACCAGGGCGAATACGCTCGTAATGAGGGCGCACATATTCGTAACGGCCGCCACGCCATGCCCATTCGCCGCTAACCCATACTGATTGTCTATCCGGGGGTGCGGGCCTAACCACTACAGGCTCAACCGGCCTGGTGCGTACATAAACCCTTATCTGTGCATTGCTTGTAAATGCAATGGCGCCTAAAACAGCCGTCATTGTAATTGATCTTAAAATCGTTTTCATAATGATGTAGCATTTATTCCTTTAACTAAAAAAATTTCTAAAAGTTTAAAATAATTTTTGACCGCGTCACATCAAAAACAACAAAATTATAGCCCTGCCGTTAATGTGTTAATTATTGTTAAATGCAATAATTCCCTCCTCGTTTAAATAAACCTTTTGATTCTGGTTTAATCTATACTCATAACTAATTAACAATTTTTAAATACCATGAAAAAAGTTCTCTTTCTAAGTATAAGCATGCTGGTATTGCTGGCAGGCTCAATAACTGTAAAAGCCCAGGGTTATTATCCGCCGCCGCGTAGGTATCCACGTCCGCGCCGCTATCCGCAACAACAGCAACAGCAGCGTCGAAACGACAATGATTTTAATAAAATAAAGTTCGGTATAGTCGCAGGCGCTAACTTCGCCAATATCATCAACCCTAATGATGCCTCATTTCATACCGATACACGTGTTGGGCTTAATTTAGGGGTTAGTTTAGATGTTCCGGTTGTTTATCCGTTAACCTTTGAGGCGGAGTTATTGTATTCGGAAAAAGGGTACTCAGCTACTTACAGCGATGGCAGCTCGTTTACACAGCGCAGTAACTTTATTGATCTGCCGTTGCTCGCCAAACTGCACATTACGCCAGGCTTTAGCTTTGTGATCGGTCCGCAGATATCATTTTTAACATCAACTCAAAACGTGTATACCAATGGTTTTGTGAGTACTGTAGTGCAGGATCAGTATAACCGCGATACCCAGGGCTACAACAAAAGTCTGCTGGATGGTGTAATTGGGATAAGCGTTAACCTGAACCGCAATGTTGAATTGCGCGGGCGCTACACGGTAGACCTGCAAAGTAATGCAAGCTATAGCGCCAATAACCTACCGCAATACAACAACCAGGTTTGGCAATTGGGTTTAGGTTTCAAATTCTAAATAAAACAATTATAAATCAACAAAAAAGCACGCCCCTTTATCCGGGATGTGCTTTTTTGTTATTGCACTTTGTAGCGGTAAACAAAGCGACCTATATTCCCATCTCCATCGATACCTTCAACAACTACACGGTAACTTCCGCGGCCATCGGCATTAAAAAACTCTACCGAAGCAGCGCCTGTGGTTTTATCGGTTACTAATCTCGGGTTCCAGTAAATGGTAGTTCGGAGGTCGGAAGTTGAATTTACAGTTGCCGGGCCGGTATACTTAGGCGAGTAAAACTCACGTGTCCGGCTATAGCCCATTGGCATAAAGGTTAACAGGTATTTCGGCGGAAACAGTTCTTTCAACTGCTCTTTGGTTATCTTTTTCCCTTCAGGTTTCTTTTTCCCGTTAATAACGATCACCCCATTGGTATTATACATCCGGCTTATACCGCTCAGGTCATCCTTCATAAAAGTTTCTATCGATTCAATCTCGTTAGCGTTGATACTGGCCAGGTAATTGAAATCAACATTCATGCCGTTATAAAATATCGCGGCCGGTGTACGGTTACCGCTGTTATAATCGCGAGTTACGTAAAAGTTGTTATTATCATAAGTAAAGCCCAGCAACAGGGTTTGCAGGCAGCTGGATAAAAACGAGCATCCTTGAAGCTGCTCGCCCTTTAACAGATGGTCAGGTTCCATAGAAAGTCCCATCAGTGATGGATAATCCAGGTGACTTGGCTTTTTAACCGGAGCCGCCTCTTTAATCTCAACTACTTTCAGGGTATGGCTGTTGTTATATATCTTCAGGCTGTTTTGCAGATATGGGTGCATCAGACTATCAATATTCGATACCTCATCTGGCGCGTTGTAATTAGGCGTTACCCCCTGCAAAGGCGGCTGATCAAGCATCAGCATCAGCGTGTTATTGTTCAGGTTGTCGCGGGCGTTCAGGGTTACGCTCGTCGAATCGGATATCGACAGGTTGGAGAATTTAAACTTGCCAACAGGGTCGGTAATGGTTTGAGTCGAAAAATTATTATCCGGTATCTGCAGCCTTACGTTCCCTTTCCGGATAGGTAAACCGGTATTGTTGCGTAGCGTACCTGATATTTCAATGCCGTGCATCTCGGGTAAAAAATAAACCGGCGGACGTTTATCGGCAATAATATCCCGGTATGAAAAGCGGCGGTAGCCTTGTGTCAGCATCAGCACATCCAGATCAGAGGTGGTTTTATCGGTTACATTGGTAAAATAGTAATTCGGTTTTTCGATGTATCCTTTCAAATCAGATGTCAGCAGCAAACTGGTTAAAATGGTGGTTTCGGCATTCTCGTCCAGCGGTACTTTGGTTTCATCAATCACCGCCATCGACAGGTTGGCCTGCACCGGCGCGGTGCCGTTTTTTGAAGCGATATTCAACCTTACCTTTTGCCTTTGACCATAGGTTTGGCTTGGCGATGTTACCGACAGGTTCAACAGGTCATTACCACGGATAAACACGATACGCTCACTTACCGGGCTACCGTTTGAAGCGAACAGCGTGACCTGCAATATCCCCGTAGGAAACTTGCTTTTAAGCACCGATGCGGTATATAACTGACTATTTAACACACTTTTTGCAGCATAATAGATAATACCGCCGCTTTGGGCAATAATATAAAACTCTTTGCCCTGGTTTTTCTGAAAAAAGATATCATTGCTCGATATCTTCAATACCAGGTTTTGCGGATCGATAATACTTGCTGCCAGGTTTATACCCGTACTGGCTACCCTCGGCAGATCATAAGTACCATGGCTGCCATCGGCAAACGTAACATTGGCGGTATAGCTTTTACCACTTTCGGGTACTAAGGCAAACTTACCCATACCTAAGTTTTGCGATTTAAACTCAACAACAGGCTTGCCATCGCTATCCATAATGGTGCCGCTTACATCGATACCTAAACCATCAGGTTTAACCGCTTTAAAACCCATTACAGTACGGATCCCGCTGATCAGTTCGCCGCCCTCTGGGAAGAATTGCACATCCTTTTCTTTATCGAGCTGCTTTAACGAGAACGATGCACCAAGAACCTTGCGGTTGCCCAGGTCAATACTGGTTAACAGAGGGACCTGGCTAACACCCGATAACTTAGCAGTATTGATCACGATATTGGCGCCGCCGCTGGCATCGGTCATAATCGCACCTTTTATCTCTTTATCATCTTCGGGTTCAACGTGCCAGTCTACCCTTTTGTTGGCATAGGGCAGTCCGTTCTGATCGCGGTAAATAACATGTGCGGTAATTTTCGATTGGTTGTTTTTTGCAGATGCCACCCCTAACGAAACAGTGGTAATGAGTTCCTTGTCGACGGGGTTACCAACGCTGATCACTTTATTAAAAAAATAAGCGGGATCAAAGTTGCGCATCCAGTTGGTATAAGCCACCAAATGATAGCTGCCTTGCTTGTACATTTTTTGCGGCAGTGGTATGCTGCCCCAGGCTATGCCATTGTTAAGGGGGAGTTTTATGGTCGTAACCAACGAGTCGCGGCTGGTGATCACATCCACATAAACTATACGGCTTAAAGGCGTTAACTGGTGTTTATCCATCGTAACATAGGCCTTAAACCAAATAGTATCGCCAACCGAGTAGTAAGGTTTATCCATGTGCAGGTACACTTTTTCGATAGGGTGCTCGTTACCATATTTAATGGTTTTCTCCAATATCGTTGTTAAATTAACGGTATCGGGCTTGGTTTGCGCGCTGGCCAGTGAGTAAACAGTTACTATTAGTACAGTTATGACAAATAAAAATTTCCGTAGATCCATGGATGGGATGTTAAATGCTAAGGGGCCACAATATAGCCATTTACGGCCTTAGCATAAAAGTGAAGCAATGTTTTTAACACTTTTTTACAAATACCGCTACACTATTATTTGGCGTTTGCAGCAATCTCGGTCAGTGCCTTTACCAGTTTGTCCAGATCAGCTAATTTGGTGTAAACATGCGGCGTTACGCGTACACAGCTAATATTTTCCCAAACTATGCTTACTGTATGTATTTTGTATTTGTTCATCAGCATACTGTCCAGTTCGGCCGGGGTCATTCCGTCTACATTCACACCGCAAATAGCGCACGAGTATTGCTGCTTTAACGACGTATGTATTCTCACTTTCGGTATCTGTGCCGCCCGGCTTGCCCAGTAGTATTTCAAATAATGCACGCGTGCCTCTTTACGTTTGCTGCCGATGGCATTATGAAAGTTAACCGCCTCGCCTATGGCCTGTTCAATCGCGAAACTGCGGGTGCCCAGCGTTTCAAACTTGCGGATGTCATCGCTGTGTGGTTTATCGTTACATAACAAGGGCCATATTTTCGCTATTTTTTCTTTTTTTATCCATAGCATACCACTGCCAATCGGGGCCGATAAAAACTTGTGCAGGCTGGTACCAAAATAATCGCATTCCAGATCGGGTATCTTAAAATCGAGCAAACCGAACGAGTGCGCACCATCCACCAAAACCTCCACCCCGCGACTATGTGCCATGCGGCATATTTTCTGCACCGGCATAATCTGCCCAACCCAGTTAATAATATGCGTTACATGCAACAGTTTTGTTTTTGGGGTGATGGCATCGGCAAAGGCTTTTACAATCTGCTCATCGTTTTCGATCGGAAAATCAAAGCTAAGCTGCTTGTAAACAATACCATCGCGCATGGCACGTTGCCGGTAGGCCTGTATCATGTTCGGGTAATCCTGTTTGGTACCTACCACCTCGTCGCCGGCTTTCAGGTCGAGGCCGTAAATGACCGTATTGAGCGCCTCGGTAGTATTACGGTTAATGGCTATTTCATCGGGCGATGCACCTGCAAGCAGGGCCAGCTTTTCACGCAGTGGCTCGCGCCCCATATCGATAATCCGGTTATAGTATGACGGGCCTTGATTAGCCAGATCGTTATACCGGGCCAAAGCCTGTTGCACCACCAGCGGCGCCGGCGATACCCCGCCGTTATTTAAAATAATGATATTTGAGTTAACTGTATAGGCCTCTTGTATGGTTGCCCAGTAATCTTCGTCGGCAGCTATTTCGGCATCGGTTAAATGAGTTACCTGTTTACTGGCCTGTGCAAAATCGGCCGCATGGGCAATATCAAATAAACTATTAGCCGAAAATGCCCCGGCCAAGGCGGTAAGCTGTTTAACAAAGAGTCGGCGGTTTTGGGGCATCGTTTTTTAATTGAATAAAGATACATTTTTTAGTCTTGAGTCTTGAGCACAGAGTTTTGAGTCTATACCCGTTCCAACTCTGAACTCCAGACTAATGACTCGCGACTCCAGATTCAGTACTCCGCACTATATCTCCAATAATCATTTCTGCATGTACCCGCGAATTTTCGATAAACCACAAGTGCGTATCCATCCCGCCGCAAACCACGCCGGCCAGATAAACGCCCGGCAAACTGCTGGTTTCCATGGTTTCAGCATTGTATTGCGGCAACAACTTTTCATCGGTCGAAAGCCGTATGCCTATCTTCTTTAAAAAATCGAAATTGGGTTTGTAGCCTGTCATCGCCAGCACGAAATCGTTGGCAATGGTTACCGGGCCATCTGGCGTGGCTATCTCCACCTCATGTTCGCGTATCGCTGTAATGGACGAGTTAAAATACGCCTTAATACTGCCCTCTTTTATCCGGTTAATGATATCCGGGCGCACCCAATATTTTACACGACTGCTTATTTCGGCCGCTCGAACCACCATCGTCACATCGGCGCCCTTGCGGTAAGTTTCCAGCGCTACATCTACCGCCGAATTACTCGCCCCTACTACAACCACCTTTTGCATGGCGTAATAATGCGGATCTTTGTAGTAGTGCTTTACTTTCGGCAGATCCTCGCCCGGCACATTCAGCTTTACAGCGATATCATAAAAACCGGTCGCGATGATTACGTTTTTGGCTGTGTATGTCGCTTTGCTTGTGTTGATGGTATAGGCTCCTTTTTCGCCCTCCACATGTTGCACTTCTTCAAACAGGTTGATAAGCAAATGATTCGAAAAAGCTACCCGGCGGTAATACTCCAGTGCCTCGGCACGGGTAGGTTTTACATTGTTGGATACAAAAGGTATACCGCCAATCTCCAGCTTTTCCGACGTGCTGAAGAAAGTCATCGTCGACGGATAATTATACAGCGAATTCACCAAGGCCCCCTTATCCACAATCACGAAGGACAGACCGGCCTTTTGAGCGGCCAAACCGCAGGCTAATCCAATCGGTCCGGCACCTATTATAAATATATCAAGCATTAATTTTTTCTATTAAAAATGTAAAACGACAATTCGTTCTTTTCTATTGAGATAAAACCAGAATTCTGATCGTTATTAAAAGTGGTTATTACCTGATCATTAAAAGTGCGGCTTTCCGGATCAGATGTCCAAATATTCAAGTTAGTCAGATCTTCAACCGGAACTAATTTTCCGTCCCTGATAATATCTAACGAAACCCGCTTATATTTTTCCACCAGGTAATAAATCTGCGAATCACAGGAGAAACTAGTCGCCGTGATTATGCCTATTGAGTCCACAAGTTTAGTCTCACCTAAACCCGATCTGCTTTCGTTCTCACCCACATAACTAACATATTTAAGACCTCGATTTTTCTTTTCAAAACCGCTCTTTTTTTTCTTTAAATAATCTCTGTTATATTCTTTAAGTTTTGTAGGATCAGCAATCAAAAAGATATTGGTAAAGCCAGCCATATGAGATAAGGAAGCTGTTACAATATATCCATTCTCATCTTTAATTATGTTAACAGCACAGGTACACGAACATTCGTATTTCTTACCATTATGCTTATCCATAAAATATAATGAACCACCCCATTCACCGCTACAGGTAGACACAACAATAAATTTTTCATCTTGATAGCTAAACGAGCCCGTGAGATATCCCTTTTTATAAAAGCTCCATTCATCTTTGTTTAAAAAGTAGGTTTCTGTTCTGTTAACGCCAAAAAGCGTATCATTTTTTAAAACCAGATTTAAGAGTTTAAGTGCTTTTGATCCTGGGATACCTGATTCGGCTATTGCCCCTGATTTATCAATTAATAAAATTTCACCATTAGCTTTCAAGCAATAAAATTTACTCTTAAAAACAACTGTCGCACTAATTGCGGTATCAATTTTTGAATAATGAACCTCTCTTCTGAAAGGAGATTGCCCATTACAAAAAAGGATAGAAAAGGATAAATAAAGTAGAGTGTAAAAAAACTTCATGTTTGCCGATGAGTGATTGGCTTATATGCCTGCAAACAAAAATAAAGAAAATAAAAAAAGGGTAAGCACCTTTTATCGCACCGCTACAACCCTCTACCCTTGCTGCGTTCCCACCCTGGGGGAGTTCAAGAGGAGCTGGTCGTAAAAGACTTACCCCGGCACAAAGATACAAAAATTTGCCATCCGTCCATTAAAAATAACATTTCGTCAATGTTATCTTCATAACAAACTACTATACAATTACTTAATATTCCAGCTAAAACCAACCGCCAGCCCTGCCGACTGTAGCTTAACCTTCCCGTAGCCAATATTGGTTAACGGCAATTGTACATAAGGCTGCAGGTCGAGACTGAATTTCGAGCTTAACCTGTGCTGATACAACACATTCAGGTCGGCCACACCAAAATAATGCCTGTTTCGGTTTGATACCGCATAACCCTTCGGTCCTGGCGTGCTCGGGTCGGCATATTCATAAAAATAATTCTCTTTCAGCATCAGGTATGATGACAAACCCGCACCTACACTAAATTGGTTCTTTGCATTGCCAAACAACCGGTAACTCAAATCAAGTGGAATATCCAGTATCCGGCAATCGGCACTTACATATTGTGGTTTAGTATAAAAGTTATAACCCGTATGGTAATTGCTAAAATCGGTACTATATGGCGTTTTGGCATACATAGCCCCGGTACTCAGGGTAAATCTGCCCCGTCCTACTGAAAACAGCAAGCCAAAATTTGCCCCGGTTTGTGTTTCAGCGAATGAGCCTACCCCATTCATATCCGGCGCAGCCAAAACAGTTAAGGCAAAATGAGTACCCGATGATGCCGTAGTTGTTTTTATTTGGGTCTTCGGGTTTTGCTTAGCTATCTGCGGCGTGGCTTTGGTTGCCGAATCTGCATTTGCTCCGCCCTTAACCGTTTCCGGCTTATTCACCACAAATGTTTGGTCACTAAATGCTGTCTTGGTGTTATTCTGATCCGGCTTATTGGCCGCTATTACTTCTTCATTACCGATCTTTACAGGCTGATCTTCTTTAACCATATTTTGGGTATTCTCTTTCTCCGGCTTACTAGCCGCAATCACGGCATCCGGCTCTTTCTGATTTGCAGAAACAGTACGGTTTAGGTTATTATTTCCCTTACGGGGATATTTGTTCGCCGCAATAGCCGCCCTATTACCGGCAATCACCTGCGAAGCATTCCGTAAATTACTTTGGGCCGATGCCGGTTGCGTATTATGGTCTGCTTTAGGTTGATCAACTGTTGGTTGAGTTGAGGCTTGCGTACTACCGCCTGCATTTGCGGCAACCCGTTGTCCGCTTTGGGTTGTCGATTGTTGTGTTGCCTCATTCATAGTGGCATTGGCCGGAGCCTTATTTACCGCTACCGAAGCCTTGTTCTGCTCGTTATTACCCTCCGGTTTAAAAAACATCCAGGCAAAAAATACCAGTAATACGGCGGCAACCGCGCTAATATAAGGCAGCAGTACAATAATTCCGCGCTTTTTACCACGCTCATCCAGCATTTTTTCGAGTGCTTCCCAGTCGGCCTCGCGGTACTCCGCATGATGGCCGGGCTCGGTCAACCCCTCTCTGAACATTTTGCTCAATTCATCATCCTGGTTCATCGTCTCAAAATATCTCTTAAATAATTATCTGTCATTATTTTATGTATCGTCATTTGCCCATCCAGGTGCCCGGTTTCGCCCTTTTGTTTTCCCAGTATCATCTGCTGCAACTTGTGCCGGGCCTTGTGCAGGTTTGATTTTGATGTACCCGCGTTTATTCCCAGCATCTCGCCAATTTCATCATGCGTATAACCGTCAATAGCATACAGGTTAAACACAGTGCGGTATCCTTGCGGCAGCTGTTGCACCATAGCCAGCAGATCGTCGTAATTCAGCTTCTGGGTAACGCTATCGTTAACCGATACATCCAACGCCGTATCGATGTCGTCAGTATAAGCAACCTTTAAATTAGTACGGTAATAATCGATGGAGGCGTTAGTCATAATGCGTCCCAGCCAGGCTTTGAATGGCCGCGTTTCATCGTACTTTTTAATATTGATGAGCGCCTTAAAAAAACCAGTGTTCAGTATTTCGGCCGCCTCGTAGCGATTGGCGGCATAGCGCAGGCAAATTCCCATGGCAAAACCATAAAACGCTTTATATAGCATTTTCTGGCTCGCCCTGTCCTGCTTTACACAGCCTTGTATAATATTTTGTAGTTCCTGTTCGCTCATAGGTCGTTCCGCGCCGCTCAATAACGGGGTGCAAGTTATTGAAAATCAAGCGATGTTTCTCTATCCGGGTAGTACAAATTATTCAGCGCAGTTTACTTTTTTAGATACAGTTCCTTAAAATTACGCCAATGGGCACTTTCACTGCCAAACGTAGGGCGCGATAGCACAGTTAACCTGTCTGCCAAAAAATGAGCGTTAAACTCCCGGTGCTCAAAATACGGCCAAAGTTTCCTGAAATCGGCCATCGGGATATCCTTAACTATGGTTATGTGCGGCACAAACTGCGGCCTGTCGCCAAACACCTTTCTTATCGACCTGAACCAATCCATCAATTCGGCATTGGCAACCAGCCGAGCGTAAATAGTTGCCGAGCTTGTACCATGCAAAAAATAATTAAATCCTTTTATGGCGATGTAATTTGAGCGGATACGCAGCAGTTTCTTTTGATAATATTCCAGTTTCCCGGTCATCATCACCGGCATTTGCCGCCCCTGCCCGGTAATGGTAATGTGCGCGATGGCATGCATCCCGTCATACTCACCGATCACTTTTGCCGATGACAGCTTCAACTTCCTCACCATCTCTTTGATTTCTGCCGTTGGCGAAATCATCATCATATAATCGCAATAGGTGCTTTCCAGTACATCCATAAATAAGCTTTAATTTATTCAAATCTAAATTACTAATATTTTTAGCATTTTTAAATAATTATTTAACTTTGTTTTTATGGAACACAAACGCTATATCGTCCACATCGATCTCGATTCATTCTTCGTTTCGGTCGAGCGGAAGTTCGATCCATCGCTTATCGGCAAGCCCGTATTGATCGGCGGATCTGCCGAGCGTGGCGTAGTGGCTTCCTGCAGTTACGAGGCGCGCAAATTTGGCATCCACTCGGCCATGCCTATGCGCACGGCCATGCGTTTGTGCCCGCACGCTACTATTATCCGGGGTTCGCATGGTTTGTATTCCGAAGCTTCAGCGCAGGTTACGCAGATTATTGCCGATACCGTTCCGGCATTCCAAAAAACTTCTGTTGATGAGTTTTATATCGACTTGACCGGCATGGACCGCTTTTACGATTGCTACCAGTTCGCTACCGATCTGCGGGAAAAGATTATCCGCGAAACCGAACTACCTATCTCCTTCGGTATGTCGTCAAACAAAACCGTCTCCAAAATGGCTACCAACGAGGCTAAACCCAACGGGCAGTTATTTGTGCAGCACGGTCGTGAAAGGGAATTTATGGCGCCCTTACCTATCAGTAAAATACCCATGCTAGGCGAAAAAACCTGCCAGAAGTTGTATCAATACGGTATCGAAAAAATAGCAGATCTGCAGCGCGCCGATCTGCGTTTTCTGCAAACAATTTTCGGCCAGGCCGGCCGTGCCATCTGGGAAAAAGCCAACGGCATCGATTATGGCGATATCGTGCCTTATTCCGACCGCAAGTCCATTTCGACCGAAAACACTTTTTTTAACGACGTTGCCGACCCTAAAAGACTCGAGTCGGTTTTAGTATCCATGACCGAAGAATTGGCCTTTAAACTTCGCAAAGAAAACATGCTCACCTCCTGCCTGGCCATCAAGATCCGCTACGCCAATTTCGAAACGCATACCCTGCAGGAAAAGATCGCCCTCACCTCTGCCGATCACATCCTGATACCCGGCATCAAAAATCTGCTTAAACGGGCATGGAACCACCATCGCCCCGTACGATTAATAGGTGTTCGTTTGAGCCAACTTTGCCAGGGCAATTATCAGATCAATTTGTTCGAGGATAACGAAGAAAAAATTAAACTGTACCGTGCTTTGGATAAAATTAATTTCCGTTATGGTGATAAAACCGTGTGCCGGGCCGCAGGTATGGAGATCGGTACACGCAATTTTAATCCTTTTATGCGCTAAATCCTGACGAATAAGTATGAATTTACAGTATTTCTCCGAACACGTTAAACCTTATGCATTTTTAGGCGTTAAACAAATAATGCGCAATTACCCATGTCGCATCCGGTACGTTCTTTTTTTGGGTTAATCAATAGTTTAAATTAATTAGGGGGAAGAGAGCATTGCAAAATGCTCTCTTTTGTTTTTTATACCCGGCTAAAAACAAAAAAGCCCCAGAATGTGCCGGAGCTTTTTAGTGTTTTTTTCAAAATATCGTTATTTATCTCTCAACAAATGGCTGATGCTTTGTATCGAGTTTACAAAGTTTAAGCCGATAGTAAAGTACGATGTCTGGTTTTCGTAACTTAATAATCTGCCGTAACTAAACTTAACCGTATTGGCAAACAAGCTGATCTGCCCGCCCAAGCCTACATAAATGTGATTGTTTACTTCAACAAAGCTTGCCTCGGGGCCAAATGATGGTACAAAAATTTGTTTTACTATGCTGGCGCCTTTGCTTGGTTTAAGATAAAAAGAGTAGCCCACCCATGGCGCCGGTTGAAAGTTAATGCCATTATCGCCGGTACCTGCTGTTTTTAACCAGGCAAAACCCGAAGACGGTCCGCCTGTCCAGCCAAAATCATCTACCTGGAACAGCATCACAAATGCCGAGTTACCTTTTATATTATCTACGGTAATCTTCAGCTTATCACCCGGTTCTAAATTTTCCGACGAGATATCCACCTCCGTATTTTGCAGATCGACGCCGTCAACATATTTCTGGGTGTAGGTATAAGTATACATCTCGGGGGCTGATGGATCAGCGCGTGGCACCTGGTTTTTCAGTACATCCACAAAGCCAAAAACATTAACCGGCTTTTCATTCCCTTTAGTATCTATCAAAGTAGCCATCAGCTTTATTTTTACCGAATCCTTAACCTTTTTAACCAGGTTCTTATCAAAATTGATCTTGATCTGCGAATTAGCCTGGATATATCTTACACTGGTAAATGAGGATGGTTTGATTACAGTAAATTTAGAGTTGTCGGTTTTGTTACGCACCGTAAACGAAATAAATTGACTCGGGTCCAGGTCTACCTGCGCATAGCTGAACATCACACAAAAAACAAACAAAACAGACAGTAGTAACGTTTTTTTCATAATTAAAATGACATTTTTAGTTTAACTCAGTGATATTTACGCAATTAAAGGGGTAACTGCAATGTTGCGATATTTTTGCTAATATTAAAAGTACAAGTCGTAAAAAGTTTAATATATAGCTTTGCAAATCAATAACTTGCGTTTTAATTATCATGCTTTAATTACAAATTCAATAAATAAATTTCAACTAAATTTTAATATCAAATAATTATCTGCATATATACCGCAGCAAAAAGGCGTCCCGATTTTCATCGGGACGCCTTTTCCACCCTATAAGTATCAGCTAATACCCGCGTGAGAACGAATACGGGAAATCGATATCCCTTGTTCCCCGCTGCTTGTTTGGCGATTTTGCCATATTAAAATTAATGATACCACCATTTTGCATCAGTTGCTTATGGCTGATCCAGTTAAAGTCGTAAGGCTTATCGTTATAAGTTACTGTATTTACATATTTATTATCGGCGCTGTTCAGCGGGGCGTTTATTACCACGGTTTTACCACTTTCCAGTTTCAGGGTCATTTTTTTAAACAGCGGCGCACCTAAAGCATATTGGTCGCTGGCCGGGCAAACCGGGTAAAACCCCATTGCCGAAAACACATACCAGGCTGATGTTTGCCCGTTGTCCTCATCGCCGCAATAACCATCCGGGGTAGCTTTATACATCCGGTTCATAGTCTCGCGAGCCCAGTATTGCGTTTTCCAGGGTTCACCGGCGTAATCGTACAAATATATCATGTGCTGTATAGGCTGGTTACCGTGCGCGTACTGGCCCATATTGGCTATCTGCATTTCGCGTATCTCGTGTATGGTTTCGCCATAGTAGCTATCGTCAAATATCGGCGGCAGCGTAAATACCGAATCCAGCTTGGCTACAAACTGTTTTTTACCGCCCATCAAACCTATCAAACCGTTAATATCATGGAAAACACCCCAGGTATAGTGCCAGCTATTGCCCTCGGTAAAGGCATCGCCCCATTTAAACGGGTTAAACGGTGTTTGTGGCCTGCCATCGCTGTAACGCCCGCGCATCATGCCGGTTTGTTTGTCAAACAGGTTGCGATAGTTCTGACCATGCTTGGCAAATATCTCTATCTCTTCCTTAGGCTTGCCCAACGCTTTGCCCAACTGGTAAATGGCAAAATCATCGTAAGCATACTCCAGTGTACGGGCAGCACTTTCGGGATAGGTTAACACGGTATCATGTTTTGCGTTGATGGTAAAATCGGCAGGAACATATCCCAGTTCATTATATTGCTTAACCCCGAACCGCCCCACCGCGCGTATCGGGCCGGCATTATTGGCGCCATGTTTCAAAGCCTCCCAAAGGGTATTGATGTCATATCCGCGCAAGCCTTTCAAATAGGCTTCGGCCACTACCGACGCCGAATTGTTGCCCACCATCACATTGGCCAAACCCGGACTACTCCACTCGGGCAGCCAACCGCTTTCCTTATAATCATTCACCAAGCCGACCTGCATTTCCCTGTTGATGGATGGGTACATCAAATTAAGGAAAGGGTACAGCGCCCTGAAGGTATCCCAAAAACCAGTGCCGGCAAACATATAACCCGGCAGCACCTGCCCGTTGTAAGGGCTCCAGTGTACTATCTTTCCGCTGGCATCTATCTCGTACAGTTTATTGGGGAAAAACAGCATGCGGTACAGGCAACTATAAAAGGTACGCATCTGGTCGACCGTGCCGCCTTCTGGCTGTATACGGCTCAGCGTTTTGTTCCAGGTATCTTTGGCTTTTTGTTTGGTTTGATCAAAGGTATCGTTACCCAACTCACGTTTCAGGTTCAGTTCGGCCTGATCGAAACTAATAAATGAGGATGCAACACGCAGCGTTACCTGCTCGCCTTTGCGGGTTTTAAAGCCGATAACCGCGCCCGCGTGTTTGGTACTCATCTCCAGCGAGTCTTTAACCAGCAAGGTATCACGTGTTGTACAAGCCATGGTAAAAGGCTTACTGAGGTAGATAACAAAGTAATTCTTAAAGTTTTTAAGCGGCCCGCGGGCATAGCGTGTACTATAGCCAATGATCTTGTTTTCCTGCGGGATGATTTTTACATACGATCCCCTATCCAGCGCGTCGATCACCACGAATGAGCTATCTGTTTTCGGAAACGTAAACCTGAACTGCGCCGCACGTTCGGTAGGCGTAATTTCGGTAGTCACATCCGCATCTGCCAGGTAAACGCTGTAGTAATAGGGTTTGGATATCTCGGCCTTGTGCGAAAACCAGCTTGCCCTGTCCCACTGCCCAACCTTAATGCGGCCCGTGCCAGGCATAATGGCAAACTGCCCGTAATCGTTCATCCACGGCGAAGGCTGGTGCGTTTGCTTAAACCCTTTTATTTTATCGGCATTGTAAGTGTATTGCCAGCCATCGCCCATTTTACCGGTTTGGGGCGTCCAAAAGTTCATGCCCCAGGGCACAGCTATGGCAGGGTAAGTATTGCCGTTGGATAGATCGATTTTGGATTGCGTACCCATCAGTGGGTTGATATATTCAACCGGGTCGGTAACGTGGGTAACCATTTGGGCCTGTGCAAAGTTGCATGCAGCCACAAAGACAAAAACACAGCAGAGTTTTTTCATGGGCGATATAAACAGGTCAGTTAGTAGTACAGGTAAAAGTACTAATTTTTTCAGAATGGTTACGTTGCTAAAAAGGCTGTCATCCTGAGCTTATCGAAGGATAGTGGGCAGGCCTCCGCACTATGGTTCGACAGGCTCACCATGACAGCCGTACACGCTCCCCTCAAAACAACGTAGGCCCACTGCCCAGCTTCAACCTTCCCAAATGCTTATAAGCGTTATCGGTAGCTTCACGCCCGCGGGATGTACGCATCAGGAAACCCTCCTGTATCAAAAAGGGTTCGTAAACTTCCTCAATGGTACCTTCATCCTCGCCAACAGCGGTGGCAATGGTTTTTAATCCTACCGGGCCACCTTTAAACTTATCAATAATGGTGAGCAATATCTTATTGTCCATTTCGTCCAATCCATGCTCGTCTACATTCAAGGCGCTCAGGGCAAAGCGGGCAATTTCGGTATCGACTTCCCCGGTACCTTTTACCTGGGCAAAGTCGCGGGTGCGGCGTAGCAACGCGTTGGCAATACGCGGGGTACCACGGCTGCGGCGGGCAATTTCGTAAGCGGCCTCTTCGCGTATGGGGGTTTTCAGTATCGATGCCGAACGCAACACTATAGTAGTGAGCAACTTGGCATCGTAATATTCCAAACGAGCATTAATGCCAAAACGAGCACGCAAAGGGGCTGTTAGCAGGCCAGAGCGTGTGGTAGCGCCCACCAGCGTAAACGAATTCAACGAGATCTGCACCGAACGGGCGTTAGGGCCGGTCTCCAGCATAATATCGATCTTAAAGTCCTCCATCGCGCTGTATAGGTATTCCTCCACCAGCGGGCTCAGCCTGTGTATCTCATCAATGAACAAAATATCACCCTGCTCAAGGTTAGTGAGCAATCCGGCCAGATCGCCAGGTTTATCCAGCACCGGGCCCGAGGTTATTTTGATGCCCGAACCCATTTCGTTGGCGATGATGTGCGACAAAGTGGTTTTGCCCAATCCCGGTGGACCATGCAGCAGTACGTGGTCGAGCGACTCGCCCCTTTGCTTGGCTGCCTGCACAAAAACCTTCAGGTTGGCTAATATTTTATGCTGACCAGTAAAATCTTCAAACACCTGCGGGCGCAACACTTTTTCAATATCACGTTCAATTGGCGAAAGATTATCCAGGTTGGGATCAAGATTCTGATTCATTGCCAACGAAATTAGTAATTTTAGACTGAAAGCAGAAAGGTGAAAGCAGAAAGCTTGAAGAATACTATCTCGAGTTAAAATGTGGATACCAAACACCTCTCACAACTATCGGTCCCGCGTTAGGACGAACATGGTCATCTAATTCTTGCCATTCCACGTTTTCCTTTATCTTAACGTATTGTGCAGTATTGTGATAGTCAAAATTATATTTCTCTAATAATCTAAAGGCATCTTCAACAGAGAAAGCCGTAACGCCAAAACCGAGAGGGTAATAGGTATCTTCTGGAAAACTGATCCAAAAAACTGTAAGGTATTTGTCCATAGCGATGCCTAAACATCCGACAAGATAACAAATTCGAAATTGAAAATCCGAAATCCGAAATCAAAATCACCCTTCCGGATACTTCCTGAATATGGCATTGATGCGCATCTGGATCACACCAAAAAACGCCTCGCGGAAAATGCGGGTCGACATTTTGGATGTACCCACCGTGCGGTCGGTAAAAATAATGGGTATTTCAACCACCTTAAAGCCATGTTTAATGGCGGTATATTTCATTTCTATCTGGAAAGCATACCCCACAAACTGTATCTTATCCAGTTGAACGGTTTCGAGCACCTTGCGTTTGTAGCATTTAAACCCTGCGGTAGCATCCTGTATATCAATGCGGGTAATAAAACGTACGTATACCGATGCGAAATAACTCATCAATACCCGGCTCATCGGCCAGTTTACCACGTTAACACCTTTAACATAGCGTGAGCCCACGGCCACATCGGCGCCATCCACACAGGCTTGCCGCAAACGGATCAAATCATCCGGATTGTGCGAAAAATCAGCATCCATCTCAAACACATAATCGTACTGGCGCGCTATGGCCCATTTAAACCCATGGATATATGCAGTGCCTAAACCTTGCTTGCCGTTACGTTCTTCAATAAAAAGCCGGTCAGGATAGTCGATCTGTATACGTTTTACAATCTGTGCAGTGCCATCTGGCGAACCGTCATCAATGATCAGTACATGAAAGTCATGCTCAAGCGAGAATACTTTATTCAACAAGCGTTCAATATTCTCTTTTTCGTTGTAGGTAGGTATAATTACAATACTATCGGGCACCAGTGCTGTGTTTGATTTCTTCGGATATGCTTCAATTAACTAAGCAGCGCAAATATAGAAAGTTTTTTATGGTAGCGTTGCCCGGTGTTTGTTCTATGTGCAAAATATTACATTATATTGGCTTAAACACATATTTAGCTTTTAGGGTTTTAATATTTTGTTTTTTAACGCCTATATTTAGGCGCCAATTAACATTAACAACTAAATCAAAACCCATCTATGAAAAAAACCGGGATATCGCTGCTTATCGCCCTGTTCGCGTTGGCGGCTGCTTCAAAAGTAAAGGCTCAGGGCCCAAACTGGATAGTCGACCTCGATTGTTATTTTAACCATGAATTCAAGAAGGATAAAGAAGGCAAATTTACTGCCGAACGCTTCCATTACATCTGGGACGAAAAGGATCTGAACGGCTACTCCAACTGGGGCGATGCTTTTATGAAATACGGCGGCAAACTAAAAAGCCATGATGAGGCTCCAACCTTCGAGAACCTGAAACACAGCGATATCTACATCGTTGTTGACCCTGATAATAAAAAAGAAACACCAGAGCCGCATATTATTACCCCGAAAGATGCCAAAGCTGTGGCCGAATGGGTAAAGGCAGGCGGTGTATTGGTAATACTGGCTAATGACAGCGCCAACGTTAACCTGGCCAGCACTAACGTGCTTGCCAAAGAGTTCGGGTTGCATTTTAATGATGATATACAGAACCATGTAATAGGCAGCAATATTGCCGCCGGTACTTTAATGATTCCAGAAGGTGACCCGATATTTAAAACCGCCAAAAAGATCTATCTGAAGGACATGAGCTCAATCACCCTGAGTGGTAACGCTAAAGCCGCCTATACCAATAAAGACGGTATTGTGCTGATGGCCACCGTTAAATACGGTAAGGGCACCGTATTTGCCGTTGGTGACCCATGGCTGTATAACGAATACACCAACGGCCACTTGCCTGCGGGATATGATAACGATAAGGCTGCCGACGACCTGAGCAAATGGCTCATCGCACAGATACCTAAAAAGAAATAATGACCACATACCAGCCCCGGGATAACACCCGGGGCTTTTTTATTGAATAACCTGTTGTTTATAAAAATATTTTTTGGAGATATCGAAATATTTTTATCTTTATAAAAAATAACAACTCGCACTTAAAAATCCGGTGTCATCAAAAGCCGATCCCCAGGCTGATATCCGATTTCAAGGTTTCGAGGTTATTTTCTAACCAGGCTATCGCGATAGCCTAAAATCACACCCACAAAATTTCTGAGCATTTTTTAGGATCGATCCTTTTTTCAGGAACGATGTTTTTGACTGTCTTGAAACAGTCTGCTGATAAACTTAAAGATCAATTTATACAACATATTTCGATCCTCTTTTAATTATTTTTATCCAATCCCTAAAAATAATTAGTTAACTGACCAATTTACCAGCCACGCCTCCGGAACGCCAACCGGAGGCTTTTTTATTTAACTAACGGTTTTTAATAATAAGTTAATGAACAAAGGCAACCGATCTGTAAATTAGCTAAACAATTATCAACCTTATGAAATTAAAAAGCATCCTCCTGCTGGCATTGGCCGCTATCCCGGCACTGGCGTTTACCATACTACATGATCAGGAAAAAGGCTTTGTACCGATGTTTGATGGTAAAACCCTTAAAGGCTGGGAAGGCGACCCGAAATACTGGCGAGCAGAAAATGGCGAGATCATAGGTGAGATCACTCCTGCAACCATCATCAAAGTAAACACCTTTTTGATATGGAAGGGCGGCCAGCCCGGCGATTTCGAACTCAAATGTCAATACCGCATATCAGCTAAAGGCAATAGTGGCATCAACTACCGTAGCACCCGGATTGATACTCTGCCCTATGCTTTAAAAGGATACCAGTTCGACCTGGATGGCAAAGACAAATACAACCTGGGCTATCCCAAATACAGCGGCCAGAACTATGAAGAACGTGGCCGCCAGTTTTTAGCCTACCGCGGGCAGCGCACCATTATCGAAACCGGCCAGAAACCCATCATCGCCGATAGCCTGGGCAGCAAAGAAAGTTTATTAAAAGCCCTTAAGTATGATGACTGGAACGAGATTGACCTTATAGTAAAAGGCAACAATATGAAGCATTATATTAACGGCGTATTAATGAGCGAGGTTACCGATAACGACCTGGTAAATCGTAAGATAAACGGCCTGATCGGCGTGCAGGTGCACGTGGGCCCGTCCATGAAAATAGAGTATAAAAACCTAAGAATAAAATACTTAAAGTAACCAATGCTTGTATAAATTAAGTTTAATAAGCATTTTTTAATGTGCCGCAATTTGCGCATATTTGCACCGCAAAAAAATTGCACGGTTGCATAGCTCAACTGGATAGAGCAACTGCCTTCTAAGCAGTAGGTTTCAGGTTCGAGCCCTGATGTGACCACAAAAAACCTCTTAATTTTTAAAATTAAGAGGTTTTTCTGTTTAAGTCGTGGCCAATAAATTTACATACCGCGGCAAACCCTCAAACCCTGATCCGGGCCCTTGCCGCTGGCTTCGTGGCTGGCCCTGAAGGACGATTGGCAACAAAAATCGGAACCCATCCAACCACCACCCCGCCAAACGCGGCCTTGTAAATCAATATTCCCGTTCGCTTCGTGCCTGTCCCAACACCACTCCCGTACATTGCCCGACATATCGTAAAGCCCTAATTCGTTTGATTTCTTACTCCCTACCGGCCTTGTACGATTATTATTTTTTTGCAATGCCGGCCACGACCATGAACCGTTTAAAGGTTTATCGCCCGAGTTTTGCCAGTACCAGGCCACATCATCAATTTGGTTGCTACCACTATATATATAACTCTTACTTAATTGCCCCCCTCCGGCGGCATAATCCCATTCAGCTTCGGTGGGCAGGCGGTAGCCATTAGCACCGTCATTGATCGTCACAATCCATTTAATGCTATCAAAAGTATTGGTATTTCCAGGATCTTTTTGGGTTTTATCGATATGATAATAGGGGTTTAGACCTTCTTTCAGGCTTCGCCGGTTGCAATACTCCACGCAATCATACCAGTTTACGTTTTCAACAGGCAGATTATCCCCTTTAAAGCCACTGGGATTATTGCCCATTACCGCTTGCCATTCCCTTTGAGTTACCTCGTATTTACCAAAATACAGATCGGGTATAGTACCGGGTTTGCCAAAATAAACAGACCGGGTGTTGACAAATGTCCCGCCTTCAACAAATATCAAACCAGCAGGTACCTGTTTCGAGCAGGAAGCAAAAAGCAAGTCCATCCATGCCAAAGGCAAGATCAATAATTTTTTCATAGGTAGATGTCCTTGAAAAGATTATAGGCCACAAGGGGCCTATAATCGTATAAGTTAGAGTAGAGATTATTCAGATGTTACCAAATGGTAGCATTAATGGAGCCGCTTTTGCCACTATAAGCCTCTAAAGCTAATATCTGATAATTGTAGGTACCAAAACCCTGGCCGCCGTGGTTTTTCCAGTTATTGATGTGGTTGGCCATAGTAATGGTATGATTTGATCCGGTAGATGAACCGCCCCAATTATCCAGGTATTGCCAGAAGGTGGCCGTACCCTGGATTGATGGCTGGTTTACCTGTTGATGCTTGTAAAAATTATAGTTATGTCCATCACTGCTTATAGTATTGATGACCGATCCGCTGGCCACCGAGCCAAACTCGGCAACATAATATTCAATAAGCGGACTGGTTGTCCATCCGTAAATACCTACACTGTTGTAACTGCCACTAAGCACACCCACATTATAGCCCCGGGTATTGGCCGATCCCGGATTATAGCCTTTACCCACTACCACATCGCCTACGTTGCTATAAGTGGCAGAGAAATTTCCGGCCGAGCCTTGCGTAATACTCGCTGACCCGGTAGTGTAGTAACATTGCCAATAGAAGCCATTGGTTGTACCCGATGAATTGATCTGATTCCCATCGTGCGTGTACCCGCTCGACTGGTGCCATACAGGCGCGACATCAGAGGCGGCAGCTACCGGTTCGGCAGCACTTTCTTTTTTACACCCGGTTGAGACAATTGTTGATGCAGCAAGCAACATGGCAGCCGCGCCGAAAGTAACCACTCTGGCCACTTCCGAAAGGAAGTTGTTTTTTTTCATAAGATGGAATAATTGGTTAGTTATCCAAATGTAAAAAGTGTTTTTGAAAAAAGCAATCGATTGCAATAATAATTTATTCAAAGCACTTATAAAGCCATCTAAATATTCATAACTCTTAATTAATTTATATTAAAGACAAATAATTTCGCATTTATGACATAAATCCAGTCAAAAAAGTAAACTGTATATAATTATCAAAATAGCAATCGATTACCAAATACTCACTACGCCTTTAGAGTAAGGCGCCTCTTTTCACAAACTAAAAAATCCGGGAAGCTGGCGGGCTTATTTAGATGTGCGGCCCATATTCTTATCTGCCCAGCGTAAAAACCATTTCATATTGGCCTGATCCTGGTGACCCTGATCATGTTGGCGCCATGCCAGTTGACCATCCAGCAGCGGGGTATTAACGGGCGGCATTTTCTCGGTGGTATAGTCATTTGATACGCCAAGATCCTTTTCGCCAAGTAATTTAAATACCGGACCGGCAGC
>Ga0157372_10000801_pt1 | contig 34193 bp, 28 predicted proteins | sample C55metaG_FD_115307 | JGI IMG/M metagenome (GOLD analysis project Ga0157372, IMG submission 115307) | Corn rhizosphere microbial communities from Kellogg Biological Station, Michigan, USA - C5-5 metaG | ecosystem: Host-associated > Plants > Roots > Rhizosphere > Soil | place: USA: Michigan...
CCTCAGCGGTTTATCATGAATACACACCTGCCACTAAGGATGTGCAGCCGTTTGGTTGTTGCGTCAGTGTGGCCACACCATTGACGAGAAGTTAAGGAGTAGAAGCATGCCAAGAGCCAAGACACCTCGCACACCAAAGCCCAAAGCCGAGAAAACGGAAAACAAAGTGCTCCAGATGCCGGAAACCGTTTCCGTCGCAACCGGGAACGGCAACAGCAATCATTCTCCTGCTGATATCCAATCGGAGATTCGCCGCCGTGCTTATGAACTCTATGAAAGCCGCGGGTATGCCGATGGGGGTGCAGAACAGGATTGGATTCAGGCTGAGCGTGAAGTGCTCGCGCGCCAGTCAAAGAAACACACTGCCTGATTGCTCCGGCAGGAATATCGAGGGCTGTGGCTTCGATCGCAGCCCTTTGTCCGTTGAACTCTGCTCTTTCGCCCACGCGAAGCGGAGTTCAGTGGGCTCCTGAGTTGGTTGGCCCGGCAACCTGCCTTGTCCCTTCCCATTTGCTTGCAGGCTAGCCAGTCTGAAACAATGATGATTCACCATGCCGCAGATTGGTAGTTTTTTATTGCTCCTTGCCCTCGCCCTGAGTGGCTATTCCTTCTTGTTTGGTGTGGTCGCTCTGTTCCGTCGCGACACTGCCTTCGTCTTGATCGGGGAAACGGCGCGCCGGGCAGGCATCGCCTGTTTCGTCGCGGTTTTGCTCGCTGCCGGAATTCTGGTTCATGCCGCTTTCACGAACGATTTCTCCGTCGCCTACATCTTCCAACACAGCAACCGCGACCTCCCGGCGGCGTACAAGTTTGCGACCCTGTGGTCAGGCCAGGAAGGCTCTTTGCTTTTTTGGGCTTTGTTGCTTTCCGGCTACGGATTCGTTCTGCGGCTCCAGCATCGGACGGACGAACGGCTGTTTGCCCACGCCTCGGTGATCATGGCCGGGGTTCAAGTATTTTTCCTGCTTTTGCTGAACTTTGCGGCCCGTCCGTTTTCCATGACGCAGGGCCAGGTCCCGCTCGATGGTGCCGGATTGAATCCGCTGCTGCAGTATCCGGAAATGGTGATCCATCCGCCCATGCTCTATCTGGGCTATGTCGGCTTCACCGTCCCGTTCGCGTTTGCCCTCGGCGCCCTGATCATGAAGTATCCCGGCGACAAGTGGATTCACATTACGCGCCACTGGACCATGATCACCTGGGGGTTTCTCTCCTGCGGAATCGCCCTGGGCGCACACTGGGCCTACTATGTTCTCGGATGGGGTGGCTATTGGGGCTGGGACCCGGTTGAAATCGCCTCGCTGCTTCCCTGGTTGACCGGCACCGCATTCCTGCATTCGGTGATGATGCAGGAAAAACGCGGCATGCTGAAGACCTGGAACATGTGGCTGATCTTCACCACCTTCGGCCTTTGCATTTTCGGCACGTTCCTGACCCGCAGCGGCGTGGTGAGCTCGGTTCACGCCTTCGCGCAGTCCTCGATTGGTGGTTGGTTCATCGCTTTTCTTTCGATCATCGCCGCTACTTGCGTCTTCTTCTATGTGTCCAACCGTTCTTACCTCCGCAGCGAGCACCGCCTAGAATCGCTGGTTTCGCGCGAGTCGAGCTTCCTCTTTAATAATGTTCTGTTCCTGGCGATTTGCCTGGTGGCTTTGAGTGGAACTCTGTTCCCGATCTTCTCCGAGTGGGTACAAGGCCACAAAGTCACTGTCGGGCCTCCTTACTTCAACACCGTGACCGTGCCCTTCGCTCTGCTGTTGCTGCTGCTGACTGCCGTCGGCCCGCTTCTCGCCTGGCGCAAGACTTCTCTTGAAAGCCTGAAGCGGAATTTCCTGTGGTCAACCATCGGCTCGCTTTTGGTTGGGATCATTCTGGTTGTGACCCCAGCGTCCTGGGGCGCTCCCTTTGGACTTCGGCCGTGGGACGATCTTGGATATTTCTACTCTCTCCTAGCGGCCATTCTGGCGGCGCTCGTGATTCTCACGGTTTTTGCTGAGTTCCTCCGCGGAGGCAGAGTCATCTCCCGCCACACGGGGAATAATCTGCTTACTTCGATCCTGCAACTTGGCCATCGCAACACTCGCCGTTATGGCGGTTATGTAGTGCACATTGGTATGGCGCTGATTTTCATCGGTGTTCTCGGAACATCCATGAATCGTTCGGCTGAAAAAGAGATGGGCTACGGCGACACCATCCGGATCGGCCCTTATACGCTGACCAGCCGGTCCTACACACAGGAAGAGACCCCGAACTATACCGGCGACAAAGCAATCATCGAGGTGACGAAAGACGGTGAGCACGTCACCACCCTCTATCCCGAGAGCCGGATGTTCACTGCCACTCAGCAACCGCAGCACGTGCCCTCGGTTCACTCGCTGCTTCGCGGAGATTTATACGTCGTTTTTGAAGGAAAGAACCCTGACACCGGCCGCCCCATCATCAAGGCACATCTGAACCCGCTCGTTCCTTGGCTGTGGCTTGGAGTTCTCGTCATGCTTGTCGGCATTGTGCTCGCTCTCGTCCCCAATGCCCAACCGGTTCGAGCGGTTGCGCCGTCCGCGGTTCGGGTACCGATACACGCGCCGGCGGGAGCAGGTGATTGATGCGAAGATTTGCCTTTAGCCGTACCCATGGCCTGCGGATTACCGCGCTTTTGGTGATGGGGGTGTTTCTGTTGGGGGCAAGCGACGACTCCTCGCGCATGGACCGCCTGGGCCATCGCATGATGTGCGTGTGTAGTTGTAGCCAGATTCTGATGGAATGCAATCACGTCGGGTGCACCTATTCGGAGACCATGCGCCAGGAGTTAGCCTCTGGCATTGACCAAGGTAAGAACGATGATGCGATCCTGGCGGGCTTCATTGAGAAGTACGGCACCACCGTGCTCGCCTCGCCCACGCACTCCGGTTTTGATCGTGTGGCCTGGTTCATGCCAATATTCTTGCTCATCGTGGGAGTTGGAGGCTGCGTGTGGGTTGTTTACGTGTGGCACAAACGGCGGCCTGCCCCACCTGCTCTCGCCTCAGCCAGTCAGGGGACGGATGCGCTCAGCCGCTTCCGCGAGCAGGCTCGTAAGGAGACGGAGCTGTGACGCTACTGGTTTGCGGAATGCTCACGTTGGCGGCCCTGTTCTACGTCTTCTATTTCCCACTGAATCTCCGGGTTGGTCCGGAGCAGACCCGGGCTGCATTCCTGCGTGAGCGCAAAGAGGCGGTTTACGAAAACCTGCGCGATCTAAATTTTGAGTACAAGGCCGGCAAGGTACCCGAGGCCGACTACGCCAGCATGAAGCAGTCGCTCGAAGATGAAGCCGCGGCGATTCTGGCGGAAATCGAGCTTCTCGAGCCACAAGGCACTTCGGCCTGATGGAAGGCACAATTTGAGCATCCACGATCTTCGTCCACGAAACTGGCTGTTGCGGGTTGGTCTGATTGCGAGTTTATCCGCACTCTCGAGCGCGACTACCCTGAGCGGAAAAGTAACCAACGGCACGACCGGGAAGCCTTCCTCGGGCGACCAGGTCATTCTGATCAGGCTTTCCGCCGGGATGGAAGAAGTAGCTCACGGGAAGACCGATTCGCAAGGCAAGTTCACGTTCAGCATTGAAAACGGCAAGTCACCTTATCTGGTTCGTGCCATCCACCAGGGCGTCACCTATCATGCGGCTGCGCCTCCGGGAACCGATACGGTGGAGCTCAAGGTCTATGACGCGGAGACCAAACTCGACGGCATCTCGGTGGTTGCGGATCTCATGTACGTGCAAGCCGGCCAGGGAAAGCTAGAGATTACTCGTGTCTTTGCGGTCGATAACTCTTCCCAGCCGCCGCGCACCCAAATGAACGACGCTCCCTTTGAGTTTTACGCGCCCGAGGGTGCTGAGATTGACGAAGCGCAGGCCCAGACTTCCGGCGGACAACCCGTGAACGTGGCTCCGACTCCGCAAGCGGACAGGGGACGCTACGCCTTCGGTTTCCCGCTTCGTCCTGGGCGGACCCAGTTCCAGGTGATTTATCACCTGAACTATGCCGGCAAGATGACCATCGACCCTCGCCTCATTTACCCGCTCGAGCACTTTGTGGTCGTTCTTCCCAAGTCCATCACTTTTACTCCGGCGCAGACCGGCATCTATCAGACGCAAACGACGCCTCAGCAACCAGACGCAATTGCCGCCATCGCCACGAACGCCAAGCCGGGCCAGAAGCTCTCATTCGATATCTCGGGCGAAGGGATGTTGCAGGGTCAAGACCAGGAAGCTTCCGCCGACGGGGGTAGGGCTCAACCCAGACCCGGGGGAGGACTCGGTACTCCGATTGATGCCCCTGATCCTCTCGACAAGTACCGCGGCTACATTCTCGCCGCCTTTGGGGTGATCCTTGTGGGTGGCGCTGGCTTTATCGTGATCCGGGCACGCTCGGTGAAAGTAATAGGGGCCAAGCCTGCAGCTCCCTCTCCCCATGTGATGGGTGGCGGAACAGCTGCCCTGTCCGGGGCTCAACCATTGAGTGCGAGCCATTCTTCCATGCTTTTGCAGGGGCTTAAGGAAGAGCTGTTTCAGTTGGAACTGGAGCACAAACAAGCCAGGATTTCCGACGAGGATTACGCCAAAACCAAGGCCGCCTTAGACCAGACTCTTGCCCGCGCCCTCAAACGGAGCAGCTGAGCAGCAGCATCGCTCGGGTCCTTGCCAATTTCAAAATTCTTCCGCCTTCCTTTATCCTGTTTCATCAAGATTTCCCGCAGAGAGAACTCCATGAAACTTATCCGATTCGGTGATCCCGGGAAAGAACGTCCCGGGCTGCTCTTAAACGATGGCACGCGCGTTGACGCTTCGGCCTTCGGCTCGGACTACAATGAGAGCTTTTTCGCGAGCGATGGCCTCAACCGCCTCCGGGATTGGGCGACCAAAAACGCTGCTTCGGCGCCGCGCGTAAGTTCGGAAACGCGCCTTGGCCCCCCTATCTGTCGCCCGAGCAAGATTGTTTGCATCGGGTTGAATTTTCGCGACCACGCCGCGGAAACCGGGGCAAAGATTCCCCTTGAGCCGGTGATTTTCTTCAAATCCACCACTGCTCTTGTCGGGCCCAACGACTTGCTCATGATTCCCAAAGGCGCTGATAAAGTCGACTGGGAAGTCGAGTTCGCCATCATCATCGGCAGGCGGGTGAACTATGTCGCGAAACAGGATGCCCTAAGCTACGTTGCCGGCTACGCCCTCCACAATGACTATTCTGAACGCGGCTTTCAGAAAGACCGGGGCGGCCAGTGGGTAAAAGGAAAGAGTTGCGACACATTTGCCCCCCTCGGGCCCTTCCTTGCCACCCCTGAGGAAATCTCTGATCCCGGCAATCTCAAAATGTGGCTGAAGGTCAACGGCGTCACGCGCCAGAACAGTTCGACCGCCAACATGATTTTCGACGCTGCCTTTCTCGTCTCCTACGTGAGCCAGTTCATGAGCCTGCTTCCTGGCGACGTGATCAGCACGGGTACTCCCGCGGGTGTTGCTCTTGGGATGAAGACGCCTGAGTACCTCAAGCCGGGCGATTTCGTAGAGCTTGGAATCGACGGCCTCGGGCAGTCCAGCCAGCAGGTGGTGGCATTTTCTGAAGCTCTTTACGCCACCGCTCGGTAGCACATGCGCATCGACGCTCACCAGCACTTCTGGCGCTACACCCCGGATGAGTACGACTGGATCGAGGACTCCATGTCGATCCTTCGCCGTGATTTCCTGCCTGCGGACTTGAAGCCGGAACTTGCCCCGATTGGTTTCGACGCTTGTGTTACGGTCCAGGCGCGACAATCGCTTGAGGAATCCCGCTGGCTCCTCGAACTCGCCGAGCGTAACCCTTTCATCGCAGGCGTCGTCGGCTGGGTCGACCTCTGCGCTGAGAATGTCCGCCATCAACTCGTCGAATTTTCGCAAAACCCCAAATTCTTAGGGGTTCGCCATATTGTGCAGGCGGAAGCCGACGATCGCTACCTTCTCCGCCCGGATTTTCTGCGCGGCATAGCAGCTCTTGAAGAGTTCAATCTCACCTATGACATTCTGATCTACCCGCGCCATCTCCCCGTGGCAATCGAGTTCGTCGAACGATTTCCGAAACAGCGGTTTGTTCTCGATCATCTGGCAAAGCCTTTCATCAAGACACAAGCCATCGAGCCCTGGGCTTCGCACATCCGTCTGTTGGCCGCCTTTCCTAACCTCTTCTGCAAACTCTCAGGGATGTTGACCGAAGCCGACTGGAAAACATGGAAGCCGACGCATTTCGAACCCTATCTCAAGACTGCGCTTGACGCCTTCGGGCCCGACCGGTTGATGATCGGCTCCGATTGGCCGGTGTGCAAAGTCGCGGGATCGTACGAGCAAGCAATGGCGCTCGTGATCGACTTTTTACAGAATGACTCGAAGGAGGTCCTGGACTGGATTCTCGGTTCGACGGCGCGGAGATTCTGGCAATTGCCGCGCCCTCCTGCCACCGTTCCAAACCAGAAGAGTCCGCTTTAGCCTAGCCGAGGCGGCACTTTGCGCGGGAGAGGAAATCTGCGGCTTTAACGTTAAAGAACTGGATTTTTTGCGAGCCTGCATCATTTAGAATCTTTGCTTGCAATGCAACGCGTCCTTGAGCTCGATTCCCGCGACAACGTCCTGATTGCGCTGGAGAACCTGAACAAGGGAGAGACTATCTCCCACCGCAACGGCCAAATTACCCTCAAGACCGATATTCCGGCGAAGCAGAAATTTCCCACGAACGATCTCGCGGTCGGCGAAAGTGTGATCATGTACGGCGTGCTGGTGGGCAAAGTTTTCAAGCCCGTCGAGCGAGGAGAATTGCTCAGCACGGGAAATCTCAGCCACGAAGCTGCGCCTTACCGTGAACATTCTGGCGAATACGGTTGGACTCCGCCAAAGGCCTCCCACTGGAAGGATCGACGGTTCCTCGGCTACCTCCGTTCCGATGGCCAGGTGGGAACGCGCAACTATTGGCTCGTGATTCCGCTGGTTTTCTGTGAAAACCGCAACATTCTGAATCTAAAACAAGCGTTCGAAGAAGAACTAGGATTTGCTCGGCCGCAGGTTTACCGCAGACAAGTGGCGGAACTGGCAAAGGCCTATCGCGAAGGGAGAACACTCGCGGGGTCCCCGGCAAACCTCGTAGAGCAGCAAGCTGCTCCATCTGAACGGGTGTTTCCCAATGTCGACGGAATCAAGTTTCTCCTTCACGAAGGTGGCTGCGGAGGAACCAGAGAAGATGCCAATAATCTCTGCGGCCTGATCGCCGGCTACTTGCATCATCCCAACGTTGCAGGTGGTACCGTGTTGAGTCTCGGTTGCCAAAATGCTCAGGTCGACATTCTGCGCGAGCAACTGGCGCGCCGCAACCCCAGCTTCAGCAAGCCGCTGGCTATTCTTGAGCAGCAGAAAAGCGGCTCGGAAATTTCGATGCTCTCAGAGGCCATCGAACGTACCTTTGCCGGACTCGCCGAGGCCAACAAAGCCGAGCGCACTCCGGCCGATCTTTCAAAGCTCTGTGTCGGTTTAAAGTGCGGAGGCTCCGACGGGTTTTCCGGTATCTCGGCCAATCCTGCCATCGGTCACACCTCGGACTTGCTCGTCGCCCTCGGTGCGCGCACCCTTCTCTCGGAATTTCCCGAGCTATGTGGAGTGGAGCAGAACCTGATTGATCGCGCCGTATCCGCCGAAGTTGCAGAACGCTTCATCCGTCTCATGCGCGAGTACGAAAAGCGCGCTCATGCGGTGAAAGCCACATTTGCGCTCAATCCGAGCCCCGGCAATATCCGCGACGGTCTTCTTACCGATGCTATGAAGTCCGCCGGGGCCGCCAAGAAGGGTGGCACGGCGCCGGTTTTCAGCGTGCTTGATTACCCGGAGTATTCAACTCAACCGGGCCTCACTCTCCAGTGCACGCCCGGCAATGACGTCGAATGCGTGACCGCACAGGTCGGGGCCGGTGCAAGCGTGGTGCTTTTCACGACTGGGCTCGGAACTCCCACCGGTAATCCGATCGCTCCGGTAGTGAAGCTCTCAACCAATACGCAGCTCTCCCAGCGCATGCCCGATATCATCGACTTCGACACTGGGCCGATCATTACCGGCGCTGCGGGCATCGAGAGCGTTGGTGAGCAGATTCTCGACCTCATCATTCAGGTTTCTAGCGGAGAAGTTCGCACCAAAGCCGAGGTCAACCATCAGGAGGATTTCATTCCCTGGAAACGGGGCGTTTCCCTCTGAGCGGGCAAGGTATGGCACCCACCCACGAGTTTCGACTGGACGGCAAAACAGCCGTGATCACCGGTGCAGGAAGCGGTATCGGCCGCGCGATTGCCCTCAAGTTTGCGGCGAATGGCGCTGGGGTTCACTTGTTGGATCTAAATCTAGCCCAAGCCGAAGCCGTCGCCGCTGAAATCAAAAACTGCGGTGGCAATGCGACCGCCTGGCTTTCGGACGTTAGCGACCACGCCGAGACCGCGGCCACCTTTCAGAAACTGTGCGCCACTGCGCGCATCCACGTCCTGGTAAACAACGCAGGGATTTCACAGATTGGCAATATCGAGAACACCCCCGAAGAGGACTTCGAGCGAATCCTTCGCGTCAACGTGAAGGGATACTACAACTGTATTCATGCCTGCATTGGTCACATGAAAGCGAACGGTGGCGGCGTCATCCTGAATATGGCGTCGGTTGCGGGTTCTGCGGGGCTTGCCGACCGTTTCGGTTACTCGACCAGTAAGGGCGCGGTGATTGCGATGACCTACTCGGTTGCGAAAGACTATGTCGAGCACGGCATTCGCTGCAATTGCATTTCGCCAGCCAGGGTGCATACACCTTTTGTGGATCGCTACTTGCACAAGAATTACCCAGGACACGAGCAGGAGATGTACCAGCAGCTCGCCGCAACGCAGCCGGTCGGCCGGATGGGCGAACCCGAAGAAGTCGCCTCCTTGGCCTTGTACCTGTGCTCAGATGCCGCAGCCTTCATTACCGGTACCAATTGTCCGATTGACGGCGGCTTTTTGAATCTGCACGGCTGAAGAGTACTCCTGCCACTCCGGCGGGCAAACTGTGTCGAGATGCGAAGGAATCAGTCAAACGGTTGACGACGAGCATGGAAACGAAATGGACCTCGAACTCAAAGACAAAGTTGTCCTGATCACCGGAGGCGCGAAAGGCATTGGCGGGGCGATCTCGCGCGCAGTTTGCGCCGAGGGAGCGATTCCCATCATTCTTGATCGAGATGCCGACGCTGCTCACGAGCTTCATGTGCAGTTGTCCCCGAGTGGCGTTATTGTCACGGAGCTTTCGTTGGCAGAAAATTGCCGCAATGCCGTGGCGGAAGTCATTGCGCAGTTCGGCCGCCTGGATGCTCTGGTCAACAATGCTGGCGCAAACGACGGTGTCGGTCTGGAGAAGGGAAGTCCCGAGAGGTTTGTCGAATCGCTTGAGCGCAACCTGCTGCATTACTACAACATGGCACATTACGCTCTACCGCATCTGAAGCCAGCGAGCGGCGCGATCGTGAACATTGCTTCGAAAACGGCATTGACCGGGCAGGGTAATACCTCAGGCTACATCGCCGCCAAAGGTGGAATCCTGGCGCTGACGCGTGAATGGGCTGTCGAACTGCTGCCCTACCGCATGCGGGTGAACGCCGTCATTCCGGCCGAAGTGATGACCCCCCTCTACCGCCAGTGGCTCGATACGTTTCCGAATCCGCAGGAGAAACTCGAAAGCATTGTGGCCAAGATTCCCTTGGAGAAGCGAATGACCCTGCCCGAAGAAATCGCTGCGATGGTGGTATTCCTTCTGTCGCCTCGGGCCGGGCACATGACCGGACAGCATCTTTTTGTTGATGGGGGCTACGTTCACCTGGATCGGGCTCTAACCTAAATCAATATGCCGAATACCCGTCGCTATTGCCTCACCCTCGACCTGAAAAACGATCCCGCGCTCATAGCCGAGTACCGTAAATATCACGAGAAGATCTGGAGCGAAATCACCAAAAGCATCAAGGACTCCGGCATCGAGGACATGGAAATCTATCTCCTCGGAACGCGCATGTTTATGATCATGGAGGTGAATGATGCTTTCTCCTTTCAACGGAAGTCGACCTCTGATCTTTCGAACCCTAAGGTTCAGGAATGGGAGCAGCTGATGTGGAAGTTTCAGCAGGCTCTCCCGCAGGCCAAACCGGGCGAAAAATGGCTGCGCATGGAGCGCATTTTTAAGTTGGAATAGTTCCCCCGTTCCGACCATTCCATCCCTAGCCTCCAACTTTCTTTTCCCTACGATGAACCTTTTCACCCGCTGCTCCGAATAACCCTGCGGAGAAGGAAAGTTTGCCAACCGACCGAGAGCGCTGGAAACAGATCTGTAGCGGGGATGGCACCGCCTTCAATGAGGTCTATCGCGAGAACGCGGCAGGAATACGAGCATTTCTGCGGCACGCAACCGGCAATCAGCAAACCGCAGAGGACCTGATGCAAGAGACATTTACTGCTCTGTGGCAGCGCAGGAACCGATACCTGCCGGAACAAGGCAGTCTACGCTCTTACCTCTACGGAATTGCTCGAAAGCGCGCCGCGGACTGGTGGCGCACTCAACGACCAGGAGAGCCGAGCCAAGCCGAACCCAGCTTCCCTTTGGCCGAGATGACTTCCGTGGTCAACGATGCCCTACAACGCTTGCCGCACGAACAACGCACCCTGTTGTGGCTTCGCGAAGTTGAAGGCCAGTCCTATGCCGAGCTTGCATCGGTCTTTGACATCCCTGTCGGCACGGTTCGATCGCGGCTGTTTGCAGCACGAGAGACCTTACGTCGCATCTGGCATAGCCCTTGTCCGGAGAAGGAGGAAGTATGAGGTGCAACGATGCCGCCGAATTTGTTTCGGCCCTCTGCGACGGCGAAACCATTCCGCCGAAGGCCGCCGAGCATATTGGCCACTGCTCCACCTGCCGCGTGCGATTGCAAGGGTATCTCGAATTGGGAGCCGAACTGCGGCGAGTTTCGAGCCTCGAACCCTTATCAGAGGTTACGTCCCGACGCTGGATGAATGATCGGCAAACGCCAGGTTGGTGGACGAAGGGACGGGAAAGCATGCGGATTCCGAGATTTGCGTTCGCCCTTTTGTTGCTGGTGATCGTAGCTCTTGGTTCGAGCCTGGTTCTGGTGCGCGCCAAAGCGCGCACCGCGGGAGCGGTGTTAATGCTTAACGTCAAGCCTCCACATGGAGTTCCGATCCGTTGCGCGCTGTCTCTGGTGGATAAGAAGTGGGGCATGTGTGCTCAGCTGAATCCCCCGCAGTACCTGCTGGGAATCGAAGTCCTCTCTCATACAGAAGATCAGGTTGAACTCGGAGTGCGGGAGCAATTCAACCCTGCTCCGCTGGGCGCAGGAAGCCACCGAGCGTCCATCGAAGACTTGCAGAAGATCCCACAAAAGTCCTATTGGTTTCATCCTGGCGAGAAACTGGCGATCGACGTCTCCGGTGCTGGCCAGCTTGAGCTCACAGGGGGACTCACCGACCACATGCCGCCGCTGGTGAATTGGGCGGCCGAAGATTTGCAAATCGATCCAGGGCCGGGAGAAATGCGAATTATCTCCCCGATTTTGCTGCGCGGGGACAAAGTTCTCTTTGATTTTGAAGGTGCGAGCTCGGTCCAGAAAGATCGACACGTCGTGCAGATGTATTCTCCCGGGCAAGGTTTGTGGGTTCTCTCTCCGTGCCCGCTGGTTGGCGCAGTGGAAGCAGAAGTGGCATTGAGCCGTGTCAAGTTCAAGCTCAATGGCGAGCCTCACACCTTTGTGATGGCAACGCCCGTAACCCGGGAACAGCATCTCTGGGTGTTGCATGATCCGCACTACAAGCCCTCGGATCCCAATCTTGACCGCCCGTTTTTGGGAGTCGCCGATCCGGAGCGCCTCGCGAATTCGCCCCAGAATCGCTGATCGGTTGAGTCTTTCAAGCACGAAAAGAGGTGGCCATGGCCACCTCCTTTTCTGCAATTCTGGGGTCACCCAGCCCTATCCTGCCTGGTTCCTGATCTCCAGTTCTTTTAGTAACTGCTCGGCAGAATCCATCCGTGTACGAAGTTTTTGCAAAGATTCCTTCATCGCATTGATCTTTTCGTTTAATCCCCGCTGCCCGGCGAGCGCGAGCACCGAGGTGCTCTGGTCAAAGGCGGCGCTTGATGCATCGAGCAGAAATCGCACGGAGCCGGCATGAGGCTTCCACAAGTGCGCGGAATTCTGCTTTTGCCGAAGTTCTTCGAGCTCGGTGCTCATTCGCGCGATCAGGGCCACGATTCTCGACAGGGCCCGCGCGTACTCTCCTCGAAAGCTCTTCTCGTCCCAGTACTCTGCTCCGCACGCGTCGGCCTCGACCGGCGACAAAGTCAGGTTGAAGGAACGCATCGGAACCACTTGCCGCGACTTGGCTTCGGCTGCCTTCACAAAGACTCGAATGGAATCATCCACACTGCGCAGCTTGCCCTCCTCGAGTTGCGGGTCGTAGAGCCTTGCAGGTTCTGCTGCGGCAGCCTGGCCCCCCAGGAATCCGCGCGCAGGAAGTCCTTTGGGGGTCGCTTGCGGAGCGGCCGCAGCCGATGGGGGCACATCGAATCTCGGCATCTGTGGCGCGGGCTTCCCTAGGAATCGCGGCGGGATCGCTTCCTTTGGGCGTGGTTCCTGGTTTTCTTCCACCTCTTCGACTGGTGCGGCGGCCTGGGCGGGATGCTTCTCCTTTTTTGCTCGAAGGGGAGCTTCCTCGACCTCTTCGGCATGTTTCTTCCCATGCGAGGCCTTGCCGGACTTTCGTTGATCGACTGCCTTCTTGACCTTAGAAACCCGACGGAACTTTTCCTGCCCGGCTGTGTAGTCGGCTTTGAGAATCTCGCTCTCCTCAATCATCGAGAGGTGTTCTACGGTAACTTTGCCTTCGACAGGGCTGGTAACGTCGCCACCTTCTTTGTGTACCTCTTCCGCGAAATTCTTCAATTCTTGTGTGGTCGCTCGGAATAGCTCTTCGAGCTTCTTCCCGATCGCCGAGTTATAGGGGCCGACGGTTGAGAGCACTCCCGGATGATAGAAGCAGGTGCCAAACGCTTGCTTCAGGTCGCGGCCCTTTTGCACGATACCAGCATCGGTGAGAGCCTCAAGCGTCGTATAAGTTTCCAGTTCTTCGCGCAAGGCATCGAACTCGCGCAAGATGGGGACGTACTCTTCCGGCATCTCCGGAGCTTCTGTATCGGCCAGAATTTCAATCAGGGCAATCTCAAACGGGGGAATCGGCACGACGCCATCGAGGCTGTACCCGTGCCTCTCCCACTGGCCGGGAACGCGCGGGTTGCGATAAAGGAAAGTCGCAACGAAGTCGGCCTTGTCGCGGTCGACGTCAGTGGCTGCTTTTTTGCGGGCGTAGTAGCGAAGTAAGGTCTCCGCGATTTCAGGGTCTACGTCCGAGGTCAACGAATGCCGCAACATCGAGGGCGTAACTGCCAGGTCGAGAAGCTTCAGCCAACCACGCAAACGAGCCAGAGGGTCGGGGAAATCCTGGTCCAGCTGTCCCAACGACATCATGTGCAGGTCAGCGGGTAGGGGCACAGGTTCCTGAACGGACTGCCGCAACAGCTTCTGGTAGAAGCTGTAAACGGTCTCAACAATGGCGAGTTCAAATTTTGAATCCTCAGCCAATCTTTTTTGACCCCTTAAAGTTGGAGGGACTTGCAGACGGTTAGCAAAATTCTAGTCAAAGCCCCTTCGAAACGGTGCGATTTAGCCGCTTGGCATGATTACCAAAGTGATCGACCCCAGGCCCATCTCATTGATTTGCCAAGGCCGATCGACTCCTGAGACTTGCTTGCGAGGTACGGTATGATCCCAAGGGAATGGAAGGTTCCCGGGTTTCCCATTACCGTATCCTGCGCCATCTGAATTCGGGTGGAATGGGCGAAGTGTTCGTTGCCGAGGACGAGAACCTTCGCCGTAAGGTGGCGATCAAGTTCCTCCGCAACGGTATGGCCGACCCGGCGAGTCGGCGCCGCTTCGAGCGGGAGGCCCCAGGCCGCATCGGCTCTCAGCCATCCCAACATCTGCACCATTTTCGAGGTCGACGAACACGATAACCAGCCGTTCCTGGTTATGGAGTTGCTCGACGGATCCGACCTTCGCCAGCTCTGCCCCGCCTCCGGGCTGGAAATCCCGAAGCTTCTCCAATGGGCCATTCAGATTGCCGATGCCCTGGCCACCGCTCACTCGCATGGCATTCTTCATCGCGACATCAAGCCAGCGAACATCTTCATCACCAAACGCGGGGACGCCAAGATTCTCGACTTTGGCCTGGCCAAACGCACCGAATTCACTTCCGGGGGCTCAACAGAAACCGCCAGCCTCGATCTTTCTCAGAGTGGCGCGATGCTCGGCACGGCCGCCTATATGTCCCCCGAGCAGGCGCGCGGCGAGTCGCTCGATGCCCGTTCTGATCTATTTTCCTTCGGGACGGTGCTTTACGAGATGGCCACCGGTAAACACCCCTTTGACGGGTCAACCCCGGCGGTTATTTTCAACGCGATTCTGAACGGAACTCCGCTGCCGCCTTCGCAACTCCGGACGGACCTGCCCCCTCAACTCGAAGCCATCATCGACCGGGCGCTCGCCAAGGATCGAGGGCTCCGCTACCAGGATGCCGAGGAGATGAAGGCAGACTTGCTGCGCCTGCAACGAGAGCTGGAATCTCGGAGTACGGGAGCACTCCGCGCCCCTGTCCGCTCAATCCGTCGTCCGCTTCGAATCGCATCAGCCCTGGCCCTGGCCATCATGGCTGGGTGGATAGCGTGGTTCTTCCTGACCCATGGCAAGAAGGACCCTGCTCAAGGTGTTTCCCGTCATGCCACCGTCGCGGTCCTGCCATTTCAAAATGTGAGTACCGATCAACGCTTCGACTATCTGTCGACGGCCTTACCGGACGAGATCATCACCATGCTCAGCTATGCGCCTTCGCTCAGCGTTCGTCCCTTCAGCATGTCCCAGCAATTTACAGGGGCAGCGGCGGATCCCAGCGAAGCCGGACGCCAGCTTCAAGTGGCGCACGTTGTGACCGGACATTTTCTGACGCACGACAATCGTCTTGCCATTACTTTCGAAGCCATGGAGATGGACAAGCAGGAGGTGGTTTGGCGTGCATCTCTCGACTTGGCCATTACGGACGTTCTGAAGCTGAGGGAAGACGTCTCGAGCTTGCTTGAAAAAGGATTGCTTCCATCGCTCGGAGTTCTGCCCAGCCAACTGTCGGTTACCAAGCCAAAGAGCCAGCAGGCCTACGATCTCTATCTTCGCAGCGAAGACAGCGCCTATGGCCTCGACAACAATAAAGATGCCATCGCCCTGCTGGAGCGTTCGGTGGCTCTTGATGCGGGATACGCGCCTGCCTGGTTTGCGCTCGCCACTCACTACGTCGAAGCCGACATGGTCGGTGGCGGCGAGGGGATGGTCAAAAAATGTGTGGCTGCTCTTGAGCAGGCCCACGAACTCGACCCCGATCTTTTGAGCGCCTCGCTCTGGCTGATTGGTCTAGGTCGCCGCCTTGATGGCGAGCTTGCCACAGGGTTCCATCAGGTGCAGGAGTTGGCACGGAGACGTCCTCGCCGCGCGGAAGTGCATCTTATGTTTTCTCAACTCCTGCGCTCAGTCGGAGCGCTCGAAGAATCCGCCCGCGAGTGTGAAATTACTCACCGGCTTGATCCGGATTTTCCCACCGACTGTTACGTTCAATATATCTATATGGGCGACTACGTAAAGGCGCGCCAGGAAATGGAGCGTTCTCCGGGAGAGTTCAGTTCATTCATGATGGGCCATCTTCTTTTACGAGAAGGACAAGTCGAGGAGGCGCTGCCGAAACTTAAACTCCTGCCTGCCGGCAGCAACTCTGAGGTGGTCCAGGCTTGCTGGCAAAACTCGGCGAATCCGAAGTGTGCTGCGCTGGTTTCAAGGTCCGAGTCCGAATTTCTGCTTTTACCCGATACCGACGCCTGGTATTTTGGGGCAGCGCTATTTGCCCGTTTCAACCAGAAGGGCCCCGCCATTCGCCTCCTGTCCACGGACACGACGCATAACTTTTGCGTTTTTCCCGCCGTCGATCACGATCCGATGTTCGATACCATCCGCCAAGCGCCTGATTTCATTGCAGCGCGCCAGGCAGGCATCGAGTGCCAGCAACGCTTCGTCAATTACTCCAAAGTTAGGATCGATTAAAAAGTAGGCTGCCGCCTGGGGGTAGCCCCGCGGTGAACCTCGGTAACCTGTTACCTTCCTTCATTCAGTATTCACCGTTCGCAACCTAAAAGTTGTTGTGTAGCAAAAACTTGCGGTGTATAGTTCTCCGCACAGAAAATAAGCACGTAACATCTGCTATCTTCTGTCGCCTGCTCGCTTCGTCCAATTAGCACTCGCGCCTCGTCGAGTCGTTCATTCTTACTGCTCAGGTGTACCATGCCGACCACGGATCGCCGTCACTCGCCTCGCGTTCAGCTTGATCAACTTGCGTATCTCAATATCGAACCAGATAACGGCGGCATTGTCCTGAATGTGTCTGAAGGAGGACTATGTTTCCGCTCGATGGGCATGATCGAGTCGGAGTCGCCGCTTCGACTTTCTCTACAGGAATCGAATCGCAAAATCGATATCCCAGGCGAGCTGGTGTGGACCGACGAAGTTAAGAAGTGTGGCGGCGTGCGTTTCAGCACTCTCACCAAAGAGGCTCGCGGTCGCATCTCCGATTGGACCCTCAACAGCGAGCCACCTCCGAAAGCCGGCACTACCTTGGGCGCTGCTCTCCTCAAAGCTCTACCCTCGCCAGAAGCCCGCCGCATAGCCCGCTCCGTAGGGCCAGCTATGGCCTGGTGGAAGTCGGGCCGGCGCGTCAAGATCAGCGGATTCACGCGCGGCCTGGCCGCTGGATTTCTATTGTCGTTGATTGCGTTTTTGGTTGTGTTTTTTTCCTACCAACACCGGGCTGACTTCGGTGAGTCTCTGATTCGTATGGGAAAACGCCTGGCCGGGAAGCAAGACGCGGAGAAAGCGCCGGGGCCGACGCCCGCCCCTCAGCCGATCACCGCGGCCGCGTCTCCTCGATCTACTCCGGCGGTTATTCCGACCGAAGCAAAGTTCCCGATCAAGTCACCCTCTCATGATGCATCACCTCACGCTACGGGTGAAGCAGACGACGTGACGGTTCGATGGCTGACTTCGTCCCGGCAGGGAAAGATAAGCTTGACCCCGGAGCCGCGCGCCCAGAAGGTGACCCCTGAAGCCACCCTGACAGCCTCGAAAGGCCCAGAACCTGAGGCCAACTCGCAGTCGCTGCCCATTGCCCAGCCCGCGAATCCCTCGGTTCCAACATTTTCCGCGACCGAACGGTCCGTCTCGATATCAAAACCCGTTCCGCTTGCTAGTTCCCTCTACAGCGAGGTTGTGCCTTCTCTAAACCGCTCCTCGATCATTTCCAAGGTGCAAATGTTTTTCGACCTCGGTCGATTCAAGAGAGAACCGATGGCCCAGAGCTTGCGTGAGAAGATCGCCGAGCTCGGTATCGAGTCAAGCGTCGTGCCGAAGCGGCGAATTTTTGGAAATTCCTTCCAGGTACTCGCCGGGCCTTACGACGACGATCATGCCGAAAAACAGATCTCTACTGTGCTTCTTTCGCATGGATATCAGCCTCGTCCCTTCGAGAGAGGTACCAGAGATTTCGCATTCCACTCGAGGTTGACCATCGACGGCGCCCCATTGCCTACAGGTAATTTTACGATCGCTTGGGAGTCCTATATCGCCGACGCCAAGGTCAGGTTCAGCCAAAACAACGGCCTGCTCGTCGCGGCGGATGGAAAGTGGGTGAAGCGAGCGGCTAAGTTCAACCAAAACGAATACGTCTACCAGCTGCAGCCGGATGGATCCCGGCCGCTGCTGGAGCTGCATTTCGGAGGAATGGATCGGGCACTCGTATTCAGAAGAGGACAGCCCTAGTGAGTTTCGAAGTCGATGAGTTCCGAGAAACCGCGGACTCACAAACAACTCAGCCTCACGCCGAAGGAAAAGGCGCTCCCGGCCTTGGATCCTGGCCCGCGCGATTGCAAAACCAAGGGCCGGACGTACATAATCCCAAAGATCAGACTCCCGCAATATAACGGCCTTGGACAAATCAATCACTCGCCGAGATTTTCTTGGGTCAACGCTGCTGGCCTCCGGAGCTGCGCTTGTCCTGGGCGCGAATCCCCAGGAACTCCTATCACAATCCGATCCCTTTACTGGCTACGGTGGGGTTGGGGAATATAGCTCTTCCAATGGCAACACTCTTCCCGTGCTGCGCGACGGCCACTCCATTCGTGACGGCCGTTATGATCCTCTCCCCCAGGATGTCATTGACACGGGTGAGACCTACGACTGCGTCATCGTCGGTGGGGGGATTAGCGGCCTGGCTGCCGCATTGTTCTTTCAGCGCCAAGCCGGGCCCAAGATGAAGGCGTTGGTCCTTGAGAACCATCCCATTTTCGGTGGTGAGGCCAAACAAAACGAGTTTCTCGTGGATGGCCAGCGGCTGATTGCACATCAGGGATCGGCGATCTTTCAGCTGCAATATCCATTCAGTTTTCTTGCGCATTTCTACGATTCCATTGGCCTGAAGGCCCCCAGGCTCCGCTATCAGAGCTGGGGTGGACCGCAGCCGGAATTGGTGCTCTCCCGCACTCCTTATGAAGCCGCTGGGCTCGAACACGGACAGTACGGATTTTGGTTTGGTCAGAAGTTCGGGCAAAAAACCGGGCTGTGGGTGGTCGATCCATTGGGGAAGAAACTCGGAGGTGCTCCAATCTCGCCGCAGCAGCGCGCGGAGTGGTTACGCTGGTTGAGAGGAGAGGCCATTCAGAAAAAAGAATTCGAGCGCCCCCGGGTGGAAGGCGATGCCATCTCTCGATATCTGGACTCCATCACTCTCGAGCAGCATTACATGGAGCGTTTTGGGCTCGGCCGGGAGATTGTAAGGACGTTTCTCTCCCCGGTCGAAGGCGGAGGAGCGGGGCTGGGTCCCGACGCATTGTCTGCCTACTCTGACTACGCATATGAGATGCTCCATCCCCTCGCAGACGAGAGCTCGGGTACAGACCAGATGTTCCCTGGCGGAAACGCCACCATCGCGAGATTAATGGCTAAGACACTGATCCCAGGGGGCATCGACGGCCCGCAAGAAGTCGAAAGTGTTTGCCGCAACGGCATCAACTTCAGCCAGCTCGATGCTTCCGGAAATCAGGCAAGGATTCGCCTGGCGGCGACGGCAATTTCGGTCGAGCATGAGGGCGATCCGAGAAACGCCAATGCCGTCACTATCGTTTATCTGAAAGAAGGCAAGCTTTATCGACTGAAGGCCCGGTCGGCCGTCATGGCGGGGGGAAGTTGGACGACCAAGCACATCGTGAAAGACCTGCCGGGAACACATCGCGAAGCCTATGGGCAGTTCTATCGCTCACCATGCATGATGGCCAATGTCGCGCTGCGTAATTGGCGCTTTCTTTACAAGATGGGAATCAGTGGCTGCCGGTGGTTTGAGGGCGTGGGCAATTACATGGAGGTGCGCAAACTGGCGCTGACTGGAATCGAAAGGGAGACAATCGGGCCGGACTCACCCGTCGTGCTCTCTTTAAAGGTCTTGTATTCTTTTCCGGGCCATTCCACCGAAGAACAGGGCCACATGGGGCGCGCGGAGATGATGCGAACTCCTTTTTCCGAATACGAAAACAAGATTCGAGACCAGTTTGCCGACATGTTCGGCGCCTTCGGGTTCGATGCTCAGCGCGACATTGCAGGGCTCATCTTGAATCGCTGGGGTCACGCCTATCTTAGCCCGCAACCCGGATTTTTCTTTGGCGCGGAAGGGAAGCCTGCGCCCCGCGAGACCATCCGAGGAGCGCCTTTCGGCAGGATTGCATTCGCGAATACCGACCTCGCAGGAGCCATGGACCACCGCTATTCCATTCTCGAAGCCAAACGAGCCGTCGAGCAACTCCTCGACCAGGCTCTACAGTAATCGTGTTCCATGACTCAGCACGTGTTCCGTTGTCGACTGGGCCCACAAGCCCCGGATACGGTTTGCAAAGGTTGATAAAATGGGAGCGACCCCACGGGGTGCCTCACCATGACTGTTCTAATGCTCGGTCGACAGCTGGAATTAGGCCACTACCGAGCGGAGTTCCTCCAATCTCACGGCTTCCACGTAATTTTCCCGGAGAGCAAGAGCGAGGCACTGGCTGCCATCCAAGAGGCGGCGTTTGACGCCGCAATCATCAGCTATACGTTGAGCAAGGAATCCGCGCAAGAGTTTGTTGCCCGAATCGAAGAGGTCAGCCCGGACTGTTCGCTGGTTGCCATTGTGCAGCGTCCGGAGGAGCAAGCTTCCTTTCCTCGAGACGAAACGGTCTTGGACGTTGCCCCCCAAAAGCCTTACTGGATGCGCTGATTCGCATTGAGAAACGCAAGCTTCAGGCTGGATAACCCCAAGGTTCGAAGCATGCGGAGTTGTGGCGTGCGGGTAATCCTCGGAAGTGTATGGTGGACGGCCCAAAGCCCTGATCGAAGCCCGGCCTGGCGGCGGCGGTCTAGAAAAAGCGACTGGGCCGCGACTGAGATGGCAGAAGCCCCATTCATCCGCTTTTGCGCGACTCCGTCAGCTGCAATTCGGGGGACAAGCATCGAGCTTTCGTAATATTTTTCAACTAGTGTATGTTGCAGGCCAATCGGATATTCTCGCAGTTCTCCTGACGTCGCAGGAAGCGCCTCGCCGTGACTTTGATACTGACCAGGCGAATGCTCAGGCGAAATTGAATCCATGAACCTGGGTATTCACTACCACATTTGCTGGTCGTCCCACTCGACTCTCGATTGGAAACCCTTCCGAGCGAAAGACGAAGCCGCGAAAGTGGCCGATGGAATTAGGAAACCGGCCGAGGGCTACACGATCGTAAAACGTGATGACGATTGCGAACGGTGCAGAGAATTCAAGTTGAAGGCGTTTTTTGCGGTCAACGAGTGATTCGTTCTGACGCCAGCGATGGAGGCCGAATGCTTCACCAAGTCGTGAGCGCGAGCAGAGCCTCGAGCAACTGGTAGTTCTATTGCTGATCCTTTCGGGATTGCCCAAGATATCCATTCCGCCCATCGGATGAGGAACTCCAACCGCGCAAGAATCTGTTACGAAAACGGAACAAGAACACAAAAACTTCGGGACAAAGTGCACGCGATGAGCCACAGTCACTTTTGCCGCAGGTTTCCTTCCTCATCGCTTCAACCACGGACCCTTAGCCCTCTGGAGGTTGCGCCGGCTCCGATGAGCATTCTAGGTTAGCAGTAGCGCCCTCAGGCTCAGCTCCGATGGCTGAATGCCCATTGAGACGGTTCCCCTGCCTCACTAAGATCTGGTTTTGATCGCAACTTATTTTTCGGAGTTATTCGGAAACCCTTGCGACTTTGTTTCATTTTCGTTAATTAACACAAAATTTCTTGACTTCCGTGCCCCATGAGTTACTATACCGCCCGCGATCGAGGCAGGCGTTTTTTGAAATGCCATCGTCGACCCGACTAATATAGGTTCTCTGCGCTGTTCTCTCGTAGGTTGTCGTTCCTAACGGTAATCACTCAGAAGACGCTCCTACAACAGAGCTTTGGAGGTTCCCAATGAGCTCACCCGTTCTGAAGTCGCAAAAATCGTCAGCACTCACACACGCACATCATGGAAAGCCACTGCGCGGTCTGATGAGCACTCCAGCATCGCCGCTTTTTCAAGGCCGCTTCGGGCGCTTGTTCCGGTCGCTTCCGGCTGCTAAATACGGGAGGAACGACAATGAGAGCCGGGCTGCCCTGATGGCGCTCGGCAAGGCAATGGTGTCGGGCTTCGACGCACCCAAGGATGGAAATGATTCGGAAGAGAGCGGGATTCCGGCCCTATATACGTATTTTGGGCAGTTTGTGGATCACGACATCACTTTCGATCCGATGACGACATTGATTCAACACAGCGATCCCGGTGCATTAACTGACTTCCGCACTCCTGCCTTTGACTTGGACAACGTTTATGGGCGCGGGCCGGGCGATCAGCCTTATCTGTATGACAATGGAGCGAAGTTCCTGTTGGGTGATCTTCTGGACAACGGGGAACCAGACTTGCCGCGTAATAACGGGACACCGCGTCGAGCGATCATTGGGGATCCGCGCAACGACGAAAACAGCATCGTCTCCCAACTGCAATGTCTTTTTTTGCGTTTCCACAATCGAGTCGTCGACAGCAATCCGAGCTTGGATTTTCCCGCTCTCCAGAAAATCGTTCGATATCACTATCAATGGATCGTTCTGCACGATTTTCTGCCTCGAATCGTGAGTGCTGCAGTTCTCGATCAGCTACAAACCGGCGGTAAATTCGATAGAGACAAGCTGAAGTTCTTCCACTGGAAAAATGAACCTTTCATGCCCGTCGAATTCTCTGTGGCAGCTTATCGCCTCGGCCATTCGATGATTCGTCCCGGCTATCGATTGAACGACAACGACGCGACGTTGTTGCCCATTTTCCCGCTTCCACCGAATGGTATTCCGGAGATTCCAAAAGGTTTGGCCGACGGACTTGCGGGTTTCCAGGAGATGGCGAAGAATCGTGGCATCGATTGGGGGCGCTTTATCGATACCGATGTTCGTTCCTACGGTACGGACAAACCCGAGGACGCAACGACCAAGAAACGCCTTCAATTCGCCTACCGGCTCGATACGTCGTTGGTGACGCCGTTATCCGTATTGCCTCCGAGTGTGGCCCAGGATCCCCCGCCATCCCTGCCGCAACGAAATCTCCTCAGAGGCTTCGAGCTCGGCTTGCCAAGCGGGCAAGATGTAGCGAAAGCGATGGGGGTGAAGGTTCTAGCCGATGAAGACATCAAAATCGGCAAAGCCGTCGATGACCCAGAGGGTGGAGACGATCCCGATGTACGCGGCACGATTGCCAACCTCCCGAAAGGTTTTCCTGAACTGCAGGCTTTCAAGGGCAAGTGCCCATTGTGGACCTACATCTTGGCAGAAGCGTTTGAAAACAAGGTAAAGATTGATATTCCGGTGACCGAGAAAAAGAAGATCACCACGCCGCAGCTTGGACAGGTGGGAGGCCGAATTGTTGCCGAGGTCTTTCTCGGACTTATGTTTGGTGACAACGACTCCTATCTCAGCCTCGAACCCGATTGGAAGCCCAGCTTGGGAAGCAAAGGCGAGTTCCTGCTCAAAGATCTGGTCAATTACGCCCTTGGTAAATAGAGGACAATGCAATGGGCGTGTTGCTGCAGGGCTTTTACTTTGCGCCAGGTCGTGTTTCTGGAGTTCCCTCACCCCTGGATGGCGACAACTCTGTTCCCTTTTGGTGGGACCACCTTGCTGCCCAGGCGAGCCAACTTTCCAAGGCCGGGTTTACCGCGGTATGGCTTCCGCCACCGCTGAAAGGAGCATCGGGCAGCTTCTCGAGCGGCTATGACCTGTTCGACGATTACGACCTGGGTTCGAAGAATCAAAAAGGAACTGTCCAAACCCGGTATGGAAGTCGGGGAAGCCTGCAGCGCTGCGTCGCGATGATGCGAGCGAACGACCTGGATGTCTACGTTGACCTGGTAGAGAACCAGCGTGACGGCGATGATGGGCACTTCAATTTCCGCTATGTGGACGCATTTGGACATGCTCAGGGTGGTCGATTCGAAAAAGGTCCTGGAGACTTCCATCCCCACGTCCCGGAAGATCCAGGCGTATTCAGCGACCAATTTCAGTTTGGCCGCGATCTCGCGCCGATCAACGGCATGCCCAAGAACCACTGCCGAGACGGTCTGCTGAAGGCAGCCGGTTGGCTTACTCGAGCGCTCGACGTGCAGGGATACCGACTGGACAACATGAAGGGCGTATCCACAGAGTTCATTTTGGAACTGCTGAATCACGGCCCTCTCGCCGGCAAGTTTGCCGTTGGCGAGTTTGCCGACGGGAACATAGGGCTGATAGAAAGCTGGGCAAATGCGGTTCAGCACCGTTCCGCTGCATTCGATTTTCCTCTGCACTTCATGCTCAAGAACATGTGTAACAGCCCCGGCTCATTTCAAATGGCCACCCTTGACCACGCAGGCTTAGCCGGAATTGATCCTGCTGGGGCAGTCACGTTCGTCGAGAATCATGACACCGACAGGGGCGGAATAGGCGGACCCATTGTGCGCAATAAGTTGCTTGCCTATGCGTACATTCTTACCGTCGAAGGGTATCCATGCATCTTTTATCGTGACTACAGTACAGATAAGAATTGTTTCGGGTTGAAGCCAAAGCTAGATCCCTTAATCCAAATACACGAACAGTTCGCTGTTGGAGCCACACAACAACGGTGGAAAGATTCCGGCATATTTGCGTTTGAGAGAATGGGTGGCGATCACCTACTAGTAGCTCTCAACAAAGATCCAGCGCCGCGAACGATCACGGTTGCGACCGGGTTCCAGCCGCACACAAAGCTTCTGGACCTTACAGGTGCCGCTGATGTCCAAACGGATTCGAACTCCCAGGTCACCATTACAGTTCCTTCGAATAAGGATGGTGCAGGGTACATCTGCTATGCGAGACGAAAACTTGCCTCTTTGAATCGACCCTCGCGAATCACCGTCCAGGAATTCGAAGGTGCCACAGACCTCGACCTCAAGCCAGCAGCGGAAAACGAATCGATTCAGGTCGGTAGCGTCTACGCAGCTAGCGGGACCAGCATAGACATAAGTTTGACTATGGACACATCCAACTGGACCGATTCGAATACGGTTCTGTTGCAGATCACGGGACCGACTGGCACGAGCGTTGGTCGAAAGGAATTTCGTGGAGCGGGCGGACCTCCGAAGACCCTGTCAGTCCACATATCCGTAACTGGATTTCAGACCGTATCCATCATGACTTCGAATTTGCCAACAAACAGTAAGGCCCCGGCGTACAAGATTTTGGTGCGGTACACCGCGCCACAAACGCTAGGCACATGAGCTTAGAAGCACAGATAAAGCTTTGCCGTCCAAAATCCAACGCGTGCCTCAGGCCGCCGTCATAGTCGGGATCGGGACCATGGCCATGGCCCTTCACAGCTCTGCGCTGAGCGTAGCCGTTCCTGCAATGATTCAACAAAGTACGTTGACGATGGTGAACGCCCAGTGGGTGATTGCAATCTATACGCTCGTGCTCAGCACCTCTCTGATCACGTCGGGGCGCATCGCGGATGCCGTGGGGCTGCGCAAAGTTTACCTGTGCGGGTTGTTGACCGTGATCGCCTCCTCGGCAATGCTCGGGGCCGATTGCTCCGTCCGAGTTGTGCTGTTGTTGCGCGCCCTGGAGGGCGTGGGCGCGGCGATGATCTCCGGGACATCGCTTGGCCTGCTTGCAACGGCGTATGGGCCAAGCGAGTATGTCAGATCCATAGGATGGCAGACGGGAATGACTTACAGCGGCCTCGCTGCAGGACCCCTGCTTTCCACTGTCCTCTCTGCGCACTTTTCATGGCGGGCGATTTTTGTTGTCAACGTCGTCATCTGTTCGGCAGCATTCCTGCTTGCCTGCAAGCTGCTCGACCGAAGCTCAAGGGATCGAGTGCGATGGTCCGAGCTGAGGCTGATCCCACTCTTTGCACCCATGCTGGTGCTTGCTCCGATCATTTTCATTTTGGGTGGACGTGGGGTGCGATCGGCAAGTAGTCAAACATCAGTGCTGGTTCTCTCAGGGTTCGGTTTCCTCAGCGCGATCCTCTTGCTGAGTACAAAACGATGGCGCACAAAGCTCAAGAGGATGTGGCAAACCATAGGACCATTCATCGGCTCCGAATTTCTCTGTTACCTGACCACCTTTGGGACGACATTCGTCCTGCCGGTGTACCTCATCCGGGAGCGGCACTTCGGACCTCTGCTGGCCGGGAGCATGTTGACGTGTCAGCAGTTGGCGAGAGCCGGCGCTGCCTTCCTGAGCATCGCGGTAAGCTGTCGGTTTGGATCGTTGAACACGCGGGTACTGGGTGCATTGGTGATCGCCGGCGCAGTTCTTAGCCTTGCCGCCTTCGATCAACTTTCTTGGCTGCTGATCATGTTCCATGTCGCGCTGATCGGGGTGGGCACGGGCTTATTCGTCACAGCCAACACTGCGGAGCTTATGGCAGCGGCCCAAGCGAACCGTCGGGGCACCATTACTGGAATATTCGCAACCTGCAGGAATGTCGGAATGACGGTCGGCGTCCTTGTTGCCGGACTTGCATATAGCGAAGTTGCAGGGCCCCACTTACCAGGAAGCGGATTCCATGCGGCCATGTTTGTGCTTGGCGCGTTTGCAGTTTGCAACTTGATCTACGTCGCGAAAGCGCGTAGAGCAGCATCGTTGAGCGAGGCTGCGAAGATCAGTTGCGACCGGTTGATCGTCCCAGTCAATGTTTCGGGATCCCATACTCAGCTGTATTCCAGTGGAGAGACAATATGACTTTGCTCGGCCAGGCTGTACTCTGCTCCTTCGACACATTACTTTTCTCTGGCCTGATCGGCATCGTTGGCCACCCCAGCTGGAGCCGAAAGAAGCTTATCGTCGCCTTTGCTGGCTGCGATCTGCTGGGGTCGTTACTGGGCATGTTTCTGTGCCCTTTGATTCACTTTACTCCCATGTACGCATTTCCATTTGTCTGGGTTGCGTACGCGATTGCAGCCGCCTTGGTGCTATCAAAACCGCGGCAAGGTCCTGTCTTGTGGTTTGTTACGGGCATGCTCGGACTCGACAACCTTGCGGAAGCATGGAGCGGAGGCGCCTCCGTGACCTCGCTTGCGGTCTCAACCTTAATCAGCGGGGTCGTAGCCCTGGCTGGCTGCTCGATAGGAGCACTTGTCAGAACCAAACTGGTTGCCCGAAGGGCACCCGCGATGCCTGCCGTGGGCGCTCGAGGCGTAACAACTCTCGATTTTTGAATTCGGTGATTGAGCTCCAATTCGAATGAGGAGGTTTGCCGATGGCTGTTTCGGTCCTGACTCGCTCTTACAACAACGCCAGAACAGGCGTCAATGACCAAGAAACGATTCTCACCCCCGCTCTTGTGGGATCTCGCGGAATCGCAAAGTTGTTCAGCATTCAGCTGGATGACCTTCCCGGCATGGAAGCGCAGCCGCTCATCGTCAGCAACCTCGGACCGTTCGCGGACGGAAAGAACCACGATGTGGTCTATGCCTGCACGATGAAGAACACGATTTCGGCATTCGACACCTTAGACGGACACCCCCTCTGGCCTTCGCCGCTCAGATTGGGAAATCCGGTGCAAAATGTGCCGCGGGATCAAAAAGGAGCCGGAAATATCGATCTCAAGTTCATCAATCCCAACTGGGGGATCCTGAGCACTCCAGTCATTGACCGCGACACAAGCTCGCTATACGCAATCTCATGGTCTACGACCGAAAACACCGCGACGCAGAATTCTCTGACCAAAAGCATCCATCGGCTTCACGAGGTCGATCTGCTTACCGGGAAGGAGAAACGTGAACCTGTCTCCATCGACGGTGTCGTCGATACCGCGTCGGGCATCAAATTCGTATCTCCAGCGCAGAAGCAACGCTCCGCGTTAGTTCTCGTGGCTGTCAAAAACGCTCAGGGAAATCCTCGAAAGACCATCTTCATGGCGTGTGGTTCAGTTGGGGAGACCAGGGCCAACGCCCACGGATGGGTTATCGCGTTTGATGTTGAGACCTTTAAGGTTGCGGCGACTTTCATCACCACACGTAAATCGCATGGAGGAGGCATCTGGCAAGCCGCTCAAGGCCCGGCTGCAGACGGTGACGGACATATCTACTTTATGACCGGAAACGGGGGATGGGACGGAGCCAATGATTTCAGTGAAAGCTTCGTCAAGTTGAAATATACGCCTGCGTCAAACAATGCTGCGGCATCCTTGAACATCGTTGACTGGTTTACCCCATTTACCGACCACAGCATCCGCAACGCGAATCACGAAGTTGTAGTGCAGGGGCGTCATATGGCTGCCACCAACCAAAAAGGATACGACTGGACTGACCAGGACTTGGGTTCGGGAGGTCCCACTCTGCTGACCGATCTGCAACTCGTGCTTGGCTGCGGCAAAGATGGCGTTGCGTATGTTCTTGACCAAAACAACTTCGGGAAAACGAAAATAGCCGATCTCGAGAACCCGCCCCAAAATTATGCCAAACTGAAAAGCCCGCCCATTTTCTTCACATTTAATGGACTAGGGTTCAACGCCGCGCCCGCCGATCCGCGCGGTCTGAACCACTATTTTCTGGACAACAAAACACACCATCTCCACGCATCCCCACTGTACTGGAATAGTCCCGACCTCGGCCCCCTGCTCTATTGCTGGGGAGAGAACGAATCGCTTCGCGTGTGGAGCATTGACAAAAGCGGAGCCCTGCAATTTCTTGCGAAAGGCAACGAAGTCGCTTCGCTTGGAGCACCCAGCCCGGACGGTCATGGAGGGATGCCGGGGGGAATGCTCACACTCTCTTCCAACCGAGGCGTCGTGGGGAGTGGTATTGTGTGGGCCCTCGCCCCTCTCAACGGCGACGCGAATAGTTCCGTAACGCAGGGAGTGTTCCGTGCCTACGATGCGACCAACTTCATTAAGAATCAAGACGGAACCAAGAGCTTGAAGCTCCTCTGGCATAGCGACCAGTGGAACATCTTGTTCAAGCACAACAAATTCAATCTGCCGGTGGTAGCGAACGGGAGAATCTTTGTGCCGACTTACAACGGCACAATTGACGTATATGGACTGACGCCGTAGTTGTTGGATTTGAATTGTTTTCGAAAATAGGAACGGGCAGAAGCGCCACAGGTTCTTCGCCTAGGTTCGCGTACTTGGTCAAATTGACGTTGGGGAACCTTATGCGGGTTGCAGCACATTCGCAACTTTCCGTGCAGTTTTTCTGGTTAGTCTGCCGTTTTTCCGCTGAAAACGGTATCACTGGTATCAGTTGTGGTTGGCTTTTTCGCCAGGCGTTCTAACACTCGCGACACGCGACCTCGATTCCAACGTTGGAGCATGATGGGGTACAGATCGAAGGGGATTCTGACGAGCAGCATGACGTAGCCGTACACGGCGTGATCATGAAGAAGGTATGAGATCGCCAGCATGACCAAAACGGCACAAGTCAGCCAGTGCACTCCTTCTGAGGAGTTCATTTCTCTCAGCAGTCGATCGCAATCCCCGCGGCTGATCCTCCAATGGAAATTCGGGTTAATCCACCCTAGCGGCGAACGAAATAGCACCCATCGGAAGGCCCGGACGTCCGCGCGGTCATAGACCTCGCCTTGTTTCTCCCAACGGGCCAGGGAGAACAGCTTTGGGTTTACCCTGAAGAGGATCGCGCTGCTCACAGTCGCGATGGTCATGGAAATAAGCCATGATATCGCGATGCCGTAGACAAGCGGATTGCCGTGAGGAGGAAAGGCGCGGCCGGCTATTAAATAGATTGACCCAGCCGTGAAGACCACAATCATCAAGACACTTCGCATCGCGTGAATCGCCTGCTCGGCTTGCGGCGTTCTGCTCATGCCTGTCTCTGCAAAGTGCGTTCCAGCCCGATAATGTTCCCCCGGAAGCTTAGCAGGTTGCTCGGATATTTTGGGGGCGTCGCACTTGCTTGGTGACAATTTACCGAACTTCATCAACAGCTTGCAGCCTAGCAATTAGGGGCTCAAGAAGCTGGAAAGCCAAGGATTCGTCCGGTAGAATTCCGGCTGAGGGCAGTTCCAAATGAATATCATGCGAAGGATTGGTTGGTTTGTGTCGTATTGTTCTTTGGTCTACTGATAGGCATCGCTGGCGAAGTTGTACTTAGATCGCAATTCACTAGCAGATATACGCCGACTCTGGGCTTGATCGCGTTCGCTGGTTTGGTGGCAGCCCTTTTGTACCTCAGGAGATGGTATCAAGGGGCCCGTGCGAAGCGCACGGCATGAAGGCAAGTTAAGATTCCGGAAGTAGATGAAGCGAGTGTTAGGCCGCTGTACCTACAAAACCTTCCAGCGCCTCCGATCTCCTCGGATACAAACGTAGAATCTTTCCTACATCGGTTAATTTCAGGACTTCCTTGACGTGTCCTTCGGCGCCTACGAAACGCAGCTCTCCCCCGGCTCCTTTCACCTTGCCAGAGCACATGACGATGATGCCTACGCCGGTGCTATCCACATGATTCACGCGCGAAAGGTCGAAGATGATTTTTCTATCTCCTTCTTCTAACAGCTCCGCGACAAGCCACTCCAGTTGCCGGCACTCAGGTCCGTAAACGATCTTCCCTTCAAGTTCCACCAAGGCGACGTCGGGTACTATTCGCTTTCTCTGCACATCTAGTTCCCGCAACGGATGGAATACCGGGGTCGCGATCTCTTCGACGGGGGCCAAAAAACGGTAGCCCCGTCGTTCCAACGTCTCTATGTAGCGTGGCTTTTCAGCCGTGTCGCCGAGTGCTTCGCGCAGCTTGCTTAATGCAGTATTCAGTCCATTATCAAAATCCACAAAAGTTTCAGCCGGCCAAAGCCGTTGCCGCAAGCTTTCGCGGCTCACCAGCTTGCCCGGTTGTTCCAGAAGCGCGGTGAGGATTTCGAAAGGTTTGCGCTGTAGATGGACTCGCCTCCCATGCTTTAGGAGTTCGCCCGTTTCCACCGACACTTCAAAGGAGGTAAACCGGTACTTAGCTCGATTTTGCGAATTGAGGTGCATTGGACCAACTCTCCGGCACTCACGGTCCAAACCTTATGATACGTCAGATTTCTACCATTACCACCCCCACTTATCGCTAAAGCCCTGCCGCTTAATGGATTAGATGTAAAGAAACAGTAATGCTCGAATTATGCCGCGGTCTATTGATCCGATTCCGGACAGGAGCGACAATCCTCACCAATATGCAGGAGTTTCGATATGTTCGACATTTTTTCTGGCCAGGTTTGGATGTGGTATGACCAAACAGTACCCCGCTTGCGTGCCGCCGTTTACAACAGCGTGAAACGAGTTTGGGCCATGCGCTCCGCATGGGTCTACCTCGTAGTCTTAGCGATGTTAATTTTTGCATATCTGGAAGCGCGAACACCCGTAACGATGATCACCCCCTTCCAGCTCTCGAAGGGCAACCCGCCGTTTAGTGGCGATATTGTCGCCGACAGCGTGCAAGACGGTTTGAAATCGATACTGAATGGAATCGACGAGGAAAAGGAAGGCGTCAGTCTACGGTCATCGGAAACCGGCTTGCCAGACCTTCGAAACATCCTGGTCCCACAATATCAGCACGTGCAAGCCCCTCCACGATTCAAAGTTGAAGTTAAGGGGATATCGTACGAGCAAGTACTCTCGCTTTTTCGTGGGCTCCTGGGCACCGAAACCACGGTTTCAGGTGATGCCATTGTGGAAGGCGAACACTTCACCCTCGTTGCGCGGGCTGGGGATGCCGGGCCTTGGGCGACCGATCCCCAGCCGCTTAATCTGGAAGGCTTAAGACGAGCCAGCCGAGATTTGGCTACCAAGATCATTACCGCTAAAGATCCGGCGCGAGCCGGAATAGCGCTGCTCAAGGGTGAACAGGTTGATCAAGGCCTTGCGGCCTTCGGGCATGCTTTGAGCCTGCACCCTGACAACGTAGATTTGAAGTTGAACCTCTGCATGGCGTACGGAGCCACTAGGAGATATCAGCAGGCGATCGACTGCTATAAAGGCGCCTTGGACATGAAGCCAAAGTCGCGAGACGAGGTTTCGGAGAGGCTGGCGCAAATTTACTATTTGAAGGGAGACCGCGATATCGCGATCAGCCATTATCTCGAGTTGCGCAAACGAGGAGATCGTCACGCGTTGCTTGGTCTCGGTGAAGCATGGGACGACTCCGGCCATCCCGCAGACGCGGTGGATGTGTACAACGATTTTCTAACAACCGAACGCGAGGAGCGGAACCTCGCACTCGCGCACCTGAAGCTAAGTTCTGCACTCGCCCACTTGGGGAGACACAAGGAAGCCCTAGCGGAATACAGCAATGCGCTCAACTATGCCCCTCAGGACTTACTCATCCTTGTCCATAAAAGCCTGGAACTCGCTGACGCCGGCGACGTGGACGCAGGTATTGCGCAACTCCAAGTGGTTGTGGATGAGAATAAAGGCTCAGATTCGCTCCCCTTTGCCTTCTTGGAACTCGGATTGTTGCAGGAGAGGAAGGGCCACTGGCAAATTGCTATTGACCAGTTCCACCAGGCGGTTCAACTACGTCGCGACTATGTCGAAGCTCACCACAAGCTTGCTGAAGCACTAGTTCACGAAGGCAGAACCTCAAGCGCCCGCCGGGAGTACCAGATCATCGCAACGCTCAGCCCGGATGATGTCGAAAGGGGATACTCTCAGGTGCTCGCCTATCAATGGCTAGGCAATGAGCTACGCAACCACGCTCGGTATTCCGCCGCGTTGGAGGCGTATCGACATGCAATTTACATGAAACCGGAGAACAGCGCGGTTCATTGCCAAATGGCAGTGATACTTGCAAAGCAAGGCCATTCCCTCGAAGCGATAAGGCATTATGGCGCTGCGTTGGTGCCGGCCAAGTCAGACGAATTTAACGATGCTACATGTCTGGCTGACGCGAGTCATGAACTGGATACGATTTTCGCGGAACAGCAGCGGGTCTTTGCCTCCAGAACAACTCGCGAGCCCAGCTCCAAGACAAGATTGTCTCCAGTATTTACCCGCATTCAGGATGGCGGAAGGATCCGAACCTCTCCGGCTCTTGTATTTTCTCCACCTTACAAATTTTAAAATGTCGCAGACGTGCTTGAGCTCGTAGAAGTAGGAATCTGTAGCATGACTTAGCCACAATTTCTGCCTCATCCCCTTACGCTGGAGAAAAAATCCCGGCCTGTACGTACTCTGCCCGATGGTGATGGAAAATAGTCACCTGCGCCGCCGTTTCATGGTTTCTCGCCCTTCTGCGTTTTTTGATACCGCTCGAGGCCAATGTTATCGAGGAATTGCATTGCCGCTTTGGCTACTTCCTCGGCGCGCTCACGTGGGACAACAATTACGCCGTCCCCGTCTGCCATTACAACATCGCCGGGACGGACGAGTACGCCGCCCAGGTTGATGGGGCGATTTACCGATTCGATTTCATTTCGGCCCGGACGGAATCCGCGCCCTTTTCGCTTGTGATACGCTGGCACTTTGTGTGCGATGATCTCGTCGCTGTCTGCCAGGCCGCCGCTAGTGATAACCCCGAGCATTCCCAGCTTTTGCCACTCTAAAATATTGGATGAGCCGATGCTGCGAGTGTCTCCGTCACCCTCGGCATCAATCACGAGTACGCAACCCGGGAAAAGTGCGTCCATGAACGGTTCTCCGGTGATGTTGTCATACCAGTTCTCGACTTCCTCCGGTGGGGTTTTGGCCAAACGCTTGTTCGTGGGAACGTATCGTGCTGTCACTGCAATACCCACGATGCGGTGAGTGAAATTTTGCGTGTCGCGCCAAAGCGGCTGAATACCTTCGTCGGCGATGCCAATGCCCTGCAAACCAACCACATCCATTCCATCCGAGACATCGGAAACGCGTAACGGTGCATAGAGCTTCAGAATGCCCTGATTGTCTTCGCGGGAGTATCGCTTATATGGAATGAAGAGCTGCACCTCGTTCGGTACAGTCTTCGGAGCTAATTGTGCCGGAGGTGGCTGCGGCTTGGTCTGTTGGTTTTGGGCAAGCGTCGATGCGTTGAAGAACCCCGCCAGAAAGAGGATGGACAACTTTCGGAAAGTGCTCATGAATCCTCCGAACGCAAGGAAACCCTGCAGGTAGCTACATGCGTTCACTTTTCAAGGTTGAAATACAGCTTTGCGCTATTTTTCCCGTTTTCATGTTCCATTGAATAAAACGAAGCATCGATCGCACCCAGCGGCTTGATGGCAATGCCCAGAGTCTTTCCGTCAATCAATCGTTGCAAAACTGGGTGACCAATCGTCAAATAGGTCTTTCCCCCATCTCCCTCAGTAATCGGCCAATCGATGATCATCTGCGTGTTGAGTACCCGATTGAGCGGCTGATAATGGCAAAAGCTATCGGTAGTCACAGTTGTTTGGTCCCATTTGGGATCGCCACCCAAG
>Ga0157372_10000805_pt1 | contig 34014 bp, 20 predicted proteins | sample C55metaG_FD_115307 | JGI IMG/M metagenome (GOLD analysis project Ga0157372, IMG submission 115307) | Corn rhizosphere microbial communities from Kellogg Biological Station, Michigan, USA - C5-5 metaG | ecosystem: Host-associated > Plants > Roots > Rhizosphere > Soil | place: USA: Michigan...
AACAAAAAGCCCTTCGGAAAACGAGCGCCTGCGCGTAAATTCAAACCTGAAAAGGGTGAATCCGCCGGATGACGCACTCCCACAAGCCGTCGCAGCCTGAGCACGCGAAGCGAGAACGCCCTGTGATCGCCATCGATGGTCCCGCAGGCGCGGGCAAAAGCACCCTTGCCACCCACCTTGCGCGCCACTTCGGCTTCCTCAACCTCGAAACCGGTGCCATGTACCGCGCGCTCGCTCTCAAGGCCATTGAAAACGACTATGCCTTCGACGAGGAGGCGCCCCTGCTCGATCTGGCTGCCCACACCACGATTACCCTCGAGCCGCAATTCGAAGGCAACCGTGTTTTGCTCGACGGGATTGACGTTTCCCATCGCATTCGCGAACAGGACGTTACCTCCGCCGCCTCGCAGATCTCCATCCACCACAACCTCCGCGCCTGGATGGTCGGCCAGCAGCGTGCCCTTGGTGTTGCCGGCGGTGTGGTCATGGAAGGCCGCGACATCGGTACCGCCGTCTTCCCCGATGCCGAGGTGAAGATCTTTCTTGACGCCGCACCCGAGGTCCGCGGTAACCGACGCTATCGCCAGACTACGCCTGTCCCGCCGCCTGCCAACCCGGAGGACTCTGGCCGCCAAAGGCCGATTCTTGAAACTGCCGAACAGCGGCGCGCGGCGGAAGAAGCTATCCTCCGCGACCTCAAAGAGCGCGACTACCGCGACCGTCATCGGGCTGAATCTCCGCTCCAGCCCGCTCCCGACGCAGTCATTCTGGACTCCACCGCGATGACCCTCGACGAGGTCCTTGCCCGAGCCGAGGACATCGTCAACGCACACCTTTCCACTGGATAAACACTTTTATTTGCCTCACCAACACAGTTGCACTTAAAACCGTGCAACTAAAGTATTTATCTCTTTTCCTCAAAAAAACTTGCGGAATGTGCTAACCTTCTTTCATCGTTTGAAACAGATTGGTTTTCTGCAGCGCTAGCCAATGTAAGAACCCCGATTTGGATCTACGGAAATTCAAGAGCAGTACAAGGAAAGAATCAAAATGGAACAAGGAACAGTGAAGTGGTTTAACGATGCCAAGGGGTTTGGCTTTATCAGCCGTCAGAACGGCGAGGATGTATTCGTACACTACTCGGCGATCAACTCAAACGGTTTCAAAAGCCTACAGGAAGGCCAGGCCGTACAATTCAACGTGGTCAAAGGACCCAAGGGATGGCAGGCGTCTGACGTTCAGCCTCTCTAGTCTTTAGAGCACCACCGTAACAAAAAAGATTTGCGAAAGGGACGGCTCAGGCTGTCCCTTTGCGCGTTTAAGCGCTTCAGATGCAGTTCCAGCCCATTCCGTGACGATCCCTCGGAGCCGACCGCTTGATCTTCTACAATTAATAAGTAACAAGCATCCAACAGGATGGGAGAGTTTAACGAAGTGACGTCTATCCGCCGTGTAGCCGCAACACTTGTCTTTTCAACAGCCGCGATCCTGCTCACATCGGTTTCCTCATTCGCCCAGGCAAAGTCCGGCGAGCTCGATTCGGTACTTCGCCAGATGGATCAGGCCAGCGCCCGCTTCAAGTCCGCCGAGGCCGACTTCCGCTGGGACATCTACGAGCGCGTCGTCAAGGAGACGACCACGCAGACCGGAACTATCTACTTTATTAAGAACGGCTCCGGCCTGCAGATGGGCGCAAAGATCGCGCCGCCGACTGCCAAGGTGATCGAGTACAAGAACGGCGGCCTCCGTCTCTTCGAACCCGGCTCCGACCATCTGACACTATTGAGTGCCGGAAACAACAAGGCGCAGTACGAGAGTTTCCTGACGCTCGGCTTCGGTGGCAGCGGCACCGATCTGGCCAAGGCCTGGACGATCACCGACATGGGCACCGAGCCGATCAATGACGGCACGAAGATGGTGACCACCACCAAGCTGAATCTGGTCTCCAAAGATCCCAGCGTTCGTAATATGTTTACCCACATCATTATCTGGGTCGATCCGGCACGCGGCATCTCGTTGAAGCAGGAGTTCTTCACGCCTTCGGAGGATACGAGAACGACCTTCTTCACCGACATTCGCTACAACCAGTCGGTTAACACCAAGCCCTACGCGATCAAGACCGACAAGAAGACGACCGTCGATCGTCGCTAGTTCTGGCAAACACAACTGCGGCCAGGATGAAGATCAGCGGAAAGAACTCCAGGGTGTAGCGCGGCTCGGAGTTATCAAGCGTCAGCAGCACGGCGCAGCGCAAGACGACGAAACCTATCATGGCTCCGGCCAGCGCGGGGTTTCCGCCCCATCGACGCCGACGCCACAACCAGAGTCCGATTCCTCCCAGCACAAAGTACGCGAGATTCAATGCCGCGTACGCGGCGGCGAACAAAGCCTTTCCCGGGTGCGTTCCCCGCCGCCACCAGTCCAGCGGGATGGGCATCATCTCCGTTCGCGGACGAAACATCATATTAAAGAGGCGGGCCACCGGAAGGGTGACATAGTAGCGAAGCGGGTCGTCCGCGATGCGCTGATCGGCGAGTTCCTCGAACCGCGCGTCGAGGGCGGGGGTCGCATTGTCGGTTCGGTTGTAGTCGGCCAGCAGGGCGTCGGTCTGCTGGTACTGACTCTCGGAGTCGAAGGCTCGCGTGGGGATATCGTCGATGTCAATGTCGGCGCCGTCGTAGTTCCAATAAACGTCTTCGGTCGAGCCAAAGTCGATGGCCCAGGTTCGGTACCAGCGCTGGAAGCCCAGGGGCACCATCTCTCCCGGGTCAGTCGCATACCGCGGGGCGAGCGGCTGGATGACGTGGAAGGTTCGCCAGTTCCGCACCGCCCACGGAGCGAGGGGAAGCAGCACGCACACGGCGGCCAGAACGATCGGCCAAGCAGTACGCCAGTGGAGAGCAGACTCGGCAAAGGCCGGTTGCAGGGCCAGACAAAGCATGGCGGCAAGCACCGCAGCCGCCAGCAGCGCCTGTTCCGGCCGCAGCAACAACGCGTAGGCCAGCGCGAACACAATGACCCAGAGCCACCGGTTTACGCCGCGCGTTGTCTGCCGCCAGCGTTCGAGCCCATAGAGCGCGAGAACGATGCAGGCAAGGCTGAGTGTCTCGGTCAGCGGCGCGGCCACATAGCTGGCGGTGAAGGGGCAGAGCGCGGAGAGCCACAGCGTCGCCATCGCCGCTCGTCGGCCGAACAGGCGGCCAGCCAGCGCACTCGCCAACAGGCAGGCGAGCAGGTCGATCACACACTGCACGCACATCACCGCCGTGTAGTGCTCCACGCCGAAGACGCGGAAGCACGCCGCCAGAAAGAGCGGATAACCCGGCAGCCGGATCAGCGTGGGCCGGGGGACGATCCCAGCCTGGGTGAAGCCGTAGACTCCATGCTCCAGCCAGTTTCTGGCGATGTCGCCGTAGATCAGCGTGTCGCCATCGATCCTGGCCATGGCCGCGATAAACCACAGGCGCAGGGCAAGCCCCAGCAGCAGCGGCAGCGCTACCCATAACCATAGCCTTCGTTGTCTAGGAATCATGTATGTGCATCATACTTTGGATCATGCCCTGCGTTGACTCGGATGAGGCCGCTGCATACGATTGAAACAGCGTTATGCGCAGGTCCGCAATCCTCCCTTGATGAACAAACAAATTTTCTACGATCCGCAACGCAAACGCTGGAAGAGGCTGCGCCGGGTTCTCGATATCCTCGCGCTTCTGGGCTTTCTGCTGATTGCCGTCTTCCTCGTTGGCCTACTGCGCATGAAGCCGCTGCCGGAGCTTTCGCTCCAGCCATACAAGCGCAACTATCGCACGCTTGCCAATGCGCGCACGGCGGCGCTAAAGCCCGGTCAGAGGCTACGGCGTTCCGCGCATCGGAAGACCGACCTTAAGCCATCGGACGTCATCCTGAACTCCGGCGAGGGCCTGCGCGCCGCCTACTACGTCGAATGGGATCCGGCGAGCTACTCATCGCTCAAGCAGCATATCAAGCAGATCGATCTCCTCTTTCCGGAGTGGCTGCATGTCGTAACGCCCGAGGGCAACCTGACCTCGTTTACGATCGACAACCGGCGCTTCGCGGTCGTCGATAGCGGCGGCGTACATCCGGTAGATCAGGAGTTCAAGGTCGCCCGCACCATCGCGGCGAACCATGTGGACACCGAAGTCTTTCCGCTGGTTAATAACTACGATCCGGTGAAAGGCATCTTCCTGCCCTCAATCGGCGACTTTCTTGAGAGCGATACGGCGCGCGCCAACTTCCTCAGCCAGATCGACACTTTCCTCGCCGCCAACCCGAACTATCACGGAATCTCGCTGGACTTCGAGGAGATTCCCTCCAATGCGCAGCCCGGCTATAACGCCCTGGTCGCGGCGCTGTATGAGAATTTTCAGGCGCGGCATCTGCGCCTGTACGTTAATACGCCGGTGGGCGACGACGACTTCGACCTAAAGTACATTGCCGACCACTCCGACGGCTTGTTGCTGATGAACTATGACCAGCACCAGACCGACAGCGGCCCCGGCCCTATCGCCGCACAGAATTGGTTCATCGACAACCTGAAGAATGTCCTCAAGACCGTGCCGAAAGAGAAGATCATCTGCGCAATCGGCAGCTACGGCTACGACTGGTCGATGTCGATGCCACCGCCAGTCAGTAAGGGTCACAGGCACAGGAAGCCGCCTCCCGCGAAGGTGCTGGCCTCGGACAACCTGTCGACGCAAGAGGCGTGGCAGAAAGCCTATGATTCCGGGTCCGACGTGGAACTGGACGACGATTCCCTGAATGTCCACTTCGCCTATGACGACGAAGATGCCCACGTTCGCCATCAGGTCTGGTTTCTCGACGCGGTCACGGTTCTGAACGAGATGAGAGCGGCCCGCGCGCTGGGTCTGGAGACGTTCGCGTTGTGGCGGCTCGGCTCCGAGGACAACTCGCTGTGGAAGATCTGGGACTATCCGACCAAGGCTGACCCGGTGAAGGACCTTGCCACGGTAGAACCGGGATACGACGTCGATACCGAGGGCGACGGCGACATCCTGCGCATCACGCGCAAGCCGCAGGACGGCCATCGCTCCATCACCATGGACGACGATACATCAATCCCGGCAAATTACCGCGCCATCATCGACGAGACGATGGATTCTTTGCCGCTCTCCTATACGGTGCAGCAGTACGGCTACCACCCCAACGAGGTGGCACTGACCTTCGATGACGGGCCGGACCCGGAGTGGACGCCGAAGATCCTCGACATTCTGAAGCACTACGGCGTCCATGCTACCTTCCTGATGATCGGCGAGGTGGCCGAGAACAACGTCGGCGTAATGCAGCGCGTCTATCGCGAAGGCCATGAGATCGGCAACCACACCTTCACCCATCCCGACATCAGCGAAATCTCCAACGCGCAGATGGATCTGCAGTTGAACCTGACGGAGCGACTCTTCGCCTCGAAGCTCGGCGTACAGCCTCTCTACTTCCGGCCGCCATATTCCATCGACCAGGAGCCCGATACCAACGACCAGGCCGCGCCCGTCGACCGGATTCAACATATGGGCTACGTCATTCTGGGAAACAAGATCGACACCAACGACTGGGACGAGCATCCGCGCAAATCGCCGCAGGAGATCGTCGACAGCGTCTTCCAGCAGATTGCCGACATGAATGTCCGCACCTGGACGAAGGGGTCCGTCATCCTGCTGCACGACGGCGGCGGCGACCGCTCCGCAACGATCGCAGCGCTTCCGACGCTGATCGAAGCGCTGCGTGCCCACGGATACAAGATCGTCACAGTGGCACAACTGCTAGGCAAGACCCGCGCCGAGGTGATGCCACCGCTTACACCGCATCAGCGCTGGCTGGCACGGGCGGACTCGATCACCTTCTTCTTCGTCGGCTTTTTCAATAACTTCGTCGTAGGCGTTTTCTTCGTCGGCGACGTGCTGATGAGCGCGCGCCTCATCATCCTCGGCATCTGCGCGGTCATCGACCGGCTGCGCAAGCGGAAGAGCTACGCCACCCCCGACTACCAGCCCAAGGTCGCGGTCGTCATTCCCGCCTATAACGAAGAAACGGTGATCGTGCGGACAATCCGCTCGGTGATGATGTCCACGTACAAGAACCTGCGCATCATCGTCGTCGACGACGGCTCGACCGACAAGACCTACGACATCGCGCACGCGGCCTACCCCGCCGATATCGCCTCCGGGCGCCTGATCGTGCTGACCAAACCGAACGCCGGCAAGGCCGAGGCGCTGAACTTCGCCCTACCGCACATCGATGAGGAGATCTACGTCGGCATCGATGCCGACACGGTCATCGCCCATGACGCCGTCGCGCGGCTGGTTCCGAACTTCGCCAACCCGAAGATCGGAGCAGTCGCGGGAAATGCGAAGGTAGGCAACAAGGTCAACCTGTGGACGCGCTGGCAGGCGCTCGAATACATCACCAGCCAGAACTTCGAGCGGCGCGCACTCAATCTCTTCGACGTCGTCACCGTCGTTCCCGGAGCCATTGGAGCCTGGCGGACTTCGGTGGTGAAGGCAGGCGGAGGCTATCACTCCAATACCGTCGCCGAGGATGCGGACCTGACCATGAACGTGCTTGAACAGGGCCATTCAGTTATCTACGAGGACAAAGCGCTGGCCTTTACGGAGGCACCCGTCACCGCCAATGGATTGATGCGACAGCGCTTCCGCTGGTCCTTCGGCATCCTGCAGGCTATCTGGAAGCATCGGGGAGCCTTCACCAAGAATCGCGCGCTGGGCCTGTTCGCGCTGCCCAACACTCTTGTCTTCCAGATTCTGCTGCCGCTGGTTTCGCCACTGATCGACTTGATGTTCGTTGCCGGCGTGTTGAACTACTACATCGACAAGCACTTCCACCCGGAGACGACCTCGGCAGCCAGCCTGCACAAGCTGATCCTCTTCTTCCTCGCCTTCCTGATGATCGATTTCCTTACGTCGGCGCTTGCGTTTGCGCTGGAACGAAAGCACCCGGCGAGCAAGGGTGACGGTTGGCTCCTCTTCCATATTTGGATTCAGCGGTTTACCTATCGGCAGGTCTTCTCGGTGGTGTTGTTCAAGACAATCAAGCGCGCGATCGACGGCAAGCCGTTTGCCTGGGACAAGCTCGAACGTACCGCCACAATGTCGAAGGCCACCGAAAAACTGACGGAGGGCGATTCGTAATCGTCAGCAATAATGAATCCCCGTCAGGCGTCGGGACAGAAGCATCGGCTCCTATGTCCGAGAATCCGGGCATGGGGCGCTCATTTTTGAGGTGGACTACGGCGGGCATAGGGTGCTCATTTTCGAGGTGGACAACGGCTGGACGGGGTTCGCGCTAGAATCACGGCAAGATGGCTACCGTGACTTCTGTTCTCGACATCGCCGCCCGTTCCCTCCAATCTCCATTTGTCAACGAAGCGTTCGTCGATTTCACTGCAGCGGAGAATAAGCGTGCTATGCAGGCCGCGCTCGCCGAGGTGGAGAATCAACTTGGGCGCGAGTACGACCTCGTCATCGGAGGGAGCCGTCAGCGGACGGAAGGCAAGATTCTCTCCACAAACCCTGCCCGGCCTGCTCAGATCGTAGGTGTGCATCAGCGGGCGGGTACGGACCGCATTCAACAGGCGGTCGATGCGGCGTGGACGGCTTTTACAAGCTGGAGCCGAACCCCGGCGGCACAACGAGCGGAACTGCTGTTTCGCGCCGCGGCACTGATTCGGGAAAGGAAGTTGAGTTTCTGCGCGTGGCTGGTCTACGAGGTGGGCAAGAACTGGGGTGAAGCCGACGCGGACGTGGGCGAAACCATCGACTTCCTTGAGTTCTACGGGCGTGAGGCGCTGCGCCTCGACCGGGCGACAACACCGATTCAATTTCCCGGTGAGCGAAACCTGCTTCGCTACCTGCCGCTAGGGGTGGGCGCGGTCATCCCGCCGTGGAACTTCCCTTTCGCTATCATGGCAGGGATGACGGCGGCAGCCATCGTCTGCGGGAACGCGGTGATTCTGAAGCCGTCGGAGAACTCGCCCACCATTGCAGCCCGGTTTGTGAGCCTGCTCGAAGAGGCAGGGTTGCCGGACGGCGTCGTCAACTTCTGCCCGGGCGATGGGCCGGAGTTTGGAAGTGCGCTGGTCGTCCATCCGCAAGTCAGGTTCATCACCTTCACCGGGTCGAAGGCGGTAGGCTTGCAGATTCACGAGCGCGCCGCTCAACCCCGGCCGGGACAGAACTTCATCAAGCGGACGATCCTGGAGATGGGTGGCAAGGACGCGATTATCGTGGACAACGACTGCGATCTGGACGCAGCGGTCGAGGGTGTCATCGCGAGCGCGTTCGGCTTCAATGGGCAGAAGTGCTCGGCATGCTCGCGCGTCATCGTGGATGCTCGAATCTACAACACCTTCTGCAACCGGCTGCAAAAACAGGTAGCAAAGATCGAGACGGGCAACCCGGTGGAGAACTTCTACAGCGGGCCGGTTATCAGCGAAAAGGCCTACCGCAAGGTTCTGGACTACATCGAGATCGGCAGAGGGGAAGGCGCGGTCCTTAACGGCGGCAAGGCAATTGAGACGGCGGACGGCGGCTATTACATTGCGCCGACCGTTATCAAGGATGTCGCGCCGACGGCTCGGATCGCTCGCGAGGAGATCTTCGGGCCGGTGCTGGCGGTCATCCGCTCACAGAGCTTCGACGAGGCGCTGGCCATCGCCAACGATACCGAGTATGGCTTGACCGGAGCAATCTACTCGAACCGGCGAGAGAATCTCGACCGGGCACGGGAGGAGTTCCATGTAGGCAACCTGTATCTGAACCGGAAGTGCACGGGGGCGATGGTGGGGGCGCATCCGTTCGGCGGGTTCAATATGAGCGGCACCGACTCCAAGGCGGGCGGTAGCGACTATCTGCTGCTGTTCGCGCAGGCCAAGAGTATTGCGGAGAAGATTAAAGGGTAAAGGTGGCGGATTCGGCTGACTTCAAGCGGTCTTCCTGTGGAGCAAATTTCCGGCCCTGGCAGCAGCCTCGGCCAGCACACGGTGATGGATGGTGAACAACGCCAGTTCGAGGCGGTCAGATACGCCGGTCTTATCGTAGATAGTGCGCAGATAATTTTTGATCACCTGCTCCTTGGTTCCCAACTGAGTGGCGATCTCCTTGTTTTTACAGCCCTGAACGATGAGGGCAACGATCTGCATCTCCTTGGGAGTCAAGCGGTCGCGGACTCGTGTTCCCACGGCATCGGCGATCTGCATGGTAGTGACATTAGTTCGCTGCACAAATCGCTGTCCACGGGCGACGCAACGAACGCAGACCACAAGTTCGCTTCCAGCAACGTTGCGACAGACCATTCCGTCAAGCGGCATAGCCGCTTCTTCGGTAATATGCTCTGTATTTTCCGCAATCAGAATCACGCGGCAGTCCCGCAACCCGGCACGGGCAAGCAGAGTCGGGAGGTCCGGCCGCAGGCTCGAAGCCACGAGGAGGATCGCTCCATGGAAGCCTTCGATCGCCGCGAAGATCTTCTCCAAACTTTCGCATTGGGCGACGATGCGCATATCGTCCTCCAATGAGAGGACACGGGCCGCACCGGCCCGGAATATCGCCTGATTATCAGCGAGGATAATTCGATTCATGAATTTGCCGTCTCCCGCGGGGGGAACTTTTCGTCCGCATTCTGCCTCATCGGCGAATTACAACGAGTATCGGGTAATGTCTATAAATCGGACAATGCAAGAAAAAACGATTCAGGGCAAAGCCTTTGCAATCAATACACTATGTTTCTGAACCCTGAAGCGCCCGAGCATAATCGAATTTACGTGTGAACGTGTGGAAAAGACGCGCGCGAAGTATAACAAGATATGCCTAAGCCTATTCTGCTCGCCATCGACGACGACACCAGCGTACTAGAGGCTGTGGTGCAGGACCTGCGCCTGCACTATGGCCAGAACTACCGCATCGTGCGCGCAGCGTCGGGCCTCGCCGCGCTCGACATCTGCCGCCAGCTTCTGGATCGCAAGGATACGGTCGCGCTCTTCCTCTCCGACCAGCGGATGCCGGGAATGACCGGGGTCGACTTCCTCCAGGAGGCGCTGAAGCTGTACCCCGACGCCAAGCGCGTGCTGCTGACCGCCTATGCAGACACCGAGGCTGCGATCCGCGCCATCAACTCAGCGAAAATTCACTACTATCTCAACAAGCCCTGGGATCCGCCCGAAGAGAAGCTCTATCCCGTGCTCGACGATTTGCTGGAGTCGTGGAAGCAGGGTTACAAACCGCCGTTCGAGGGTATCCGCGTTGTGGGCGTGCGCTGGTCCGCGGCCGATCATTCGGTACGCGACTTTCTCTCGCGTAATCGGATTCCCTACCAGTGGCTGAATCCGGAACAGAATCCGGACGCGCTGGGGCTTCTGAAAGAAAAGGGCATCGACGATGCGAAGCTGCCGGTGGTGCTGTTCGGAGATGGGACAGCACTCGTGCAGCCGTCCTCGACAGATCTGGCGAAGAAGCTGGGCATCCCAACCCAGGCGCAGGAAAAGTTCTACGACGTGGTGGTGATCGGCGCGGGTCCCGCCGGACTTGCCGCCGGAGTCTATGGTGCCTCCGAGGGACTGCGTACGCTGATCGTTGAGCCGAATGCGGTTGGCGGGCAGGCGGGGTCCAGCTCGAAGATCGAGAACTACCTCGGCTTTCCCGCGGGCATCAGCGGCGAAGAGTTGGCGAAGCGGGCGTTTCTCCAGGCAAGCCGCCTGGGAGCCGAGTTTCTGCTGCAACAGGTGACCTCGATCCGGTCGGAGAATCAGTACCACATCGTTGAGATGAAGGATGGGCGCGAGGTGACGTGCCATGTCTGCCTGATCGCCACGGGCGTGTCCTATTGCAAGCTCGACATTCCAGGAGCCAACCAGTTGAGCGGTGCGGGTGTCTACTATGGCGCCGCTATGACAGAGGCGGTCTCCTGCGCAGGCGAAGAGGTCTACATCGTGGGCGGGGCCAACTCTGCAGGACAATCGGCCATGCATTTTTCGCGTTATGCATCGAAGGTTCATATGCTGGTGCGCAGCAACTCACTGGGAAAGAGCATGTCGAAGTATCTGGTCGACCAGATCGAGGCCACCCCGAACATTGTCGTCGAGACGCAAACGGAAGTGACCGCCGTCGCGGGAGACGGCCATCTCGAATGCCTCACGTTGAGGACGCCGCGCGGCGAAGAGGCCCGCACGGCGAGTTCCCTGTTCATCTTCATCGGAGCGGCGCCCAAGACGGACTGGCTGCCGAAAGATCTGGCCTGCGACAGCAAGGGCTTCATCCTCGCCGGTCCCGAACTCAAGGCGAAGGCGGCCAAGTCATGGAGTCTGGGCCGCGAACCCTATCTGCTCGAGACCAGCATCCCCGGCGTCTTTGTTGCCGGCGACGTGCGCTACAACTCCGTAAAAAGATGCGCCTCCGCCGTGGGCGAGGGGTCCATCGCAATTCAGTTCGTGCACCAGTACCTTGCGACACTTTGAAAGGCACCTGCCCGGGAAAAAACAATGAGCAACCAGACACAATCCGTTTCCACCACGACCACCGGCAAGATGAGCGACGCTCTCTTCGCCAAATTGCGCACGGTTCCTATCCTGTCGTCATTGCGTGACGAAGAGTTGCGCTGCCTCGAAGACGCGGAGGAGATCCGTCTTCCCAAGGGCGAACTTCTCGTCCGACAAGGAGAGGTGGCTCACCATTTCTGGATATTGCTGGAGGGTAGTCTTCGCCTGGTCCAGACACAGGCCGACGGCAAGGAGATCGCCTTTGCCCCGGTGTCGAGTGGAAGTGCCTTCGGTGAAGTGCCCTTGCTGTCGAACACTCCCAACCTCGTCAGCCTGCGGGTGACGGAGCCTGCTCATCTGCTGCAATTCGACGAGGAGGGGTTCTGGAAGTTGATGACCTCCTGCCCGGATGTGCGCAAAGCCATCCTCGGGAACATGGCAATGCGCATTCAGAAGCTGCAGAGCATTGCCGTACAGCAGGAGAAGATGGCGTCGCTGGGGACGCTGGCCGCGGGATTGATGCATGAATTGAATAATCCGGGAGCGGCGGCACGACGGGCGGCCTCGCAGCTCCGAGAGAATCTGCTGCGGATGCACGAACTGACGGCGAAGTTCAGCCGTTTCGAACTAAGCCGACAGCAGAAACAGTGCATGTTCGACCTGCAGGAACACGCGCTTGCGGCCAAGCCGCCGGTTTCCATGAATTCGCTGGAACAGAGCGACGCGGAAGAAGCGCTGGCGCACTGGATGGAGCAGGCCAACATCGAGAATGCATGGAAGATGGCACCAACGCTGGTTTCGATCGGCATCGATGCGAAAGAACTGCAATGCGCCCGCGAAGAGTTCCAGGGCGCAATTTTTTCGGATGCGCTCAGTTGGCTGGACGCGCTCGTATCGAGCATGCAGCTGGTCGGCACGATCGAAGAGAGCATCGGCCGCGTCTCCGATCTAGTCATCGCAGTGAAATCTTACGCATACGAGGGCAAAGGGCAGCGCCAGACCGTCGATATCAATAACAGTATCCATGCGACTCTCGTCATCCTCGGCCACAAGTTTCGCGAGAAGGAGATTGTGCTGGAAAAGGAACTGTCGGCCGATCTTCCGATCTTCCAGGCAACCGCCTCCGGCCTCAATCAAATATGGACCAACCTGCTCGACAACGCGATTGATGCCTCGCCTCAACGGGGCCGTATCACAATACGCACGTGGGCTGAGAAAACGCTTAATGCAGGACACGCGGAGATATGCATCAGCATCAGCGACAATGGCAGCGGAATTCCCACGGAGTGCCAGGCGCACATCTTCGATCCCTTCTACACCACAAAAGCCGTCGGCGTCGGCACTGGCATCGGGCTGGGAATCGTAAGCCGTATCGTGGAGCAAAACGGCGGCACCATCCGTTTTGCCTCCGAACCGGGCAAGACCGAGTTCGTTGTGCGCCTGCCCGCAGATAGAGTTCAGACACAAGCGGAGCCCGTCTAAGACCGATTTCCTGAACAATATTTTATCGGTGAAGCGTTCTCACAAGAGAAGCAAGTGCGGCACATCGCATCGTAAGATGAGTACCGGGAGAACATCATGCCGCTCACTCCATTTCATATCGCATTTCCGGTTAACGATCTCGAAGTCGCCCGGCATTTCTACGGAACCACGCTGGGCTGTCCGGAAGGCCGAAGCTCCGCGCAATGGATCGACTTCGACCTCTTCGGCCATCAGATCGTCGCGCACCTGAAGCCGAGCTCCAACGACAGGAGCCACCATCACAATCCCGTAGACGGGCATGACGTCCCCGTTCCACACTTCGGAGTCGTTCTCGCGATGGATCAATGGCAAGCGCTCGCCGATCGACTTCGCGAGGCAGGCATTGCTTTCATCATCGAGCCATACATCCGCTTCAAGGGCGAAGTGGGCGAACAAGCCACGATGTTCTTCCTCGATCCAGCGGGCAATGCTCTGGAATTCAAGGCCTTCGCCGATATCAATCAGCTCTTCGCAAAATGACTTTGAGGACGTGTCGATCCACTTCTATAGACCGCCTTTGGGCCTGGCGATTTTCCCTGTCCACGTAGCCCCGCACAAAAAATCGCTAAAACCCCATAGCTAATTCGATTTAGTTCATTTAGACTCTTTAGCGACCCAGCAAGATACGTTTGGCGGTTCCGATTAACGAGGCAGACGGCTGCGTCCAGATATGAAGGAGCACCGATGGAAGTTTCCGCACTTTTTAAGGGCCTGGCAATCTCTTCTCTCTCCGCTGTGCTGACGATGGCGACATTCGGACCCCAGCAGGCACACGCTCAAACCCAGCCCGATACGACGCAGATGCCATGGATGAACAAGACCCTCTCAGCCGACCAGCGAGCAGATATGGTCCTCGGCCAGATGACGCTCGACGAGAAGATACAACTGGTGCATGGCACCGGCTGGGGAGTTCTGCGAAAGGGCGATCCCGTGCCCGCTCGTTCCAATTTCGGCGCAGGCTTCGTGCCCGGCATCGACCGGCTGCACATCCCCGACATTAATATGGCCGACTCTGCCGTCGGTATCCGCATGGCTGCACTGCAAAGTCGCTATGCGACCTTGCTGCCCTCAACCCTCGGAGCGGCGTCGAGCTGGAACCCGGATGCGGCCTTTCTCTATGGCTCGGTCATCGGCCGGGAAGCTCGCGCTCAGGGCTTCAACATGTCTATCGGCGGTGGCGTCGACATCACCCGTGAGCCGCGCAATGGCCGCAACTTCGAGTATGCCGGGGAAGATCCGGTTCTCGCCGGAACCATGACCGGAGAGCTTGAGCGCGGTGTCAAGTCGGAGCATGTGATGAGCGACATCAAGCACTATGCGCTCAACGATCAGGAGACTGGGCGCACCGTGGTGAATGTCCTGCTCGACAGGCGCTCGATGCGTGAGTCCGATCTGCTCGCCTTCGAGATCGCCATTGGAATCGCGAAGCCCTCCGCGGTGATGTGCTCCTACAACCTCGTCAACGGCGACCATGCCTGCGAGAACGATTACCTGCTCAACCAGGTGCTGAAGAAAGACTTCAAATTCAAAGGCTGGGTGATCTCCGACTGGGCCGCGACTCACAGCACGGTGAAAGCCGCGCTAAATGGCCTTGATCAGGATATGCCCGGAGATGACAACTACTTCAGTGCTCCCTTGAAAAAGGCAATCGAAGATGGACAGGTTCCGACGGCACGCCTTAACGATATGGTGCGCCGCATCCTGCGAAGCATGTTCGACGCCGGAGTCGTGGACGATCCGCCGGTACGCAGCGTCGTCAATCCCTTCCGCGGACGTGACGATGCGCAGCACATCGCCGAAGAGAGTATTGTCCTGCTCAAGAACTCGGGCAATATTCTGCCGCTCCAGGCCTCCGCTTCTACTTCAATTGCGCTGATCGGCTCGCATGCTGACGTAGGCGTGCTCTCGGGGGGCGGCTCCGCGCAGGTCGATGCGCCAGGCGGCAATGCCATCGATCCGAGGCCCGGTCCGTCGATCTGGGGCAAACCGGTCTACTTTCCCTCGTCTCCGCTTCGCTACATTCAGGCAAAATCGCCGCACAGCCATGTCCAATACATCGACGGAAAGAACAACGCGGCAGCGGCAACGCTGGCCAGAAGCTCCAGCCTCGCCATCGTCTTTGTCCACCAGTGGATGAGCGAAGGACGCGATGCTCCGACTCTCTCGCTGCCCGACAACCAGAATGCACTGGTCGAGGCGGTAGCCGCAGCCAACCCCAACACGATCGTCGTTCTGGAGACCGGAGGCCCGGTCACGATGCCGTGGGCAGACCATGTGAAAGGGATCGTCGAAATGTGGTATCCCGGCATCGGCGGAGCCCAGGCCCTGGCCAATATTCTCTTCGGCGATGTCAATCCATCGGGTAAATTGCCGGTCACTTTTGCAAAGAGCGACGATCAACTACCGCATCCTGTTGTCTCCGGGATGAACGCAGACCACGCGGGCAAAACGGTCGGCGACGATCAGCATCACGAGGTTCGCCCCTTCGACCTCAAATACACGGCAGGCGCGGCGGTCGGCTACAAGTGGTTTGAATTGACCCACAGGCAGCCGCTCTTCCCCTTCGGCTTCGGTCTGTCTTACACCACCTTCGGCTATTCGGGACTTACAGTCGACAATGTTAAGCGCACCGCGCAGTTCACGGTCAAGAACACCGGCACACGCGAAGGCACGGAGATTGCCGAACTTTACGTCGCACTTCCCGCCGCGGCGAAGGAGAACTACAAACGGCTGGTGGCATGGGAGCGGGTCAAGCTTGCGCCGGGAGAATCGAAGACCGTCATGCTGACGATGAACCCGCTTTATCTCTCCATCTTCGACACCGCAAAGGACACGTGGCAGCTTTTGCCCGGAGACTACAAGGTGCTGGCCGGCGCGTCGTCCAGCGATACTCCGCTGAAGGCTACGCTGCACGTTCAACCGTAGTTCAGGTCTTCATTGCTCAAGCAAAAGGCGCGGCAGTAAACTCGATACGGTTCGCTGTCGCGCTTTTTCTCTTAGCCAAGGGACAGGACTATCCCTTGGAATCGCTGTACTCGGCATCCGTCACATGTTTCAGCCACATGACATTGACGCCGTGTTCGTCAGTCTCCTGCATGGCCAGATGCACCATCGTATGGCCGAGGGCGGCACCATGCCAATGAATCTCTCCGGCATCAATCCAGACTGTATCGCCGGGGCGAATCTCCCGCACGGGTTCGCCTTTCGACTGGACTCTACCTAGTCCCGTGAGAACGTGCAGAGTCTGGCCAACGGGATGGGTATGCCATGCAGTACGCGCTCCGGGCTCAAAGGAAACGCGAGCGGCCACGAGTCGCGACGGAACCGCTCCGGTTACAACCTCATCAATCCATACCGTTCCGGTAAACCACTCTTCCGGCCCCTTGCGGCAGCCTCGCATTCCATCAGAGAGTATCTTCATCGCATCCTCGCTCCGGCGGAATACCGCCATTAACTTTTATAAGTGAAAGCTACTGTACCTAGTCGAAACTTACGATATAGACTGCTCCTTATCGAAGCCTATGCGTAAACGGTTTGCACAGGCAAATCTCTCCCACGATGGAAACCTGACTCATCGATATCGAGCAGCCAAATGAACCGCCGTCATTTCGTCACTTCCCTTTCCGCAAGCATGGCAGCAAGCGCGCTGCCTGGCAAGCTCTTTGCACAGGACCTGAGCCATGCGGCTCGACTCGCAATCGATCTGGAGCATACCGGCGCCACCATTCCTCTGGATTTCACCGGCCTCAGCTATGAGACCGCGCAGTTGGCCAACTCCGCCTTTTTCTCCACGGAGAACAAGGCGCTCATCAAGCTCTTTCGCGATCTATCTCCCACTGGTGTGCTGCGCCTTGGCGGAGGCTCCAGCGAATTCACCACCTTTTCCTCACAAGAGGTAGCGGGTAAGCCGCCCTTTGAAGTCTTCGGGCCGGACACGAGCAAAACGGTAAAGCGTGGGACGATCAATACCCCGCTCGCATTCAGAAACCTGCGCGCCTTCCTCGACGAGACTGGCTGGCGCTGCCTGTATGGCCTTAACCTGGGCCAGGGCACGATAGAAAATGCCGTTGCCGAAGCCGCTGCTGTCCATAAGATTCTAGGTCCGCGCCTCATCGCCTTGCAGATCGGCAACGAGCCGGACTCGTTCCGCAACCGCTATCGCCCGGCCTCCTATTCTCCCGCGGATTATTTCGGGGAGTGGAATGCTTTTCGTACTGCCATCCTTGCCAAAGTGCCAGACGCCAAATTTGCAGGCCCGGACATCTCGAATAAGCTGTCCTACTTTACAGCCTTCGCATCCGAAGCTCCCAGACACCCTGAAGTCATTCTCCTTACCAGCCACTACTACGCGATGGGGCCGGCGAGCAGTCCGAAATCTACTCTCGAAAAGCTTCTCGATTCCAGCCCCAAGCTGGCTACCGATTTGATGACCATTATGTCCGCCGGGGATGCAGCACGACTTCCCTATCGCATGTCCGAGGGCAACTCCTGCTGGGACGGCGGCAAACCCGGCGTGTCCGACACGCTGGCCTCGGCACTGTGGTGCGCCGACATGATGCTTCAGTTCGCACAGGCCGGAGCTGCGGGAGTTAATCTTCATGGCGGCGGCAATGGCTTCTACACCCCCATCGCAGGAGGCCCTTCGACGGGCTTCACCAAGCGACCCGAGTACTACGGCATCCAGTTCGCACAGCAGCTCGCGGGCAGCACGTTCCTGAAGACGACTCTTGCCGGAGCACCGCCGCGGCTCACTGCCTATGCACTTCAGAACCGGCGCCGCCGCTCTCTCGTCGTTATCAATAAATCCGACGACGTAAATGGTCTTATCCTTCCACAGAACATTCACACTCAGTCAAATGCTGTGCTGCTTGCGGGCATCGCTTTCGATTCCAAGACCACTCCCCTCTTTCATCCCATCCATGTTCCGAGGTCGAACCTCCTTCAAATCCCCGCTCGCAGCGCTACCCTCTTCCCCTTATGAACTCGATCGAATCTTTGATATCTGCCGCTCGCAGGATCGAAAAATTTTACGGAGCACGTTATGCCCAACCGCACCACACGCCGCCGATTTCTTTCTGTCTCTGCCGCCGCAGCCGCCCTGCTCACACAGCGTCCCGCTCTGGCCTTTGTCCCTGAAGTGCCACCCAAAGACGACGAGACTCCATACAAGCTCCACTTCAAGCAGCCTGCGGCTATCTGGCCTGACGCTCTCCCCATCGGCAATGGCCGCCTGGGAGCGATGGTCTTCGGCAATCCGTCGCTGGAGCGCATTCAACTCAATGAAGAGTCGATCTGGGACGGAGAGCGACGTGACCGCAACAACCCCAAAGCCGGCACTGCCGTGCCAAAGATCCGCGAACTCCTTTTCTCAGGGGAGGTTGCCGAAGCCGAGAAACTCGCTCTCTCCGACATGATGTCGATCCCACGCCGGATGCCCTGTTACCAGACGCTTGGCGATCTTCGCCTCGACTTCTCCGCCTCCGGCCTAACGACGCAGACGGAGGTCGAAGACTACCGCCTTGAACTCAACCTTGACACTGCCATCATTACCACCAGTTTTGTTCATAACGGAATACGCTATGTTCGCGAGATCTTCAGCTCAGCGCCGGATCAGGCGATCGTCGTTCGCTTCACAGCTACGCAACCCGGCAAGATATCGTTCTCTGCTCGTCTCGATCGGCCCGGCCCTAAGCCATTCGACACCAGAGCCATCGCCTCCAACCGCCTGTCTCTCGACGGCGAAGCTCTCCCTGTCAATGACAATCCGGGGTTGCCAATCAAGGAAAATCAGGTTGGCATTAAGTTTCATGCCGAACTGCTCGCCAACTCCGACGGCGGGTCTGTCAGGGCCAAAGACGGAGTTCTCACGGTCGAGAATGCAACGACCGCAACTCTCTTTATCGATTGCGCTACCAGCTTCCGCTATCCCGCCGGAGCGTCTGCAATGCGCGATGCAGTCAACAAGAGCCTCGCCGCTGCTGCAAACCGCAGCTATGCCAGCCTGCGCAGCCGCCATGTGGCTGACCATCAGCGGCTCTTCCGACGAGCCGAGATCAGCTTCGGCCCGGACTCCAACGCCGCAATGCCAACCGATCAGCGCGTCCAGCAGATTAAAGACGGTGGCGAAGATATCCACCTGCTGCCCATCTATTTTCAGTTTGGACGCTACATGCTCATCTCCAGCAGCCGTCCGGGCACGCTCGCAGCCAATCTGCAAGGCATCTGGAACGAGTCGGTGGATCCACCCTGGGGAAGTAAATTCACCGTCAACATCAATACCGAGATGAACTACTGGCTGGCCGAACGCGCCAACCTCTCCGATCTCCACTTCCCTCTCTTCGATCTCGTCGACGGCACCCGCGCATCGGGCACTCTCACCGCAAAGGACTACTACAAGGCTCGCGGCTTCGTCGTCCACCACAATACCGATATCTGGGGCGACTCCTCGCCGATCGATACGTTGGGCGGCGGAATATGGCCCATGGGGGCAGCATGGCTTTCCCTTCACCTTTGGGACCACTACGACTACACCGGCGATGTTGCTTTTCTCCGCGAGCGCGCCTATCCCCGTCTGCGCGAGAACGCCCGCTTCTTTCTCGACTACCTTACGCTCGCGCCCGAAGGAACTCCCTATGCCGGGCACCTGGTTACAGGGCCCTCCTGTTCTCCTGAAAACAAATATCAACTTCCGGACGGACACTCCTACAACCTCTGCATGGGTCCGACGATGGACATCGAGATCGTCCGAGCCGTCTTCACGCGACTTCTTCAAGCCGCCGATGTTCTCAGACAAAATGGAATTGCTGCCGGTGCAGACGTCGATCTTCTGAAGGAGGTGGATACCGCGAGCGCCAGGCTGCCGCCATTCAAGATCACGCACGATCATCGTCTGCAGGAGTGGCCTGAAGACTACACCGACCACGAGCCCGGCCACCGTCACATCTCTCACCTCTGGGCGCTCTTTCCCGACGACCAGATCACATCCCGGAGCACTCCGGCGCTGGCTGACGCCTGCCGGGTAACACTGGATAAGCGCCTTGCTGCAGGCAGCGGCAGCACCGGCTGGTCGCGCTCCTGGATCATTAACTGCATGGCCAGGCTCGAAGACGGTGAGGCTGCCTATCAGAACATTCTGCAACTCTTCCGTCAGTGCACTCGGCACAATCTCTTCGATGTCTGCGGACTGAAGGAGAACTCTCCATTCCAGATAGACGGCAATCTCGGAGGTCCCACGGGCTTCATCGAGATGCTGCTACAGTCTCACGCCAACGATCCGGAAGAAAAGAGGAACCTCATCCGGCTACTCCCGGCTCTGCCAAAGGCCTGGGTCAACGGGAGCTTCCATGGCCTGTGTGCGAGAGGCGGCCTCGAGGTTGGCCTTATATGGCGAAACGGCAAGGCCACGGTCGCAACGTTCAAAGGAACGATCGACCGCACCCATCGGATTGCCGCTCCCAAAGGACAGAAGATTGCCTTCCTCGCTCTCGGCGTAATGAAGCCTGCCTCGGCAGAAGATGCCGACGAAATATCTCTCCCCATCAAGGCGGGAGAGATTTTTACGTTGCACTTTAGTTGAATCGTCGTATCGCAAAGGCAAAAGAGGGAGACGAAGTAACGTCTCCCTCTTTTGCCTGCGCTTGCTGGAGCATTCTAGAAGACTACTCGCAGTCCCTGCTGGAAAGAACGCGGCTTGTTGAGTTGTGAAGCGGTGATCACGCCAAAAGCAGTGGACGTGGGCGACATATTCGGCAATGCAAACTGATTCCGATTCGTGAGATTGTAGGCTTCGAACCTGTATTGCATTCTGACCCGCTCCCAGAAATGAAATTCCTTCTGCACTGACATATCGAGGTTTGTCGTCGAGTCGCCACGCCCATAGTACTGGGGAAACGTGCGGTAGTTGTAAGAATCCGGTTGATCGGCAGAAACTCTGTCGAACAAGTTTTGATCGAATACCTGGTTGTAACTGCGAGGATTAATTTTAAGCCGATTGTCGTAGGAGGTTCCATTCGCGAAGGCCGGAGGATTACTCCACTGGATGGGCGTCCCGGAGAGATAGATATAGGTTGCATTTGCGGTGAATCCTCCCAGAACAACATCGGCCAGACGGCTGTGGTTGAGGAATGTCTGCCCGTGCCCAAAGGGCAGCACGTAGGTTCCTGCAACCGAGATGTGTTGGGGATAGTCCGACGTTGATTCCCCATAAGTCAGCGGACCACCGGGGTTCAACTGTCCCGTGATTAGATTGTGGGAGTACTCATAGTTGAAGTTGAAGGTCAGGCCGTGCGAAGCACGCTTCTGTACACGAACAATCAGCTCGTGGAACAGGCCCGACGCTCCGGGAACCAGTTGCTGAGTTACGGAGGTGTACTCCGGATACCCCTGTAACAGCTTCGCCTTCGCTATCTTCGTCGGGCTCGATAGGGAAGACGCAACACCGGCCACATTGTGGAATGGATTGGCCACCGTTGAGGTCATGTTCGTCGTCACCGCCGTATCCCGGACCGGTGAATGACTCAGGAATGGAAGAAGCGGGATGCTGCTGACCGCGTTGCTGTAAGAGAGATGCACCTGATGATTGCCTATATAACCGATATCGATCATCAGGTTCTTCGAGAGCTGCTGCTGAATGTCCATATTCCAGCGCTGCGAATAAGGAACACTCAGGTCAGGGCCGCGAAAGACGATTCCGTTCCCCAGATTCGTATTGACCCCGAGAGCCGATCCAGTGGGTTGCTGGATAGGGTTCAGGTCGACCGGAAAGGGATCGGACAGCGACGCAGCAGGCGTCAGGTTATTGTTCGTCGTCGACACGAGCGCCGTGGTCGCGGTATAGCCGTAGCTCTGTGGAGTGCTGTAGTCGTTGAACGGATTTACAAATATGCCGAATCCGCCACGAATCACCGTCCTGTCATGGAATGCCGGGGGCGCAAAAGAAAAGCCGAACCTGGGGCTCACATAGACCGGCGCGGTGTTGTATTCGTTGCGCCGGCTGTTGCTCGCGTAAATCACGCCACCCCTGGGGTTGAAGGCAGACAGAGGAAGCTCCGGGATGGGCTTGGCCGTATAGTTTGCGATGGAAGGAGCCGTCGCAGCATTCTCCAGGGTCGAGTCCCAACCAACCACCGCCTTGTTATGCGCCTCGGTGATTGGAGTCTCATGCTCCACGCGAATGCCAAGATTCAAGGTCAGGGATGGAAATACTCTCCAATCGTCCTGCAGAAACGCGCCGGTATACCACTGGTTGTAGGTCGTCGGCGTCGCGATCGTCTGCGTGCCCGAGGTGGGAATTCCGAGAAGGAAGGATGCTAGCGATCCGCCAAAAGGGTTCGTCGCACCGGCGTTATTCGAACTTACAAAGGTATTGTTGAACGAGTAAGAGCCGGAGGGCGATCCAGGCGATAGCTTGGCATACTTGTTCTCACGGATATCCGGCCCGATCTTGATGGTCTGGTGGCCGATAACTTTGGTCAATGCGGCAAATAGTTGAACCGTATCAAAGGCCGAGAGAGTACCGGGCGTCGTGCTCAAGCCCGCATACGACTTGGTTCCGCTCGGCTCTGAAAACGTGATTCTTGGCATGACCAGTTCAGTTGAGTTGGCATCGATGTAATCCGGAAAGCCCAGGGACGAGGAAGAAAGGCCCTGGCTCGATAGAGTCGAATTCGAATAGGAACGGGTCAGGCTCAAGCGCGAGTCCATCGTCATGGTTGGCGTAAAGGTATGGACGTAATCCAACAGTCCACCCTGGTACACGTTGTAGGTTCTTGTGCCCGTGGCGATGTTCTGGAAGATATTGCTCTGCGTTCTCTTGTATTCGCTCCGGTGAGTTTCGAAGAACAGCTTGTTGTTCGCGTTGAAGCTGAAGTCCAACCGGCCGGAGTGCGAGTTGTAGTCATCGATGGTCGGAACGTTCGAGAAGTAGTTATACTCGCCGTCCGCCGAACCCGGGAGATTGGGTAGGGGCACGTACTTCAAGTATGCCTTGGCGACAGCATTGATACGGCTCGGCGAGATGATATTGCCGGCAAAGGGCGACCGCTTGATGCCGCTTCCGCTCACTACGCCCGTCGAAGGATCATAGAGCTGATACTGGTTTCCCAGCGCAAGCAGCGCGGAGAAATCGCCATTCCGTTCAGCCTCGGTCGGCACTGTATTTGTCTGCGCATCGGGCGTCGTTCCCTTGAATCGCTCATAGGAGTAGAAAAAGAACAGCTTGTCCCGGCCATTAAAGACCTTCGGAATCCATACCGGGCCGCCAAAGGTAAAGCCATATTGATTCTGCCGCGTGGCCGGCGTGACCGTAGTCGGGGGAATATACCAGCGCGCCGGTGCGTTGATCGCGGAGAACTGGTTGAACTCCGACGCCGTCCCGTGGAACGCATTCGTTCCTGCTTTCGTTGTCAGATTTACCGTTCCGCCTGAGGTATCGCCATAAGACGCGTCTGCCTCAAAGACATCGACGCGGATAGCCTCCACGGAATCCATCGAGGGGCTATAACCGGATACGCGGCTGGAATCCTGCATGTTCGGTACACCGTTCAGCAGGACCTCGTTGGACTGGGAGTTTCCTCCTCCAATTGAGAAATCGCTGGAAGCGGAGTTGTCGAAAGGCCGGGTCTGCACCACAGAGTTCTTCGACTTCGGGACCACACCGTACATCGTCTTCGCGAGGCCCAGTGGGCTGCGTCCATTCGAAGGCAGGTTCTCAACCTCAGCCGCCGTCAACACTTGGCCTGCGGTTGCAGTCTCCGTTTGAATCAGCGGGGCGTCAGCGGTCACGCGAACCTCCTGAGTCATGCTGCCCGGCTTCAGCATTACATCGATACCCAGCCGATCTCCGGTCTGAACCGTGATACCGTCCCGGGTAAATCCGCTAAAGCCCTCCGCCGCAACCGATACCTCGTATTTTCCGGGGAGGAGAAACGGCACAGAGTACTCACCGGAGCCGGTGGTCTTGCTATTGACCGACACCCGGGTATTTGTGTTGGTTATGGTGATCTTCGCTCCCGGAATCACAGCACCGGATGGATCTGTCACACGTCCGCTGATTGTGGCTCTAAATTCCTGCGCTGATACGGCGACACTTCCGAACATCAAGATCAGCAACGCAAGCAGAATATGTTTACGGTTTGAATTTCTGGTCACTTGGATGGGCCTCTTTGTTGAGTTCTAGCGTCCATCAACTTAGATAGCCTTCATACGGTTGTCAAGTACGTTTTTCAAAAGATAAATAATCTTATCAACCATAAAACAACGATAATTACCACATATGGGATTTTGCCGTTGAGCCGATAAGAATTCGGGCATCCGGTGGCCGGGCGAACTCATACTGGAAAGACCGTTGAGCCGCCTCCTCTTCGCCGGACGCAAATCCGGCCTACGAAGGGCTCACGAAGCGACGTCAAGTAAACGAAGCGCGCCTTGCCCTTGCCCCCGCAGATCGAGACCTGCAAAAGTGAAAATCATCTGATATCCGGCGTTCAGCTTTGCGCTGTAACCAGTTCGGCAATTCTTGCCGCGGACTCCAGCACCGCCGACCGAATCGCTTTCTCACGGTCCTTGGTCATGCGCACCAGAGGAGTACTTAAGCTGATTGCCGCCACGACAGGCAACTCCTTCGGGCGCACCGCCGCACCGATGCAGAGCCCCCCCCGAATCGACTCTTCGCGGTCGTATCCCACTCCAGTCTTGCGTACTTCCTCCAACTCCTTGAACAGACGGTTGCGGTCTACGATTGTCTTCTCCGTTCGCGGGGTCAGACCGTAGACTTCCAGTATCCGGTCTGCAAGCGCGCGTTCCTGGAAGGCGGTGATTGCCTTGCCCATGGCACTGCAATGCGGCGGCAGCACCCGCCCCACCTTGTTCGACATTCTGATCTCGTGAAAGGTCTCCATGCATTCGAGCACATGGATGCGGTCGTCGTAGAGATACGCCAGGCTCACCGTTTCATTGAATTCGTTCGCCAATTGCTCCAACTCAGGACGCGCCAAGTCACGCAGCTTGTCGGCCGCCTGGACCAGCCAACCGAAGATCAGCTTCGGAGCCAGTTGATACGTTCCGTCTCTGTGCTGTTGTAGATATTCATGCTTCTCCAGCGTTAGCAGGACGCGAAACAGGGTCGATTCCGGCAAGGACGTCTTAACGCCAATATCTTTCAGCGAAAGCGCTGTCAGCCCGTCGAAGCAGTTCAGCACATCCAGCGCGCGTCCGATCGACCGCAGATAATACTGCTCATCGCTTGAAGAAGCATCCGTCGTCTGTAACGCCCACTTTGGAATTCTCCGCCGCGCGGTCTTCTCCGTAGCCACCTTCACCGCTGTCGCCTTCGCGTTCTTCCGAGCCATACGCCTCCACTGCTTCCGCACCCATAGTAAACCTACCTGTACACCATATTATTTCGTTTCAGCACAATAATTTCCAAATTCAAATTGACACCCTGACGCACGATTGGTAGAACCATACTCTCGGTAACACATTGCCCATATTGATGGCACTCAACCCACAGAACGGACTCCATGCATCGCAGAGATCTCATTAAACTAGGAGCAGCCACCTTAGCTGCCGGACTGCAACCTTCTATAGCCACTGCCGCCGCGGTCTCCACTCCATCTTCCGAAACTGTTGAGCAGTGGGGACTGTTTGAAGTAGAATTCCAGGGTCCTTCCACTGGGAATCCATATAAAGACGTCACCCTTTCGGGACGCTTCACCCTCAATCACCGCACGGTCGAGGTGTCAGGATTCTACGATGGCGATGGTGTTTATCGTATCCGCTTTATGCCCGATGCACCCGGCCGCTGGACTTACGAGACCGCGAGTTCCGCACCCCAGATAGCCAATCAATCCGGGGTATTCACCTGTACCCGCCCATTCACGGCCAACAACCATGGCCCGGTCACTACCACACACGAGTTTCACTTCCAATACGCCGACGGAACCCCCTACTTTCCTTTCGGGACCACCTGCTATGCCTATCTCTTCACCGCCGAGGATAACGCCAGAAATTCGCTCGCGGGCATGAAGCAGGCCCGCTTCAACAAGACTCGTATCTGTGTCCTACCGAAGCCGCTTGGCAAGAATCGAGAAAAGCAGATACTCCCCTTCCCGCGCACCGGAACTACAAACGACCTCACCCGCTTCAACCCGGCATACTTTCAACCCCTCGAACGCCGGCTTCTTGAGTTACAAAAGGCGGGAATCGAGGCCGACCTGATTCTCTTTCATCCCTACGATGCCTGGGGCTACAAGTCCATGGGAGCCGAGGCTGACGACTTCTATCTCCGCTACACCATCGCCCGTCTTTCCGCATTCCGGAACGTCTGGTGGTCGATTGCTAACGAGTACGACCTCGTGAAGACCAAGACGATGCATGATTGGGACCGCTTCTTCCGCATCACCGTGGCCGAAGATCCCTATTCGCATCTCCGCTCCATCCACAACTCCGGCCCTATCTACGACAACACCAAGTCCTGGGTCACCCATGCCAGCCTGCAACGCTACGATTTCGAGAAGTCTGCGGAGCGTCGCGCAGCGTGGCGCAAACCCATCATTTACGACGAGATCCAATACGAAGGCGACGTAGATCGCCGATGGGGAAATCTCTCCGCCGAAGAAATGACTCGCCGCGTCTGGCTGGCGATCATTAACGGCACGTATGCCACGCACGGGGAGGTCTTTATCTCCGAAACGGGAGAGTCGAGCTGGTCCGACGCAGGCCGCCTGCGTGGGGAATCCGCGCCGCGCATCGCCTTCCTCCGCGCTCTGATCGAGAAGATCACCACGACCGGCCTCACCGAGTATCAGGGCGCATATTATCTCTCCGCCGGAACGCCGAATCAGCTTTACCTCTACTACTTCGACTTCCACCGGCCTGCACGATACGACTTTCCCCTGCCAACCACGGCTAACTTCTCGGCGACCATCATCGACCCTTACAACATGACTTCGAAGGTCGTCCCGGGCGTCTTTTCTGGCAAATCGCGCATCGCTCTTCCCAATCGCCCTTATCAGGCCATTGTCTTCCAGAAGATCTCCGACAACCATGACAAGAATGCCGTAGCCGCCAAACCTGAAGTGAACGACTAATTTCCAAATCATGAAAAAAATTCTTGCGCTGTTTCTCTTCTCCCTTCCCGCATTTGCAGCTCCCCATATCCGCACCTCGGCTCATCCGACTCCGCGCGAGCAGTTTGCGGCAGAACGCCTGCAGGTTGCGGTAGCCGGTCTGCCGGGCAGCGAGACTATCATCCTGGCGCAACGCGGCGATCCGGCAATCAAACCCTACGACAAGCGACTTCCACAGTTCTGGCCGGACGCTAAAGAGGCCTTCATCCTACGACGCCTTGGGAACACGATCGTGGTCACCGGCTACGATGCCTCGGGCACGTTGTATGGTGCGCTTGAACTGGCCAGTCGCATCAAACAGGCGCATGCTATCCCGGCCACGCTCGACTACGAGGACCATCCTCAGCTCAAGCTCCGCGGCACCGCCATCGGCATGCAGAAGCCCGAGATCACCTACGAAGGCGCGGAGTACGACTATCCCTATACTCCCAAGGACTTTCCGTTCTTCTACGACAAGACCTGGTGGACTCACTATCTCGACCTGCTCGTCAACGAACGCTACAACACTCTGTACCTCTGGAACGGCCATCCGTTTACGTCACTGCTGAGACTTCCCAAATATCCAGAGGCGCAGGAGATTCCTACCGCTCAACTGGAACAAAATATCGCCATGTTCCGCTGGCTCACCACCGAGGCGGACAAGCGCGGTATCTGGGTTCTACAGGGCTTCTACAACATCCACCTCAGCCATGCCTTCGCCCGCGCGCACAAGATCCCTTATCACCTCTCCAAGCCAACGCCGCTGGCCAGCGACTATACCCGCTATGCGATCTCGGAGTTCATCCGTCAGTACCCCAACGTTGGCCTCTTTATGACTCTTGGCGAGGCCCTGGGACCTCACTACGGAACCGAGTGGCTTACCCAAACGATCATTCCTGGCGTCAAGGACGGCGTGACAGAGCTTGAAAAGCAGGTCGGGCACAAGGTCGCCGAGCCGCCCATCGTGGTTCGCGCCCACGCGACCGACATCGAAGACGTATTGAAGGCAGCTAAACCGCTCTACTCCAATATCGACACGATGTGGAAATGGAATGGCGAATCGCTTACCTGGACAAACATCCGTGGCCCTGTCCGTGATCGCTTCGAGATGCTCGTGGCCAATTCCAACACCACCATCACCAACATCCACCTGCTCTCCAATCTAGAACCATTCCGTTGGGGGAACCCCGACTTCATACGTCAGACCGTTCTCAACTTCCAGCGCATCGGCATCGGCGGAGTCCATGTGTATCCTCTCCGCTACTGGGATTGGCCAGTATCTGCCGACAACACCATACCTCTACTCCAGCAGACTGATCGCGACTGGATATGGTACGAGGCCTGGGCCCGCTATGGGTGGAATCCAAACCGTGACCCGCAAAGGGAGCGGACCTACTGGATATCCCGCTTTGCGGAACGGTTTGGCAACACTGACGCAGCCACGCATCTGCTCAACGCCTATGAACTTTCCGGTATCTGTTCTCCTAAACTGCTTCCCCGCATCGGCATTACCGAAGGCAATCGCCAGGTCTTCTCGCTCGGCATGACTATGCCTCAACTAATTGACGATGCTCGCTTCGGTCCCGCCCAGACTCTCTGGACCGGCGATGCTCCCCCAGGGGAGCGCCTCAGCGACTACGTGGTCAACGAAGTCAAGCATCAGCCTCATCATGGCGAGACTCCCATCGGAGTTGCCGCCGAAGCAGCAGCCTCCTCTGCCAAGGCCGTAGCCGAGGCTGAAGCTGCCGCACCCGGTATCACCAAAGATCAAGCTGAATACAAGCGCATCGTCAACGATATGCTCGCCATCCATGCACTGATGCAGTTTTACAACGTCAAGACTCAAGCCGCTGCGCTGGTCATGCAGTTCGGCTACGACCGCGACCTCGCCGATCTAAATAAGGCCGAGCCTCTTCTTGCTCAATCGGTAGATCACTTCCGCGAACTGGTTCATCTTACCGATACCACTTACCGCGACGCCGCTGCCATGCATACCAGCCAGCGTCGCATCCCCGTCACCGGAGGTCCAAACACGGAGCAATTCCGCGACGTTCTCCCCGTCTACGAGCAGGAGCTGGCTACCTTCCGCCAGCGTCTGAAGACCCTCAATAGCGGCAACGCAGTCACTGCCGTCAATCCAAATCCCACTCCACTGCCTCAGGTATCCTTCACACTCGCATCCGGTGCAGGCGAGACTTTCACCGTTGCCGCCGGGCAGTCTCTCTATACCGACAACCCCGAGGCAACGATCGTCTCAGTGATTCCCGAACTTAAGGGCCTCACAGGAATTCGCGTCTCCACCCGGCAAAGCGAACCGCTTCACTTCACACTGTCACAGCCGGCGCAGATCCTCGTCGGTTTCTTCAAGTCAAATTCGCGCAAAGCGCTCAACGTCTCGCCTGCCACCGAACAGTGGAATATTCTGCTCCCTAACGCCGTTACTCCTACAGGCAAGGCTCTTCCCATCACCGTATGGAGCAAGCCGCTCGCCGTCGGCCGCAACGACCTCGACCTGGGCAAGGGAGCCTATATCGTCCTTGGATTCATCCCGGAAGATACGCACGTCACACCGCACATCAGCTTCTCAACAACTGGAACCGACGGCCATCTGCCGAACCTCGACTGGCTGTTCGAAGACTGATTCCCCGCAAAGCAGGTGTGCTGCCTCTGAAGTGCTCAGACGCAGTACAGGGTCAAATCAAAATCTACTCCCGGTACCATCATGACGTGAGAGTAACTGCTGCGCCTCTGCATCGCTCACACGAAAGAAGCTGCCATGTTTGGCGTGATCCGGGAAGCTCATCCGGTCATCCACACTCTCCCAATGCATCCAATCCTTCGTCTGCACACCTTCATACTTAGCTCGCGGAGCGCGGTAGTGATCGTAATAGACCACGAATTCATCTCCCACCTTCACTACAGAAGGCCCCTCGGACCAACTTTCCGTAATCGGGCCCGATATCTCCCCCCATGGCCCCTGCACTGACGGGCCAGACATCCACCGCACCTGATATCGCAGTGGATCCATGGTTTGATCCTTGAATACCATGACCCAGTCTTTGCGCCTGTGAAACATCGTCGCGTCAATCACAACAAATCCAGGATCGAAGAAAACGGCAGGCTTAGTAAACGTCACAAAATCCTTTGTACGCGAAGCCCAGATGCGGTTTCCTTTGTCCGAGTCATTGAACGCAGACGACCAGATCAGCAGCCACTCCTTTGCTTTCGCGTCCCAGTAAGTCTCCGGAGCCCAGACATTCCGTACTGTGGAGAAATCTTTCATGATCTCGATCTTCCGCTGCGTTGACCAAGTCATCAAATCTGCGGACTCGGCATATCCCAACGAATCGCCCCGCCAACCCCATGTCCATACCATCCGGAAGCCTTTACCGTCGGGATTCCGCGCGATAAAGACATCGCGCATGATCTCTCCTTGCTGCTCCGGCTTCAGCCATGGCTGCCCGTCATTCAGCGGCTCGAATTTGTAACCATCCCTGCTCAAAGCTAGGTACATTCCCTGGGATCCCGGCTCCTTGAAATACGCGAAGACATAGGCGTCCTCTGCAACTGCCGCGCCCACCCCGAAGCCAAGCAGCAGGATCAGCGCAAGCAGCCGCTTCACAGCCCCTCCGGTTTCTGAGTTGCAGGAGCATCCGGAACGTCGCTACTCAGCAGAGTTTTCCCTCTCCACTTCGACGTGGCCACCTTCTTGCCCGTGGCATCGAAATTAATCCAGGTCCATTCTCCATCCGGGCCATGAATCTTCTTCCAAATCTGCGAACCGTCTGCGCGGAAATAATCTTCTTCCCCGATCTTCTTGCCCAGGTGAAACTTCATCGACCACATCACCTTACCATTGGGATAGTAAAAGGTCTCCGGTCCTTCGAGGAGAATACGACCATCCGCGGCTCTTCCTGCACTCCATCGAACTTTTGTCTTTCCGCTTGCATATTTTTCGGAAAAGCCCTTCACGGCCGCGATCTTCTCCGCAACAACGGTCCCCTCTGTGCCAGCGTCCGGAGACAACACCCATGCCTCATTCAACTCAATCTCAAAGTTCGGCAGGTTCTTCGATGTCACTACATGGATCACTCCATCTGCCGTCTGTGTGGCCGTCGTATATCCAACCGTCAGAATATTCGCAGGCAGCCGCTTCGTCTTCCAGGTCGCGCCGTCATCGTTGCTCAAGGCAACATAAGCGCCGTCCTTATGGATGTGCTTCTGGTGTGTCGGGTTATAGTCCGCCACAAAGAATAACCGTCCACTCTTCAACCGGATCACGCTGGGACGCTCGCCGCTCAGCAGTTCATCGAAGTTCGTCTTGCTCTTCACCCACGCCTTGCCGCCGTCCTTGCTGGTCGCCAGCGGCATCTTTCCCCCGATCTCCGAGTTCTTCCCGCCGAACCCCAACAGTGTCTGGCCATCTTTTCCAATCACGATGGTCGTATGCCGTCCCGCGGTCCTTCCGCCTGTGTCATACCAGGTCTTGCCATCGCTGCTTGTAGCCCACACGGCGCTCACACTGCCATTTCCATCGGCGTCACGGCCAGTCGAATCGGTGGGCATGTAGATTGTTCCCGCGTTTGGTCCGGAGCTAGCCCGCACCGCACTGTTGATGGGCTGTGAGACATATCGGCCGATCTTCTCAGGGAAGTTCGGAAAAGAGACCTGAGACCAACTCGCGCCGCTATCTCCGGAGGTCATATAGGCAAATGGAGGAGCGCCGATCAGACGAGGAAATCCCCAGAAGAACCAGACTTTGCCCGGCTGCGACGTTTTGTAACCAGGATCATTCCAAATGACAGGAGCGGCGTTAGCGGCATCCGCAAAGTAAGGCCATGGCTCCGGCATGTCCCAGTCTTCGCTTCCCGCACGACGCCGCATCACCAGCACGGTCTGGTCAGGATCATCTTCTTTATTTGGAGTGTTGTAATAGGCGGCGAGCATATCGCCGTTCGGCATCTCCTGGATCGCGCTGTTGTGATAATTGATCCCCAAGCCTCGCGCCAGCCCCAGCTTCCACCCCACCTCCGGCATCGACTTTCCTCGCAGGTTCGGGAATATCTCATGCACGTGGTACCAGGGCTTTGACGAATCCGGTCCATCGGCAATCTGGTCTGCTGTCTGCTTCACCGCCGTCTCAAAGAACAACTCCTGCGCCGGCCCCGGCTTCGTCGCGGGCATCGGAGCCTGCACGACGCGAAAACCTATATTTCCATCCACCTCCGCATAGGCGGGAGCCATGCTGGCTCGGTTTGCCGCACGCGAGAAATAGGGCGACCTGGCGGGCACAAGCTGTCCCGGCTTGGCATGGCGAAAGTCGAGACCGCCTCCGCGCACCACCTTTGTATACCCACTGGCTGGCCCCACAGGATCGACCTGAACTCCCGCCTGGTAAGGTCCATACCAATCGAAGACCCACTCAGGACGCCCTACTCCCATATTTTTCGCGCCAAAGGCATTTGCAACATCAATACCTGGAGGAGTTGCATAGCCGCTGCTTCCGGCCCGGGCAACGTACTCCCACTCTGCCTCCGTAGGCAGCCGATAAGGCTTGCCTGTCTTTTTCGTCAGCCATGCGCAATATGCCGTTGCCTGTTTCCAACTCACTCCTGCAGCATATTCATTGAATACCGCAGCCACAGGATTTCCACTCTTGCCCTTGGGCTCTGCACTGGAAGAGCGTGCCTCCGCGCTTACACTGGCGCGGTACGACGGATCGAATTCCCTATACTCCGCCTCCGTCACCTGAGTTAGGCCAATCGCGAAGCCATGCGAAATCATCACCCGGTGCGTAGGAACTTCATCAAAATCTCCGTGAGCCGGCCTGCGCGACATCACGCCAAATCCTTCCGTCACTCCATCCGGCAATGCTTCTGCGCCCGCCCCCATCACAAAGCTCCCCGGCTTTACCTTCACCACTGCCGGAACATCCTGTGCCACAGCAGCAGCCGTCATCATTGCTGTCGTCAAAACCAGTACGCCCAAACCAGCCAATTGCATCGTTATTTCTCCCACCTTTTAAAATTTCGCTTTTGTCATCCTTTAATGCAGGGTGCCTTCGAGCTTTCCCAGATCTTTCCGTGAAGCAACTTTCTTCCCGTCCACCATCAACTGCATTCCCTTGCCTTGCCCATATCGCTTCCCATCCGCATCCCACAAGATCGTCAGTCGATGTCCGTGATACGGCAGCCCATCCAAGGCAAAGTACCGCCACGTTCCCTCCGGCAGCAGGGGATTGACCACGATGCGATCATCTGCGCGGGGGCGCAGCCCAATCAGGCCGGTAATGAGGGGATCGGCAAATCCCGAGTGATTGTAGTAGTTTCCTCGCCCTACCTGCTTGTGTTTGGCAATCAGCATGTTTTTGGCAATCCACTCACCCGTGTCCGCATCCAGGTCTTCGTCGATCCAATCGATGACATGCCCGTTCGCCAGCTTCAAATGTTGCGCCAACACGTATCTCGAAAACAGGTTGTAATAGTCGGTCTTCGACATCACATCCTGTCGAGGCCCATTCTCAAACTCAGCCAGAGCCAGCAATGTCTCGGTATCCGCATAGGGCCAACTCGGCCCGTTCCACGTGCATTGATCGCTACTCTTAAAACGGAACCTCGGGCTCCGCCGCTCTGCCGTCGTTGGCCCGAACTTCCCGTCAAATCCCTGTGGATCGAATAGCTGCTTCCACGCCACGCCATGTCCGACAGGAGGAATTCCGAACATCCAAGGGATATAGCCGATCAACTCCCGGACACCGGAAAACTGCATCGTCGTGTCCGGGTCCTTGAACTTTTTCTGTTTCCGAATAGCGGAATCTGCTGCCGGCGATATCACCTCATAGAACTGGTCCTTCGGGTTCCAGAGCCT
>Ga0157372_10000808_pt1 | contig 33956 bp, 29 predicted proteins | sample C55metaG_FD_115307 | JGI IMG/M metagenome (GOLD analysis project Ga0157372, IMG submission 115307) | Corn rhizosphere microbial communities from Kellogg Biological Station, Michigan, USA - C5-5 metaG | ecosystem: Host-associated > Plants > Roots > Rhizosphere > Soil | place: USA: Michigan...
ATGGTGTATATTTCGCCCAGGCCGAAACCGTAAAATACGCTGGCTTCGGTTTCCTGCGCTGTGTTATCCACCTTGTTCACCACCACAAAAACAGGTTTTTTACTGCGGCGCAGGATGACGGCGATCTCATCGTCGAGGTCGGTAATGCCGGTAGTTACATCTACCAAAAACAAAATGGCGCTGGCTTCTTCAATGGCGATGATCACTTGCTCGCGGATGGCGGCCTCGAAAACATCGTCGCTATTGGCTACGTAGCCGCCGGTATCGATCACGGTAAAATCGTGGCCGGTCCATTCGGATACGCCGTAGTGCCTGTCGCGGGTAACGCCGCTAAAATCGTCCACGATGGCCTTACGAGCCTCGATGAGACGGTTGAACAAGGTTGATTTACCCACATTTGGGCGGCCTACTATAGCTACTATGTTGCTCATGGTTGTTTGTTTGGAGTAAGGAATAAGGAGCAAGGATCAAAGACTTGCGCAAAGATAAGCTATGCAATCTTTAATCTTTGCTCCTTGTTCTTTATTCTATCTTCTAATCCTCGTACCCGAATTTTTTGAGATAATTTTTTTTGCTGCGCCAGTCGGGTATCACTTTCACAAACATTTCTAAAAACACCTTGGTTTGAAAAAACTCTTCCATATCCTGGCGAGCGTAGGTGCCAACCCGTTTTATCTGCGAACCGCCGGGGCCGATGAGGATGTTCTTTTGCGATTCGCGCTCAACGATGATCTCGGCGCTGATGCGGTAGATCTTTTCTTCTTCCTTAAAAGCGGTGATGACTACCTCGGTGCTGTAGGGAATTTCTTTTTCGTACAGTTTGAATATTTTTTCGCGGATGATCTCGGAAGCGAAGAAACGGTCGTTACGGTCGGTAAGGAAATCCTTTTCGTAATAGGCCGGGTGCTCGGGTATCATGGTAACGAGCAGTTGCACCAGCGAGGTCATGTTTTGCGCATGCAGTGCCGAGATGGCGAAAACGGCTTTAGGGTTGAGGGTTTCTTCCCAGTAAGCTATCTTTTGTTTGACGGTTTCTTCATCGCTTTTGTCGATTTTGTTGACCAGGACGATTAGCGGCGCTTCGTTTTTTTTCAGTTTTTCGATGATGTCGCTTTCATCGTGGCGCTCGTTGATATCGGTAACCAGTATTACCACATCGGCATCCACCAGCGAGCCGGATACCTGGTGCATCATGGTCTCCTGCAAGGCATAGTGTGGTTTGATGATGCCGGGGGTGTCGCTGAAAACAATCTGGTATTCAGGCTCGCTAACAATACCCAGGATACGGTGTCGCGTGGTCTGTGCCTTGGGTGTGATGATGGACATTTTTTCGCCCACAAGCGCGTTCATGAGGGTCGACTTACCTGCGTTGGGCTTGCCGATGATACTTACAAAACCTGCCTTATGACTCATGCGAAAATTATTTTACTTTTTTATTTGGACTGCAAAGAAACGAATTATATCTTTGCAGTCCAATAAAACGGAAGACATTTCGTTTATTCTACAATTGGAAAGCTTATTTTGGAGTAATGATCCAGCCAACGGATAAGCAAAATATAGTGCGGGATGGAGCAGTTGGTAGCTCGTCGGGCTCATAACCCGAAGGTCGTAGGTTCGAGTCCTGCTCCCGCTACCTTTAAGGACAATGCAATGAAACTATTAGATAGATAGCGTTCATTGCATTTTTCGTTTAAATCCTTTGTGATAATCTTAATTTCTTTAAGTTCCCAAGTTCGAGTCTCATTGCCTCAACCTAATGAGGCAAATCGAATCAAGTGTATAGTAAAATCGACTAAAATCCGCAGCAATATCAAGGCGAATTTGTATAAATTGCTCATATATAAGCCAATTAATAAAAATATTGGTCACGCAAAACGTTTTAAATTTGACCTATGCAGCGCAAGTTGCTTATTAGAATTTAACAGTACTTTACCCCAAAAGAAAAGTAAGATTGTAAATTTTAATTATTAAACCGGATATATGATGAAATACAAAAGCGCGATTTTAACACTATTCTTGAGTGCATTTATAGGGCACAAAGTTGTCGCACAATCCGTTTCGGACTCCTTGCCAGCATTACCGGGTTCAGGATTAAACCAGCACCCTTTTTTGTACGCCGGCGAATGGCAGGATCATAAAATGACCGACCAGAATATGTATATCGTTAAAAACGGAAAGGTGGTGTGGACATTTGTAATGGGTACCTATGGAGAGTATGGCGATGCAACAATGCTCTCTAACGGTAACATTCTTTTTTCGCGCTTAAGCGGCGCTACCGAGATAACTCAAAGCAAAAAAGTGGTTTGGAATTATGAAGCCCCGTATGGCACTCAGATTCATACTGCGCAACCTATTGGCCTTGACAGGGTTTTTATTTGCCAGAACGGGCTTCCCGCCAAGGCTCTTATTATTAATATAAAAACGGGGAAGGTAGAAATGGAGCATGTTTTGCCTACCAAATCAATTACCGATTCTAATACCATACACGGGCAATTCAGGCATATCAGGTATACAAATGCAGGCACTTACCTCATTGCCAACCTGGGGCTTGGAAAAGTAATAGAGTATGATAAGGACTGGAAAGAGCTCTGGTCGGTTGATGCCCCGTCGGCGTGGGCGGCAGTAAGATTGAAAAACGGGAACACATTGATAAGCGGTAACCAGCATGGCTATGTTCGCGAGGTGAACTCCAAAGGAGAGATTGTATGGGAAATTAATAAAAACGACCTGCCTGGGATAACCTTATATACAGTGCAGGAGGCAAGCAGGCTGGCCAATGGCAACACCGTGATTTGTAACTGGTATGGTGGTGTAAATAAAGCCGACTGGAAAAAGGTTGTGCAGGTAATTGAAGTAACTCCTGATAAAAAAGTAGTTTGGGCACTCCGCCAATGGGCCGATCCAAATCTGGGGCCGGCATCTTCTATTCAATTGCTTGATGAGCCTGGTAAAGCAGAGAACGGCGACATTCAAAGATAACATACTGGCTACCTGTCAGAGGGGTTTGCGAGGGGAAGCAGAGACGTAATTAAGCTTAATTAGCATTGTATTATTTGAATTGCCTCATGATCCTCCAAAAAATTCGACTTTTTGGCGCGTCCCGCTACCTTAGCGCTTCTCTTAATCAGAGAGGGGCTTTTTTTATTATTCCCTACCCATCGCATCTTAAATATTCTGTTTTTTTAGAGAATAAATCATTCCGGTTCGAGCCCTCTTTCTTTAATAGCCCCGATAACTTGTACTTTTGGGCCATACGCGGAGGACACAAGCATGCTGCATTATAAGCGAAACGTAAGCGAATTTTTAGTCAGGGCCGATCAGTTCAGATCGAAGTATATCAAACATCGTAATTTTTTGATTTTTATCAGTGTCCTTGTAGGTGCGCTTTCCGCTTTGGCTGCGGTATTGTTAAAAGTGTCCGTTCAAATGGTCGAACATCATATATCTGCATGGAACCATACTTTTCAGAATAAAGGCATTACAGCGCTTTTCCCTTTGGCCGGCATCGGGATATCCTTATTTTTATTGCAGCGAGTATTCCGGGGTAAACTGGCCAGAGGCGTTGGTTTTATTGTCGACAGCATCTTTTCGCAAAAAAGCCGTATTGCAATACGTCATACTTTCGGTCACATGGTTACCAGCGCTATTACGGTGGCAGCAGGCGGATCGGTGGGGCTGGAAGCGCCCATTGTTTCTACCGGGGCAGCTATAGGTTCAAACACTGCTCACGATCTGCGGCTGTCGTATAAAGATACTACCTTATTGCTGGCATGCGGTGCTGCCAGCGGCATAGCAGCCATATTCAATAGCCCTATAGCAGGCATGGTGTTTACGCTGGAGGTATTGATGCTTGATTTCAATATTCCCTTTCTCATTCCTTTGCTCATCTCGACAGCTACAGCTACTGTTATATCCCAGATACTGTATCCCGATAAATTTGTGTTCCTCATCATCAACGGCTGGGACATGAAAGCCATACCTTTCTATATCCTGCTGGGCATTATTTGCGGGTTATTATCGGTATATACCAGCTTTGTGGTCGAAAAGGTAGAAGGTTATTTCCATAGGCGCAAACTGGGCTGGAAAACCTGGTTGCTGGCTGGCTTGCCGCTGAGTGTTATTATCTATTTTATTCCGGGCCTGTATGGCGAGGGTTACAGTACGGTTACGCATTTATTGCATGGCGATTATAATAACCTCGTGCAGGGAACTCTGCTGCAAAATGTAAATAACCGGGCCGATGCCATTATTGTAATGTGCACACTACTTATCTTGTTAAAATCATTAACGGCCGCGCTCACTATGGGCGCCGGGGGGAATGGCGGTATTTTTGCACCATCTTTAATGATAGGGGGGCTATTTGGATTTCTTTACGCTTTCGTCATCAACCTTACCGGGTGGATGGCCCTGCGAACGCCTAATTTCATTATTGCAGCCATGGCTGGAGTATTAGCGGGTGTAATGCATGCACCGCTGACTGCGATTTTTCTTTTAGCCGAGATAACAGGAGGATATGCATTGTTCGTTCCGTTGATGATTGTTGTCGCTATTTCATATTTTATTACGCGTAAATACGTGAAGCATTCTATGTATCACCGCCAGTTGTATCATAAACGCGTCTTCAGCGATGAGAAGGATGAACAAGACCATTTTTAGCAACATCGATAGCATCATTAAATCAGCATTTTCTTTAACATCGCCATATCTGTCAATCGCACACCATCTTCAAATATGGGTTTGGTGTAGTGGGTGATAAAGAAGTCCTTTTTGATGTCATACAGCTCAAATCCGGCTTTTTGATAGATGGATAACTGTTTTTGAGCGATAGCTGGGGTACCGATAACAAGTTTACAGAAACTATTGTCGCGGGCTTTGGATTCTGCATCTCTGAGCATGAATTTGCCAATGCCTAAGTTTTGAAAATGCTCATTTACCGCAATGGCTTTTATTTCGGCTGTATGCTTATCTATCGGATATAAAACATACACGCCGATGATCTGACCGGCATCCTCAATAACATAAATTGCTGATTGATGTATATACCGCTCAATGGCCTGTATCTCTTCATCTGCAAGCAGCAGCAGATGGTAAGGGATCGGATCGTCCTTTTGTAAAAGCCGTGTTTCCATAATTGAATGCTTTGTCGGCAAATGATATAGTTTCTTACAGGCTGTTATTTATCGATATCGAATAAATTTTTGTAAGGAATAAGCCTCCGCTGATACTAAGCGAAAAAATAGAACAATCAAACATGAAAACACTGAATTTAAAAAGGGCCGGGATGGCCGCCGTAGTAGTAATCTTTTTAGCGGTACAGGCACAAGCTCAAAGCAAAATGTCAAAAATGAGCAATGACACTACTAAGATGTCAAAAATGAACAAAATGGATTACAAAAAAAGCGACAAGAAAATGAGCAAAATGTCCAAAATGAAAAAGGACACTACCAAAACTAAAATGTAAAAATTTTCAGTGGGCGGAGGATATCCGCCCGCTGATTCAAATCATCATATCGCAATTCCATGAAATCATTTATCGTAAAAACATTTACTTATTTATCAATAACTGGCGCCATTTTACTTTCGGGCGCACGTAGCTGGGCTTCCGGCCGGCTTACTTATTTAAAAGACAGTACTACTACCCAACAATACCCCGCTCAGCCTGATGACATCAGTCCGCTGCTGATAGGTGAACACATCCCCGCGGTAAAAATTCCTGCGGCGAACGGTAAAATATTTGATTTGAACGCCGGTATCGCCCAAAAACCAACCATTCTTATTTTTTACCGTGGGGGGTGGTGCCCATTTTGCAATAAAGAACTAGCAGGGATACAAAGTATTCAGCAAAATCTGGTTAACCTGGGGTATCAGATTATCGCTATTAGCACAGATAGTCCGGATAACCTTAATAAAAGTATCGGCAAACATCATTTAACCTACACCTTGCTATCCGATGCTGATTTGAATATAACCAAACAATTCGGCTTAGCCTATAAAGCCCCGAAAGGTTATGATCAGCTTATTACTGCAAGTTCGGGCGGTAAAAACACCGATAAGCTGCTACCGGTGCCATCCGTATTCATTCTTGATCAGAACGGCGCTATCCAGTTTGAATATGTTAATCCCGATTTTAAACAACGCATTAGTCCGAAACTTTTACAGTCAGTTGCGTTAGCTATCAAAGAAGATCACCAGGGACAAAGCAAATGAAGGCAGGTAAATATATTTTATGGATAGGCGTACTGTTGAGCGGCTACACAATGGCGCAGGTTAAAAAGGCATCGCCGCAAACAGGCGTTCATTTTCTAAATACCGACTGGAAACACGTTTTAATAATGGCCAAACAAATGCATAAACCTATTTTTGTAGATGCTTATGCCTCATGGTGCGTACCCTGCCAGGAAATGAGGCAAACAACATTTAAAGATCTCCGGGTTAGCACCCGTTTTAATGCGCGTTACATCAATGTAGCAGTAGATGCAGACAAAGGCCCGGGTAAGTTGTTTGCTGATTATTACCAGGTGACCAACTATCCAACCTTACTTTTTATTAATGAAGACGGTCAATTGATCAAACGGATAGAAGGTTTTACAGATGCTGAACAATTAAGTGCTGTAGCCGATAACATAAAATAATCGATAGGTGTAAAGATAACAACATCATTACCGGTTTGATTTGCCGCGACTATAAATCAATTGCCTCTTTATCAGTGCTATAGTGCGATGTTGTGAAAAAAAATATCTTTTTTTGTAAGTTATACCAGCATTTACGACTAAGGAACGATAAACCTAAAGATAAAGAGTACCCCATGCACAGTGAACCAGTTTTTGATAATGAGGCTGATGTCATCGGCAAGTATCAGCTCGAACCAGCCTATTGGGTAGAGCGCTATGCCGACTACCTGTATAGTTATACCCTCGCCAGATTGAACGATGAAGAACTGGCACGCGACCTTGTTCAAGATGCCTTTCTGTCCGCCCTCGAAAAGGCCGAGGGGTTTAGAGGCGATAGTACCGAAAAAACCTGGCTGACAGCGATCATCAAATACAAGATCATCGATGTTTACCGGAAAAAATCGAGCCTGAGCGCCATAAAAAAGCTTTCCGAATTTAATGACAGTGAAGATGAATTCTTTGATCCCGAACTGAACCACTGGAAAAAAGAGCATTGGCCAGAGCCTTTGGGTGTGGAGGAGAACGATCCGCTGCACAATAAAGAGTTTATGAGCGTACTGCAAAAGTGCATGCAAAAACTCCCTGAACTGTGGCTTTCTGTTTTCAAAATGAAGCATCTGGATGATGAACCTACCGAAACTATCTGTAAAGAGCTCAGAGTCACTTCGTCAAATTATTGGGTGATCATTCACCGGGCTAAGGTGAACTTGCGTTCATGTCTGCAAAAAAACTGGATCTGATATGAAAAAAGAACTCAAGACTGACCTCGAAAGGATTGCTTACAACTGCCGGAAGGCAACGTTGCTAATTGAGAAAAAACAGATTGTGGCGCTCAGCTCAAGGGAGAAAATGGAATTGAAGATACATCTTACAGGGTGCTATATCTGCCGGGTGTACGAGCAGCAAAGCATACTTATCAATAGTATGATGAAAAAATTGTTTAAAGAACAACCGCAAGATGTCAAATTGGACACCGCGTTTAAAGAAGATCTGAAACAGCGCATTAACGAAAAGATTGGCGATAGGTAATAATAGCAATGGAACATCAGATAGGTATACCCACCCCGGCAGATCACCCGCGTTTGCTTGAGGTATGGGAGGCGTCCGTCCGTGCAACACACCATTTTGTATCAGAAGAGGAGGTGCTGCACCTGAAGGATTTGATCATCGAACAACAACTTTTTCACCATTCGGAGATGTTCTGTGTTCGCGATCCATCGGGCAAAGTAGGTGGTTTTGCAGGCGTATCGGGCGATAGCCTGGATATGCTTTTTCTTCACCCGTCAATGATCGGTACCGGCGCCGGCAGGGCGCTGTTGCAATATGCGATTGCCGCCAGAGGCGTAACCAGGGTTGATGTAAATGAGCAAAACGAGCATGCGCGTGAGTTTTATGAACATTTCGGGTTTGAGGTAACAGGGCGTTCTGATACCGACGATAACGGCGAGCCTTTCCCGATTTTGCACATGAAGCGACACAGGGGTATCACTATTCGTAAGATTACCGTTGCTGACCTTGAGGCGCTATCAGATGTAAGCAACCACACGTATCGCGAAGCCTTTTTTGAGGCATATAATGACGATACCGCTTTTGAAGCTTATACACGCGAATTATTTGCGCCGGAGCGCTTGAAAGTCGAATTGGCAAACCCAGATATGGAGTTTTATTTTGCAATGAATGGTGCACAGCCTGTGGGATATGTCAAACTCAATCTCGGAAATGCGCAGACTATTTTTCGAGGGAACGACGCGGCCGAGATTGAACGCATTTATGTGCGGCAGGCCTACCAGAATCAAAAGATCGGTGAGGGCTTGTTACATCATGCTGCTGCCACTGCACAGGGTAAAGGGTTAAAAATGCTTTGGCTGAGTGTTTGGGAAAATAACGACAGGGCGATCAGGTTTTACACGCATCACTCCTTTCAAAAATTTGTCACCCATCAATACCTGATAGGGAATGATCTGCAAACAGACATTTTGATGAAAATCGATCTATAATATTAAGGGTATTATAAACTCCGATACCCTGCCCATCGCAATAAACTAATGAAAAAGCAACCTGCATCATCATCAGCGATACCACTTACATAACGCTGCCGACCAGAACTTTACTACTTGTTAAATAGTAAAGGAAGAATTGCACAAACTATGTCAACAATTTGCTATTTAGGTGGTTATAAATTTATGATGATAAAAATACCTACCCACCCAAAAGAACTACTTGATAAAACTGCAATGGTAGTTAGGCACTTCATGCCCGATAAAAAATTTATTTCGAAGTTTCGAATGCATAGGGCCGTTTTACAAACGCTATCACCTTTTAGAAAGGAAAAACTTATTTTTTTCAGAACAACTCTGATGTATATCCTGCCTTACTTGTCAAAATCGTTCACGGTTTCGCTTAAACAAAATATTTTGATTGATCATTACACATTTCTCAAAAAGAAATTTTCTGTAATCCAGCTTCATCAACTGTTCAACGGTAACGGACTTGAAGTGTATTCTGAGATCAACGGGTATGATAGATACAATGTTCTGCTTAAACCGGTAACAAGCCATCTTGAATTTGAAGGATCCATGTCATTATTATTTAAACAAAACAATATCACCCTGTATTCTCTGTCCTTTACATTTATTCACGCATCAGTTTTTGGTATTGATGATGCTCCATATATCGTATACATATCAGCCTTACAAGGCAGTAAAAACGAATATGAGCGAATTCGGGCTTCCACCAAGTGCTTTAAAGAAAATTCGCTACCTGTAATATTATTTAAAGCATTAGAAGCTATCGCACTTTCGCTTAATATTAAGCATTGTTTGGGCGTTTCAGCGCGTAACCATGTTTCTTTAAAAGAGAGCGGGCAATTTGAGCGATTTTACAATAATTATGATATTTTTTGGATAAATAATGGCGGAATATTAATTAAGGATGAATATTTGCTGCGTTTTCCTTTAACACAAAAACCAATTGAACAAATACCTCAAACTCATCGCAACCGCACTGTAAAAAAGCGCCAAAAGATGCAACAGCTGGCTACAGATATTACGCGGGCCATGGACCGTTTTTTACAGCAAAGTTCGTTTAAAGCGTTGGAGATCTATCCCTTTCCCGCTGCCGGAAACTTAACAGCTTCGGCTCAAAACGCCTAAGACTTTTTTGGTGAGCAGAAAAAATAGAATCTGTTATTTCATAGCATATCTATCAGCCTCATAACAATTTCATGGCTGGAAGCACGCACGCTTTTCCCGGCGGATTGACCAGCCCATAAGGCAATAAAATCTTTAACATTGTGCTTTTGTGCATAGGCCCTAACCAGGCTCATTAATTGGTTTTGAAAAGTATAATAAGGGATCGTAATACACTTTTCATCCATCCGCTGCATAAAGGTGTTTTGTATGCCTCTGGCCCATCTGCCCGAAAAGGCACGGGTGAGCGCTGTAGAAGTATCCCGTGCGCCGAGTATAGCTTCCTTATAGGCCTCGCTTGCCAGGCTTTCGTCGGCAGTAACGAGCAGGCTGCCAACCTGTATACCCGATGCGCCAAGTGCAAACGCCGCCTTTACAGTGCGTGTATTATAGATGCCGCCTGCTGCCAACAGCGGTAGGTTTACTTCGTCGGCCACTTGCGGTAACAACGAAAATAAGCCTACTTGTGGTAAAGCTTGGTCTGCCAGAAAACTACTCCGGTGGCCACCTGCCTCTATACCTTGTATGGTCAAAGCATCCACGCCCGACAATGCTAAAGCCTTTGCTTCTGCAACACTTGTTGCCGAGCCTATAGTTACCACTCCATTCTGCTTAAATGCCGACATAGCTTCAGCCTTTAACTCGCCAAAAGTAAAGCTTACAATAGAGATGCGTTCTTCTAGCAGCACATCAATCAGGTCTTCATAATAATAAAAACGGAAGGTATCTATATCTTTCCGCTCGTAAGGTATATTGAATTCCTGGCATAGTTCTGCCAAAAAATCCTGCATTATGCCTATTTCTTCCCTGTTAACTTCGCCGGCGGGCTTATGCGCAAACAAGTTAACAGCGAACGGGCGATTGGTTAACGCCTTGGTTTCACGAATCAGTTCGCGCGTACGTTCAGGAGACAGGCCCCCAACGGGTAACGAACCCAGGGCCCCCGCATTAGCCACAGCGGCTACCATGGCAGGGGTGGTAACACCTAACATAGGCGCCTGTACAATGGGGTAACTGATATTGAGTAAGCTTTTCAGATGATGCATTTTAAAGACGGTTAAACTGTTGCAAGGTAAATAATAAGTGCTGCTCCGGCTATCTAAACAAAAAAGGCAGCTACAAACTTGGTAACTGCCTTTTGCCAATAATGTTTATTGCCTAATAAAGTTCAACAAATCAATTTAAAGCCAGCAGATGTGGACCAAACTCTTCAAAATAAATATTCTCTTTGTTTACGCCTGCGGCTGTTAAATCATAGTATTGCTTTTCGATAAATGCAGATGGGCCGCAAATAAAGTAATGAGCATCGGGCACAATATCGAGTGTTTCTATTTTGTTAATATCCAAATACCCTTCTAATACGCCTGCCTCTTTATTTGCCGCGGTTACCTGATTGTAAAAGATATGTTGTTTAACATTAGGATTCTCTTTAGCGATCTCTGCAATCTGATCTTTAAAAGCGTGTACCTCTTCGTTGCGACAGCCGTGCAGCCAGGTAACCGGGTAGGTATGTTTGCGCTCGGTAAGCGTATGCAACATACTCATTAGTGGGGTGAGGCCCACGCCTCCGCTGATGAGTATTACCGGCGCGGCGATATTACCCGCAAGCGTAAAGTTGCCGGCTGGAGCGGTAAGATCAACACTATCGTTTTCATTCACAAAATCGTGCAGGTGATTGCTGATCATACCATCGCTATCCGGTATAGAGCTTGTTTCGCGTTTTACCGAAATACGGTAATAATCATTATTCGGCGCGCTCGAAATACTGTACTGGCGCGCTTGTTTCAAACTGAGCTGAGGTAAAAATAACCGTAGACTGATGAACTGACCGGGCAAGTGCCTGGTTACTTTTCCACCATCGGCAGGATACAGATAGAATGAGGTGATCTCTGCAGATTCAGCTTCTTTCTTTTTAACCAGGAATGGGCGCCATCCTGTCCATCCGTTTTGTCGGTTGGTTTGCTGTTGGTAGATGCCTGCTTCGTGGCCAATCATCAGCTGCGCCAGTTGATTATAAGCCGCTGTCCAGGCGTCCACTATTTCCGGTGTGGCAGCATCGCCCAACACTTCTTTTATTGAAGTTATTAACTGCTCGCCAACAATGCTATAGTGCTCGGGCCTGATATCCAAACTGGTGTGTTTATGGCCGATACGGTCAACCGCTGGCATCAATACAGCCGGGTTGGCAATGTTTTCGGCATAAGCCAACACCGCCATAGCTAACGCGGTTTGCTGGCGGCCACTTTGCTGATTACCCATATTAAACATGTTTTTCAATTCCGGATGATGGGTGAACATCCGGTTATAAAAATATTTAGTTAACAAAACGCCATTTTCTTTCAAAACCGGCACGGTAGCTGTTATCCATTTTTTTTGATCCTCTGTCATAATAATATATTAATACCTTTTATCTTTTAAAGTTCAAGTTTGGAATATTTTTGTTGATTCAACAGAGTGCAAAGTTAGAACAAATTAATAAAAGACAAAATCATCTTTTATTAATTTCTTATATTTGTGTCGTAAATAAGTATGGCTATATTTTCAAAAACATGTGAGTATGCAATAAGGGCGGTGTTTTTTATTGCACATACAACCTCCTCGGGCAGGCGTGTAGGCATCAAAGAAATAGCAGCGGGGATCGATTCGCCTGAATTTTTCCTGGCTAAAATATTGCAGGATTTGAGCCGCAAGGGCTTGATCGGGTCGGCAAAAGGGCCCAATGGTGGGTTTTATTTAAGCGATAAAGAACTGCTGCAACCCATAAGCGCTATTGTTGAGGCTATCGATGGCGATAGCTTGTTTCGTGGTTGCGCGCTGGGGTTAAAACAATGCTCGGAAGTTAATCCCTGTCCGTTGCACGACGAGTTTAAGGATATCCGCAACCGCATCACTATTATGTTAGGCGCCACCACCATCGGCAATTTCAACAGAGAACTGATGGAAGGTCTATTATCGCTCAAAAAATAGAGTTTCCCGCACTATTAAGAATAGTAAAAACTTTTCCTGTGATGAGCCAGCCCGGAGCCTCCTCCATTGAAGTAAAAAATATATTGGAATCCGGCTATAGGGGTTGCTTTTGAAGATTTAATATCTCCCTCGTGATATCCGGTCTGGGCGCCTCCGGTAACGCTATTTTGGCTAATGAGCTGTAATTCGGGTTTTTCCCAGGTCTTTTTTGTAGATTTTTCTTCAGGTGTCATAATAGGTTATATTTAAGTCTAAAATATTAAACAGATTGCGCATAAATTAGTTTTATTTCTTTAATATTAAATTGGTAGATAATGCCGGTTTATTCTCTTATTCATCGGATATCAGTTAATATATTTTTTATATTAGTATTGCTTATCAACCTTAAATTCACAATTGTAACCTGCCATGAAAAAGCTTTTCACCGTTTTGTTCATCCTGTTATCTTTTACCACAATAGCTGCACCCGATAGTACTGAGAAATCTGATGGCCCGATACAGGTAGTTTCGGCCTGGAAGGTAAACGGAGATAAAAGCAAGATTGAGCTTTTCGATATTATAGCGGTAAAAGTTAAAGGCTTTAAAAGCCTTTTAAATAAAGCCAACGCGGGCGGAGTTAAACGCGATATCAAACTGTTTTTAGATGGCCGGCAGGAAGATGCCTTGCCTATGATTATTGGCGAACCCCATAACGACGAAGGCGAATTGCAGTTTACCCTTGAGCGAAATAAAACCAACGATGCTACCTGGACGGCCCTGCTCGGCTCGCCCGAAGGGAATAATTTTTTTGTCCGGTCAATGGATGTAAGTGTGGGTATCGATCATTCATATCCCGAAAGCAGTATCGCGCGCATCAATTTTACCCGTATCGACAGGCCATGGTTTTATGGTTGCGTTATCGGCTTGTTGATCTATTTCTTTGTGTTGATCTATGCCGGCAAAAAATCTAACTTATTGCGTAATCCCGAGGTCGACCTTAGTGCTTTGAATATTGATACCGACCCCAATGCCCTTGCGCCATTTAGTTTGGGTAAGGTGCAAATGGCGTTCTGGTTCTCCATTATACTTAGTTCTTTTCTGTTCATTTGGCTCATTACCGATAATTACGATCTGATCACTCCTGGTATACTCGGCCTTATTGGCATCAGCGGAGGTACGGCGCTGGGCGCTACGGTTATCGACAATAACAAAAATGAAGAGGCCATCAAAAAGATACTCGATCTGCAGCAACAACAAAGCTCGGTACAGGCTACTTTAAGCAACCTGAGGGCAATTAACCCGCCTGCGCCTGCAACAGCCAGTGATATCCTGTTTAACGAAAACCTCGAAAAGCAGATCGCCAAAAACATCGATCATCAATTAAAGGCATTACAACTACATACACAAGGGTTTCTACAAGATATCCTTACCGATGCCAACGGCTACAATTTTCACCGGCTACAAATGTTCACCTGGACGCTGGTACTGGGCGTGGTGTTTATTTACTCGGTATGGTCGGCACTCACCATGCCCGATTTTTCGTCGACCATGCTGGCTGTGCAGGGCCTCACTTCGGGTACCTATCTTGGCTTCAAGTTTCCCGAAAAACAGGCGTAGTTTGACCTCTGTTTTGACTATCTTTGAGATATGCAGTTCATCCCATTATTTAAAGTGAGCAATATGCGTGCAGCCATCCTGCATTATACCCAGGTGCTCGATTTTGTGATGACTTGTCCCGAAGATACCGAAGATTCATTGGTGGTTGATCTTGGTCATCAACAAACCGAGTTCCAGATCACCACTATCGAGAGTGATAAACTGTTCGGCTCGGTCGTAAATGTGTTGGTAGATGATGTTAACGCGTTATTCGCCAAATACAACGGCCGTGGATTGCAATCAGATAAGCTACGGTCGCCTGTACATCAAGGCCCTGTCGACCAAACATGGGGCCGCCGGGAGTTTTATGTTACCGATGCCGATGGTAATACTTTACGCTTTTACCAACCTGTCGGATAATTAGAAACAAATCCGAAATTGAACATTAGAAATCCGAAATCACGATACATGATACCACAGGACGGCTGTTTTGGTAAGAATGTGTATGTTCGCAAAAACCCGTTTAAACCGTCATTTATTCTTTATGAAAAAAAATACAGCGATAGCTCTGCTGCTTTTCACGCCTTTTTGGATAACAACTGCATTTGCCGCAGGTGGAAAAAACTATAATATTACCAGTTATGGTGCCGTTGGCGATGGCAAAACGCTAAACACTAAAGCTATTCAGGCTACTATAGACGAATGTGCTCAAAAAGGTGGCGGTACAGTTATCATCCCCAAGGGCATTTTTTTAAGTGGCGCTATATTTTTAAAGCCTGGCGTTAATATCGATATGCAGGAAGGATCTATCCTGCGCGGCTCGCAAAACATTGAAGATTACCCGAAGCAACCACGACGCATTGAGGGCCATACCGAACCATGGCGCATGGCTTTGGTAAATGCTGATAAATGCGATCATCTGCACATTACCGGTAAAGGTACTTTTGATGGCAACGGCGAGCCATACTGGAAGCTGTTTTACAGCCGCCGCACGGCCGATCCAAAAACCACCAACCTGAGCGTTGAGCGGCCGCAGTTGTGCTTTATCCAAAACTCGAAAGATGTAGAAGTTAAAGGTATCACCTTTTTAAACTCCGGTTTCTGGAACTTACATCTATATAAAAACCAGCAGGTAACGGTTAATAACTGCCGTTTTATAGCTCCGGGTGGTCGCGTGCCTGATGATCATGCCCCAAGTTCTGACGGCATTGATGTGGATAGTTCGCAGGATATTGATATCGGCAACTGCTTTTTCTCAACCGGCGACGATGATATCGCGCTGAAAGGTTCGAAAGGGCCGTTTGCTTTGCAGGATAAAGACAGCCCGCCGGTTGAACGTATCCATATTCACGATTGCGTGTTTGAAAAAGGCGGCGGTGTAATGACCTGCGGCAGCGAGGCTACATTGGTAAAAGATGTAGACATCAAACGCTGCATAGCTCGTAATGTAAACGTATTACGCTTGAAGCTTCGCCCTGATACTCCGCAACAATACGAAAACATCAGCCTGGATGATATCACCATCGAAGGTAGCGCCACCGTATTTACCGTAGCGCCCTGGACACAATATTTCGACCTGAAAGGCCAGCCGGCTCCAAAATCGCTGGTGCGTAATATCACTATCACTAATGTAAAAGGTTCGGGTAGCTCATTGGGCCGTATTGCGGGTAACGCGGGCACTGAGTTTGGCACCATGATCCTGAAAAATGTGGATGTGCAGATGAAAACTACCGGCTCGGAAGCAGCTAACCTGAAAGGCTTAACTATGGAGAACGTAAAGGTTAACGGCGCGCTTATTTCAACGCCCGAAAAGTAATAGCCTTTACTTAAAGTCCTCTGGTTTATATTTCCACCTTCGATGCGACCATAGCCAGTACTGCGGTTCGTGTTTAATTACCTGCTCCAGGTAATGCACGTGGGCATTGGTTATTTCGTATTCGTCGGTTTGTTTCGGCTCGGCAAATAATTGTACAAAGTTGCAATGGTATTGTCCACGTTTGGTAATGCGTACATCGCAAAATACCACCACGCTGTCGGTTAATTTGGCCAGCTTTTCAACACCTAAAAACACGGCTGTTGGCTGATTTAAAAACCGGGTAAAATAAGTTGCCTCGGGTTTGCCGGGCGTTTGATCGCCTACCATTACGGTAATGGTGCGTTCGTTACGGTATTCAACCAGTTTACGCATGGTTTGCCGCATGTTCACCAGCGTGGCGCCGAACCTCGATCGCATGTTGATGAAAACCTCATCAAAAAACTTATCGTTCAACGGTTTGTAAACGATAATACGGGGTTCATCAAACAACAAACTGAATCGTAACGCGCCCATTTCCCAATTACCGTAATGGCCCAAAACACCGATAACGCTTTTGCCGCTTGCGAAAGCATTGGTAATGAGTTCTTTGTTGGATATAGTAATCCGTTTAGCTACAGACTGCCGTGATATGGTCAGCAACTTTACCGACTCAACCAGCAGATCGGCCAGGTATTTAAAGTATTGTTTTTCTATCCGATCGCGTTGCTGCTGTGTTTTTTCGGGAAAGGCATTTTGCAGGTTTTCGGCAACCACTCTGCGCCGGTATTTTACCACATAATACAGCAGCAAAAAAATAACATCCGAAATCAAATACAGCAACCAGAAAGGCAGTAACGATATCAGGTAAAGCAAGCCTAGCAGCAATACAGAAAAGGCTTTTTTGATCATTTTTTAGCAGGCAAAGTACCGGTGGATGGGCAAAATTAATAAACACGGACATATTTACGGCATATTGCGTAAATTGGTACTATCGAAGTCCGGATATGCCTCAAACGTCATCATATACATTCAAAGCCATTATTTACAAAACAGGCATCAACTACTGCGTGGATGTACCGGCGGATATTACTTCGCGATTGCAGAAGGTAAAAGGTTATATCCGGATAAAAGGTACCGTAAATGGTATATACTTTACCAAATCGCTGGTGCCGGTAAAGGGTGCTCCGTATCGTTTGTTTATCAATACCATCACCATGAAAGGCATTCGGGAGATGGTTAGCCAAATTGCCGAATTGAGCATCACCGCCGACTTAAGTAATCCCGAAGAAGAGCATCCCATGCATCCTCAATTGTTAAACAAACTTCAACAGCATGGCTTGCTGCATCGCTTCGATGCATTAACCCCATCGCGGCGGAAAGAAATTCTGCGTTACCTTAACAATATTAAAACACCCGAAACTTTGGAGAAGAATATCCAAAAAGCAATTAAACAATTGCAGGCTGCATCTGCTGATGTCCGCGTTCCATGATCGTTGTAACTAAAAATATTTTTTGACTTTTTGCAGTTTATATACTCCAATAGCATTTAAACATAATATCTTTACTTTTGACAGCCTATAAACCAGTTTACGCTTTTAAAAACACAACCTTGCGCTTTAAATAAAGTATAAACAGCAAATGAGAATAACCTTTACCCTGATTTTTTTCATCTTTTTTACTTCGGTAGCCCTGGCGCAGTCGGCCGCATTGGATAACCTGAAAGATGAATTGAATAAAAAGGCTGTTTACGATAAGCAAAAAGAAACAACGATTAAGGTCCTTAAGCAAAAACTGGCAGTCACTTCTAAAAAAGACCTGCAGCGTCAGTTTGATTTGAGTCTTAAGCTTTACGACGAATATAAATCATACCAGTACGATTCGGCTTATGTGTACGCCGGCAAGTTGCAGGAGTTGAGCGTTTTGCTCAAATCGCCCTCAAAAGCATATTACAGTAAGATCAAGATCGGTTTTATCCTGCTTTCGTCGGGCATGTTTAAAGAAACCTTCGATAGCCTGAAAGGCATTAATGTAGCTTCGCTTGATGACAGCGTGAAGTTTGAATATTACTCGTTGCTTACCCGGGCTTACTATGATGTGGCGGGTTATGATAACGATCATCATTATACACCTTATTATGCCGATCTGGCCAATAAATGCATTGATTCGGCTATCGCGTTAACGAAGCCCGATTCGTACGATAAAATTTATCTTACCGGCTATAAAAAGCTCAAGAACGGCAATTTACAGTCGGCCGAGGCTGATTTTAACGAACTGATCAACCATCATAAGCTAACCCAGCACCAAATGGCCATCGTAGCGTCAACGCTGGGGAATATTTATGCCAATATTCCGGCGCGACATGATCAATGCGCCGACCTGCTGGCCCGCGCCAGTATCTGCGATATCCAATCGTCGACCAAAGAAACTGTGGCGCTTTTTTGGCTGGCTGAACTTTTATACAAAACAGGCGATATCAAAAACGTTTACGTTTACCTGGAACAAGCCCTTGCCGATGCCGATTTTTATGGTGCACGCCAACGAAAAATCCAGATCGGTACGCTTTTACCCATCGTAGCTGCCGAAAAGCTCGATTATATCGAACGCGAAAAAAGCCGTTTTTTGATCTACCTGGCATCGATAACCGCATTGACATTGCTGATCATCTGGTTTTCGGTAATACTATCAAGGCAATTAAAAAAGCTGAAGACCAAAGAGAAGATCATCGACGATAAAAATGTTCAGCTCGAAAAGATCAACGAGCGACTGACCGAAGGTACCAAGATCAAGGAAGAGTATATCGGCTATTTCTTTAATGTGATATCGGGCTATATTTTGCAGTTGGAGAAGCTTAAACGGTCGATAGATACCAAGCTGGCCATTAAAAAATATGATGATATACAGATCATCATCGATAAAATCAACATTAAAAAGGACAGGGATAACCTGTTTTACACCTTCGATCATGTGTTCATCAAGATATTTCCCAACTTTATTGATGAGTTTAATTCGTTGTTCAAAAAGGAAGACCAGATTTGGCCCAAAGAGCACGAAGTGCTAACCACCGATCTGCGGATATTTGCGCTGATGCGTATGGGTATTAACGATACCGAAACGATAGCCAAAATATTAGAGTATTCTGAAAAAACAATCTACGTTTATAAGATGCGCATTAAAGCCAAAGCCCTTGTTCCGGGCGACCAGTTTGACCATCGCATTATGGAGATCAAGGCTGTAGATCTGAAGTAGTTCATCCATCTTTTACTCCTTATTATCCCCCAATATCATCTGTTTTTATAGGTTGTTTGTAACTAAAACGTTGCAAAAAGTATAAAAACGCTTTATATTTTTTAAATAACTATATTTTGTAAATAGTTGATTTTGAATTATTTATATTTTAAAAATGCAATATTTTTTTAAATTTTTTGTAAAGAAATAGCTATTCGCAAATATCCCGCCCAAATTTGTATTGCTGTAGTTTATGTAGTGGAACCGCCAGTGGTGAACCTCGTATAAAACAAGCAACCAATTGTAACGAACCAAATTTATTGTACTGAATCTGCTTAACCGGAATACCTGTTATTAACCGGCGCGATGTTATCCCTTATTCGGATGCGTATTGCCGCAAAGATTTTTGTAGCTGATGATTTTAAACTGACCTAAAATAAATGATTGCGTATGAAGACATTCTACCCGACCTGACTCTTAACCATGTAACAACCCTTTACATGTAAACCAACCAATTTATTAACAGCAAAAAGCTTTACAATAAAACCTAAAACATCTGACAAAGCTTTAAACGGACCTAAATTTTAAATTATATGAGAAATCGTTATCTAAAAAAGTGTATGCTGCTGTGTGTTATGTTGATTACCTCGGTAATGGCATTTGCACAAAATGGCAGTATTACCGGTAAAATCGTCGACGAAACTAACCAGCCTATGCCTGCCGCAACTGTGTTTGTGCAAGGCACGCAAAAAAGCACTGCCGCCGACGTGAACGGTAATTATAAACTAACCGGCCTTAACAACGGTACAATTACCCTCGAGTTTAGGTTTTTAGGTTATGCTACAGCTACCCGCACCGTTACGCTTAACGGCACCGCGGTAGTAAATGTGGGTTTAACCCCCAATACCAAATCATTAAATGAAGTTGTGGTTATTGGTTACGGTACGGTTAGAAAGAAAGACCTCACCGGATCGATCACCACGGTATCATCAAAAGATTTCCAATCGGGTAATATACAAACGCCCGAACAGTTGATCTCGGGCAAGGTAGCCGGTGTTTCCATCACATCAAATGGCGGCGCGCCAGGTTCGGGTAGTACCATCCGTATTCGGGGCGGTGCTTCGCTTAATGCCAGTAACGATCCTTTGATCGTTGTTGACGGTGTGCAGTTAAGCAATGATGGTATATCGGGCGCTCCAAGTCCGCTTAGTCTCATCAACCCTAACGACATCGAAACCTTTACCGTGCTGAAAGATGCATCGGCAACCGCTATCTATGGTTCGCGCGCGTCAAATGGTGTAATTTTAATTACCACCAAAAAAGGCACATCGGGCAAACCTCAGCTTACCTTTAATACACAGGTATCTGTATCATCCCTGCCGAATGAAAACCCGGTATTGACAGGCGATCAGATTCGCGCTTATGTTAACGCCAACGGTACAACTACAGCTAAGGCCTTGTTAGGCACAGCCAATACCGACTGGCAAAAACAAATTTACCAAACAGCGGTAAGCACTGATAACAACATCGCGTTATCGGGCACAGCTAAAAATTTGCCATACCGTGTATCGGTAGGCTACCTGGATCAAAATGGTATCTTAAAAACGGGTAACCTGCAACGTGTTACAGCATCGGTAAACCTGTCGCCTCACCTTTTTCAAAATCACCTTAAGGTTGATATCAATTTAAAAGGCGCTTTAAGCAAAGATAGGTTTGCTAACCAGGATGCGATCGGCGCAGCCAATACATTCGACCCGACAAAACCGGTTTATTCGGGCAACACCAATTTTGGCGGATACTATGAGTGGCTCGATCCAAGCAATACAACCACCGGCTTAAAATCGCTGGCACCGTTTAACCCGCTGGGCTTGTTAGAGCAAAAGCAGGATAACGGTAAATCGCAGCGCAGTATCGGTAATATTCAGTTGGATTACAAAGTTCATTTCCTGCCCGATCTGCACGTAAATGCTAACCTGGGCTACGATGTATCCAAAGGTTACGGCACCACAGTTTGGCCGCCGAGTGCTGCCCCGGTTTTCGACAGATATAAAGACGCCAACAACGTTTTACATGGTGGTGTAAATAATCAGTACGATAACCGCGTACAAAATACCACTGCCGAGTTTTATCTATACTACGCTAAGGATCTGCCATCGATAAACAGCCATATCGACGCTACTGCAGGTTACGCGTTTTACGATTACCTGACCACCATTAACAACTTCCCGGATAAAACCACCGACGGTACCATCGTATCATCACCAACCTATCTGTTTGATAAGCCAGAGCATACTCTGCTTTCATACTATGGCAGGTTAAATTACTCGCTTGCCAGCAAATACCTGTTAACCGCTACTATACGCCGCGACGGTTCATCACGTTTCGGTGCAAACCACAGGTATGGTTATTTCCCTTCGGGAGCTATTGCATGGCGCTTAAAGGATGAAAATTTCCTGAAAGACTCCAAAACCATCTCTGATTTGAAACTGAGCTTTGGCTACGGTGTAACCGGCCAGCAAGATGGCTTGGGTAACTACAGTTATGTAACTTATTACAGCTTAAGTAACCAAACCGCGCAATATCAATTAGGCAATACTTTTTATCCACTGTATCGCCCATCGGGTTCTGATCCGGATATCAAATGGGAGCAAAGTGCTACTACTAACGCCAAAATCGATTATGGTTTCCTGAATAACCGTATCGCCGGTTCGGTCGAATTTTACTATAAAAACACTACCGATCTGTTAAACAACGTAAACCTTTCGGCAGGTCAGGGCTTTACCAACCAGCAAACTAAAAATGTGGGCGATATGGTTAACCGGGGCGTTGAGTTTAACATTACCGGCCAGATCATCAAAAAGAAAGATATGGATCTGGACGTTAACCTGAATGCTACTTACAACGAAAACAAGATCACTAAGCTGACCGATTTCGACGCCCTGTCGAGCTCGCCTGGCGAAACTACCGGCGGTGTATCGGGCGGTACAGGTAACACCATCCAGATCGAATCCGTGGGTTATGCCCGTAACACTTTCTATGCTTATCAGCAAGTATACGGTACCGATGGCAAACCGCTGGATGGCGTATTTGTTGACCGCAATGGCGATGGTACCATCAACGAAAAGGATTTGTATCGTTACCATAGCCCCGATCCTAAATATATCTTCGGCATGTCGGCCAACTTCCGCTACAAAAACTTTAACGCTGGGTTTGTGATGCGTGCAAACATAGGCAACTACGCGTATAACAACGTGTTCTCGAGCCTGGGTACCGCCCGCAGCATTATCAACCCGATAGGTATCATCGGTAACGCCTCAACCAATTTCCTCGAAAGCGGTTTAAGCGGAAACAGTGACAAGAACGTACTGTCTGACTACTACATAAAGAACGCGTCGTTCCTGAAAATGGATAACGTGAACGTGGCTTACAACTTTGGCCGTGTATTCAATCGCTCAACTAATCTGGGTGTAAGCTTTAACATACAAAACGTGTTCACCATAACTAAATATAAAGGCCTCGACCCTGAAAACTTTGGTATAGATAACAATATCTATCCACGTCCGCGCACGTTTGTTTTGGGCTTAAACCTTAAATTTTAACCTACTTTAAGATATCGTATTTATATGAAAAAGAATATATTAAAATCGGGTGTGGCAGTATTAATAGCCTGCAACCTGGTGGCATGTACCAAAAAGCTGGACCTTGCTCCAACTAACGGTATCACGGCTGCATCGGTTTATAGTACGCCTACAGGCTATACCGAAGCCTTTGCCAAAGTGTACGGCGCGTTTGCCCTAACCGGCAACCAAGGCCCCGCGGGCAATGGCGACGTGCAAGGCATTGACGAAGGTACTTCCGACTTTTTGCGCTTGTTTTGGAAAGCGCAGGAGTTAAGCACCGATGAAGCAGTTATTGCCTGGGGCGACGTAGGTATCCAGGATTTTCATAACATGAACTGGTCGTCGAGCAACCCTTTTCTGAAAGGCGTTTACTACCGTTCGCTTTACCAGGTAACCCTGGCTAACGATTTTATCAGGCAATCGACCGACGCGCAACTGAGCGCCCGTGGCATAAGCGGCCCCGATGCCGACGCGATACGTAAATACCGTGCCGAGGCCCGTTTTTTACGCGCTTATCAATACTGGGTATTGCTTGATCTGTTTGGCAGCGTGCCTTTGGTTACTGAAGAAGCCGTTGTAAACGTAACCGTGCCGCAACAGGCATCGCGCACTACGCTATTTAATTATGTGGAGTCGGAACTGAAAGCGATCGATTCGCAATTGGCTGCGCCACGTACCAATGGTTATGGCCGTGCCGACCAGGCTGCCGAATGGGCCCTGCTTGCACGTTTGTACTTAAACGCGCAAGTGTATACCGGCACTGCCCGCTGGGCCGATGCAGAAGCCTATGCCGCCAAAGTTATTGGCGCAGGTTATTCGCTGATCCCTAATTATAAAAATTTAATGTTAGCCGATAACCAGCAAAATACCAGCGAGTTTATCATGACCATCAATTACGACGGGCAAAAAACTCAGGGCTACGGCGGTACAACCTTCCTGGTACATGCTTCGGTTGGCGGTTCAGAACCTGCAGCATCGTTCGGTATCAGCGGCGGCTGGGCCGGCGCGCGTTGTACCAAAAACCTGCCTAACCTGTTCCCTGATGTTACCGGTACCGCCGACAAAAGATCACAGTTTTACACTTCGGGACAGAATATCGACATTAACGACCAAAGCACCTTTACAGATGGATACGCCGTTACCAAATACCGTAATGTGACCCAGGCGGGCGCTCCGGGTTCGAGTTTGGATTTTTCGGATATCGATTTCCCGATCTTCCGCTTGTCTGAAATGTACCTGATCTATGCAGAGGCTGTAGTGCGCGCCAATAACGTCACTGACCTACCCACTGCATTAATCTATATCAATAACATCCGCACCCGTGCTTATGGCAATGCTACAGGCAATATCGCAAGTGCCGCTTTAACATTGCAATTTATTTTGGATGAACGTGGCCGCGAATTATACTGGGAAGGCTTCCGCCGTACCGACCTGATCCGCTACGGTAAATTTACCGATGCATCATACTTATGGCCATGGAAAGGCGGTGTTAAAGCCGGAGTGGGCGTGGCATCATACCGCAATATTTATCCTATCCCGGCCGATGATATTACAGCTAACCCTACTTTGGTGCAAAACCCGGGGTATTAATATAACAGCAGTGCAGGCTGTAAAAGCTGCCTGCACCTTTAACCTTATTTAAAGTTTAAAACGTTTAAAAGCATGAAAACATTAATTACAAAAGTTGCAACATTAGGCAGTTTATGCCTGCTGATGCTGGCTTCGTGTAAAAAAGAGGGTACCCTGGCAACTGCCAATACCAGTACCTCTGCACCAACGCTTACAGCCTCGGCTACCTCGATGGTGCTGGATAAAACCAAATTGAGCGATCCGACAATTGTTGAAACCTTCACGTTTACAAAACCCAGCTTTGGCTATACGGCTGCAGTGACCAATACCCTGGAAGTTGATGTGGCAACTGATAATTGGGCTAACCCATATTCGGTCGCTATTGCCACTAATGCGTTGAGTCAGGCTTTCAATACAGCCGATTTTAACAACGCTTTACTAAAAGCAGGAGCCACGGGCGGTGTTAGCGGTAAGGTTAACGTACGTGTAAAGAGCGCTCTAAGTGCAACAGTTTTTGTGTACAGCAATGTCCTTAGTTTAACGCTTACACCATTTAATCTGAAATCGTGGTTATATGTGCCGGGCGCTTACGAAGGTTGGGCAAACCCGGGCCCGCAGGAAGATAGCTTGTACTGTGCTACCGGTAACGGTATCTATGTGGGTATCATTAATTTTACTACAGGCAACAATCAGTTTTTGGTTACTCCGCAAAAAAACTGGAATAACAAGTATGCCACCAATGATGGCGCAAGCACCTCGGGCACTTCATCAAACTATTCGGTAACATACAACGGTTCAAATAACTTTTATGCTCCGGCAACAGCAGGTTACTATTTGGTTACTTTAAACATCAATAACAACACCATGTCGATAGTTCCTGCAGACTTTTACAGCATTATTGGTGATGCCGCGTTAGGTTGGGGTACTGATGCTCCCATGAAATATGTTAACGATGGTAACGGCAATTGGACATCAACAAACGGTAACATCAATTTGACAGCTCCAATTCCCCTGGTTAGTACCGGCCAGTTTAAAATACGCGAAGATGCCGACTGGACCTACAGCTGGGGTATTCCCAAATCGGGCACCGATGGTTTTGGCGTAGCTGGTACGTTAAACAACACCAGTAACGATAATATTCCGGTTGCGGTTAGCGGTAATTACGCGGTAACATTTAACATGCCGGCAACCGCGCGTGGTACATCGCCTACTAAACCGGCCAGTACCACTACCACGTACAGTTCTGTAAAACAATAAATTTTAACTGACCTCATAAGGTTTACCTGCCTGCCCTTTTTAGGGCGGGTGGGTTTTTAACACCCTTTTAATTCTATTGGTTATTTTTAACAAACAGATAATCAATAAATCATAAGTAACACCCGGATAAATACCATGACTGCCCGCCTCTGCTACCGTTCGATTCTATTTTTATTGCTTTTGCCATGTATGTCTATAGCACAGGTAAGCCCTGTTAAAAGCATCGGGAATGTAAACAACGTTAACATTAACGGCCAGCAGGTGGATATTACAACCGATAACGCTCATGCACAGGTTACGGTTTACAGTGCCAATGTGGTGCGGGTGCGTATCGATAAGCAGGCACTGCAGCCTGATTTTTCATACGCGGTTATCACGCAGCCACAAACTGTTAAAGCTAATATTACGCAGGATGCAGGCAGCATCAGCATCAGCACCGACTCATTAAAAGTGCAGATCAGCAAAACACCTTTTGCCGTTACCTTTTATACAAAGGATGGTGAGGTGATCAGCCAGGATGAAACCGGCCTGACCACCTCATGGGTAAACGAATCGGTAACCACCTACAAAAAAATGCAGGATGGTGAGCGTTTCATCGGCCTCGGTGAAAAAACAGGTCCGCTTGACCGTAAAGGCAACGGCTACACCAACTGGAACACCGATGCCTTTGGTTATTCAACCGGCCAGGATCCTATCTATTCAACCATTCCGTTTTACATCGGCATACACCACAACATCAACTACGGCATATTCCTGGATAACACCTATCAAACCGATTTTAACTTCGGCGCCAGTAATAACCGCTTTTCATCGTTCGGCGCACGCGGCGGCGAGATGAATTATTATTTGATCTACCACAAACACATCGCCGATATCATTTCGGCATATACCGCGCTTACCGGCCGCATGAAAATGCCGCCACTGTGGAGCCTGGGCTACCAGCAAAACCGCTACAGCTATTACCCGGAAACGGAAGTTTTCAGGATAACACAAACTTTAAGAGAGAAAAAAATCCCGGCAGATGGTATCACGCTCGATATCCACTACATGGATCATTATAAAGTATTTACCTGGGATCAAAACCGTTTTCCAAATCCAAAAGCCATGACCGATAAGTTGAAAGACATGGGCTTTAAACTAACGGTAATTGTTGATCCCGGCGTTAAAATTGAAAAAAGCTACGGCGTTTTCGACAGAGGCCTTGCTAACGATGTGTTCGCCAAATATCCCGATGGCAGCAATTACAGCGGCGAAGTTTGGCCCGGCTGGTGCTACTTCCCCGATTTTACTAATCCCAAGACGCGTGCCTGGTGGGGAACAGAAATGAAAAAATATGGCGATGACGGCATCAGCGGTATCTGGAACGATATGAATGAGATTGCCACCTGGGGCCAGAAAATGCCTGACAATATCATTTTCGATTACGAAGGCCACAAGGCATCGCACCTGCAAACCCGCAATGTGTACGCCATGCAGATGGCTCGTGCCAGTTTCGAGGGCGCGCAAAAGGCATTTAACAAACGCCCGTTCGTGTTAACACGTGCAGGCTATGCGGGCTTTCAACGCTACTCGGCCATTTGGACTGGCGATAACCGCTCAGAAGACAGCCACATGCTGGCCGGCGTACGTTTGTTAAACAGCTTAGGTTTGAGCGGTGTTGCCTTTACCGGGATGGATATCGGCGGTTTTACCGGTAATCCAACGCCATCGCTGTTTGCGCGTTGGATGCAGATCGGCGCATTTAACCCGTACTTCCGTAACCATACCGCGGTAAACACCAAATCGGCCGAGCCGTGGACTTTTGGCGAGGAAGTACTCGAGATATCACGTAACTATGTAAGCCTGCGTTACAAATTATTGCCTTACCTGTACTCATCGTTTTATGAAGCTACCCAAAGCGGCTTGCCTTTAATGCGCTCGCTGGCTATCGATTATACTTTTGATAAAAATGTATACGATGGTCAGTTTGATACTCAATATCTGTTCGGCAGCGCGTTTTTGGTAGCGCCTTTTGAGGGCGACGCCAAATTCGGCAGAGTTTATTTCCCGCAAGGTAGATGGTACGATCTGTATACAGGCGAAGTACAAAACGGCGGTGAGCAAAAGATCATCCCGGTATCTATACATAAATTGCCGGTATATGTAAAGCAAAGCAGTATCATCCCGATGCAATCGCTGGTGCAGTCAACTTCGCAAAAGCCAACTGATACGCTAACCGTTCATATCTACCAGGGCGATGCAAATAATAGCTTTACTTATTATGAGGATGATGGCGAAAGCTACAATTATGAAAACGGCGCATTTTACAAACGTGTTATCACTTATGACGCAGCATACAAGACAATAACATTCGGTAAAGTTGAAGGCTCATTTGCCTCAAAATTCAATACCATTAAATTGATGTTGCATGGTTTTGGTGGTAAGCAATTTAAAGTAAATGACAAACAACTTTCATCCAATGACGACTTTTCGGCCTTGTTGAACCCGCTTTCAAAATTCGACCCGCAAGGTTCGGCAAACGCGGTTGAAGGTGAAAAAGTAAAAAGCATAACGATTAAAAACGATAGCGGCCAGATCACTTTGGCTTACTAATACTAAAAATATGAAGTTTAAGTTCTCACTCGTTTTACTGCTCCTGCTAACCGGCATTGCATCGGCACAAATACCCAACCTGGAAAGGATAGAGCCTGCCTTTTGGTGGGTAGGGATGAAGAATCCAAAACTTCAATTGATAGTGCATGGTAAGGATATTGCCACTCGCACGGTAAAAATGAATTATCCCGGCGTAAAGCTGGTAAAGGTAAACAAGGTTGAAAATCCGAACTACCTGTTCCTCGATCTGGAGATATCGGCGCAAACTAAAGCCGGTAGCTTTAATATTAGCTTTACAAAAGCCGGTAGCGAAGATCTGCAATATAAATATACGCTGAACAACCGCGACCGTTCGCCTAACCGGGCGCAGGGCGTTACCAGCAAAGATGTGATCTACCTGCTGATGCCCGACCGTTTTTCCAACGGCGACCTGTCCAACGACTCATTTGCCAATATGCGCGAAACCGGCGTTCACCGCGACTCGATGTACGCGCGCCATGGCGGCGATATCCAGGGCCTGATGAACCACCTGGATTACCTGAAAGACCTTGGCATAACCACTATTTGGATGACCCCTGAGATTGAAAACGATGAACCTCATGCTTCGTACCATGGCTATGCCGTTACCAGCCATTACAAAACCGACCCGCGTTACGGCACCAACGAGTTGTATAAAGCTTATGTAGAAAAATGCCACAGCATGGGCTTGAGGGTAATTAAAGACCTGGTGCATAATCATGCCGGTACCGAAGGCTGGACCATCACCGATATGCCGATGAAAAGCTGGGTGCACCAATGGCCAAAGTATACCAACTCCAATTTCAGGTACGGCGCGGTAACCGATCCTAACGCTCCTGCAGCTGATCGTAAGCAAATGCTGGATGGCTGGTTTGACCGCCGCATGGCCGATATGAATGAGAGTAACCCGTATGTTCAAAATTACCTTACCCAAAACCATATCTGGTGGGTGGAGTATGCCGGGGTTGATGGTTTCCGTTTGGATACCTACCCTTATAACGACCCGGCCTATATGGCCGATTGGGCGCAAAAAGTAAAAGCCGAGTTTCCGCATTTGTCCATTTTTGGCGAGGTGCTGGACGACCAGGTTGTAAACGAAGCGTATTTTATGCAGGGCAATACGGTAAACCGGGGCTTCGACACACACCTCCCCGGTATTACCGATGCCGCTTTAAAGGACGCCATTAACGAAGCATTGAACGGCAAAGAAGGCTGGGAAAGCGGCGTAAATAAGTTGTACGTAACCCTCGCGCAGGATTTTCTGTACCAAAACCCATTGCGCAATTGCATCTTCCTGGATAACCACGACATGAGCCGTTTTTACTCGGTAGTGGGCGAAGATTTTAATAAATACAAAGCCGGTATGGCGATACTGTTAACCATGCGCGGCATCCCGCAACTGTATTATGGCGATGAGATACTGATGACTGGTGTGGATCATCCGGATGGTTTGGTGCGCTCTGATTTTCCGGGCGGCTGGGTAGGCGATAGGGTAAACAAATTTACCGCTGCCGGCCGCACCGATAAAGAGAACGAGGCATTTAACTACGTGCGCACGCTCGTTACTTATCACAAAAATACCACGGCGCTGCAAACCGGTAAATTGATGCAGTACATCCCGCAAAGGGGCGTGTATGTATACTTCAGGTACGATGCGCAGAAAACCGTGATGGTGATCTATAACAGCACTGCCGAACCGAGAGATCTGAAAACCGACCGTTTTGTGGAGCGCATGAGTGGCTTCCGGTCAGCTATAAATATTATAAACAACCAGGTATTGAACGACACCAACACCCTGAATATACCGGCTAAAACCACGCTGGTGCTCGAGCTTAAAAAGTAAAGGCGCCGGTAATTACCAAATTAAACCCTGACCACCGTGAGAAAAGTTGTAGAGAAACCCCGGCTTACTTTTTGGCAGATATTCAACATGAGCTTCGGCTTTTTGGGTATCCAGTTTGGCTTTGCCCTGCAAAACGGCAATGCCTCACGTATTCTGCAAACTTTTGGCGCCGATGTGGAGCACTTGTCACTATTCTGGCTGGCCGCGCCTATCACAGGCATGATCGTTCAACCGTTGATCGGCCATTACAGCGACCGTACCTGGAACAAGCTGGGCCGTCGGAAACCATACTTTTTGGCAGGAGGTATTTTATCGGGCGTAGCTTTATTATTTATGCCGAATGCGTCGCTGCTTGCTTTTTTGCCGCCGGTAATGGTTGGTGCAGGCGTGCTGATGATTATGGATGCATCGTTCAATGTAGCGATGGAACCTTTCCGCGCCCTGGTTGCCGATAACCTGCCCGATAGCCAGCGCAGCGCGGGCTTCTCTATCCAAACCTGCTTAATTGGCCTGGGTGCGGTGGCGGGTTCGATTTTACCCTGGGTATTGGCCCATTTTCTGAATGATACCGGTACGGCACAGGGGCGCGTCCCAAGTAATGTTATCTACTCGTTTTACGCGGGCGGTATTGTGCTGATTGCTTGTTTATTATGGACGATATTCAAAACCAAGGAATATCCGCCTGCCGAATACGCTAAGTTTCATCCGGAAGAGGAAACAGTTGAACAACAAAAAGGAATAGGGGTTATCATCAAAGATTTTGCTGCTATGCCGCGCACTATGCGTCAACTAGGTTTGGTGCAATTTTTTTCCTGGTTTGCGTTGTTTAGCATGTGGGTATTTACCTCCCCGGCGGTAGCCGAACATATCTACCACATTGCCCCCGGCGATACTACCTCACAAGGATTTAAAGATGCCGGCGACTGGGTGGGCATTTGCTTTGGAATTTATAACGGCATTTCGGCCATTTACGCCCTGTGTTTACCGGCTATAGCCCGGGCTACCAGCCGCAAAATAGCACATGCCTTTTCGCTTATTGCAGGTGGTGTAGGTTTACTATCAATATTTTTTATCCAGGATAAAAACATGCTCCTGTTATCCATGGTGGGCATTGGCCTGGCCTGGGGTAGTATTTTGGCCATGCCTTATGCTATCCTGTCAAGCTCTATCCCGGCTAAAAAGATGGGTGTTTATATGGGCATCTTTAACTTCTTTATCACCTTTCCGCAAATCATCAACGGTTTCTTCGGCGGTTGGATAGTTAAAAACATTTTCGGCGGCCATGCTATTTATGCATTGGTACTGGCGGGCATATTTATGCTGTGTGCCGCGGTATCGGTACTTTATGTAGAAGATAACAAGGATATCCGTTTTACGCCTGCAATTACACCCCCAACTTCTAATCAAACACCTCATGAAAAAGATAACATATTTGTTGCTGATAGCCACGGCGTTAATTAGTGCATGCAGCAAAAAAAGCCCTGATCCGGGTACGGATAACGGCGGCGGTACAACGGTAACCAATGGCAAGCCCTTACCCACTGGCGCTAACGATGGTGTCACGTTCATCAATTCGGGCACTTCGGTTATATTTAACCTGTACGCGCCAGGTAAAACTACCGTTGGGGTAATTGGCGATTTTAACAACTGGACACCGGTTACCATGAACCAAACCCCCGACGGCACACGCTGGTGGGTGCAGATTGACAACCTCGACCCTAATAAAGAATATTCCTATCAATATCTCATTAACGGTACTTTAAAGGTTGCCGACCCATATTGCGAAAAAATACTCGACCCGGCGAACGATAGTTATATCCCGTCGAGTGTATATCCTAACTTAAAGGCATATCCAAGCGGGCAAAGCGGCATCGTAAGCGACTTTCAGTATAATCAGCCTGTCTATTCCTGGAAAACTACCAGCTTTACCCGCCCGGATAAAAAGAACCTGGTGATCTACGAGCTGCACGTGCGCGATTTTGTGGCCACACACAGCTATAAAACTTTGATCGATACTTTAAGCTACCTGAGCAACTTAGGTGTTAACGCGGTGGAGTTGATGCCGGTTAACGAGTTTGAGGGGAATGATTCGTGGGGATATAACCCGGATTTTTACTTCGCACCCGATAAATATTACGGCACCAAAAACGATCTGAAAGCATTTATCGATGCGTGTCACTCAAAAGGCATGGCCGTGATACTGGATATGGTGCTCAACCACTCGTTCGGTTCATCGCCGATGGTGCAGATGTATTTTGACAATACCGCGCAAAAGCCAACGGCAGATAATCCATGGTTCAACGTTAACCCGACACACCCTGACAATGTAGGCTACGACTTTAACCACGAAAGCGCCGCTACCAAATACTTTGCAAAAAATGTGATGAAGTTTTGGATGACTGAGTACAAGATTGACGGTTATCGTTTCGACTTAGCTAAAGGCTTTACCCAAAAAGTTACTACGGATGAAGCTTCATGGGGGCAATACGATGCCAGCCGTGTAGCCATCTGGAAGGATTACAACAGCTTTATTAAAAGCGTTGATAACAATAATTTTTATGTGATACTGGAAAACTTCGCATCCGACCAGGAAGAAAAAGAAGAATCGGACCAGGGCATGATGCACTGGAACAACATGAACTACAATTTTAACGAGGCTACGATGGGTTATGTGAGCACTTCGGATCTGACAGGTTTGTTTTTTACACCGCATACCTTTACCGCGCCCGATTACCTGGTGGGATATATGGAGAGCCACGATGAAGAGCGCATACAGTTTAAAAACGAAAACTATGGTAACTCGAGCGGAAGTTATAATGTAAAAGATCTGGCAACAGGCTTAAAGCGCGATGAAGCTGCCGCGGCCTTTATGCTGAGCACGCCCGGCCCTAAAATGATATGGGAGTTTGGCGAACGCGGTTATGATATCAGCATCAATAATACCAGCCGGTTGAGTGATAAACCACCGCACTGGGAGTATATGAGCGACCCTTTGCGCAAAGGTTTATATAACGCCTACGCCAAACTGATCAGGATGAAGATCAACAACCCTGTATTTACCACATCCAATGTGTTGTTCGGGGCAAGCGGAGCTATTAAATCAATCGCGCTTACCGGTACCAACGTAAATGTAATGATGGTAGCCAATTTTGATGTGGTAACGCAATCGGCGGCGGTGGCCTTTCCGTCAACAGGCACGTATTACGATTATTATACCGGCAGCACTATAAGCGTAAGCACCACGTTTACAAACGTAACACTAGCACCCGGCGAATATCATATTTACAGTACGGCGACCTTAAAATAATCAGATGCCCCGGCATGGCCGGGGCATCTTGTTTTACGACAGAATATTTAAATTAGTAAAATTGGGCCATGAGCGTTTTTAAACCTGCTTTACTGTTAACCTGTTTGAATTTATTTTTATTACCATTTTACAAAATTGCTCCTGTTGCCGATGTACCTGTTTACAACGGCAATGACCTGGGTGTAACTTATACCGCGAGGGAAACCACTTTCAAGGTTTGGTCGCCGGGTGCTGATGAAGTTAGACTAAGACTGTACGATACAGGCGAGGACGGAAAGGCTACTTTTAATGAGAGTTTAACCAAAAATAATGATGGGGTTTGGGTAATC
>Ga0157372_10000809_pt1 | contig 33940 bp, 48 predicted proteins | sample C55metaG_FD_115307 | JGI IMG/M metagenome (GOLD analysis project Ga0157372, IMG submission 115307) | Corn rhizosphere microbial communities from Kellogg Biological Station, Michigan, USA - C5-5 metaG | ecosystem: Host-associated > Plants > Roots > Rhizosphere > Soil | place: USA: Michigan...
ACGCCGACTACGTGAAGAACATGATCACCGGCGCCGCCCAGATGGACGGCGCGATCCTGGTCGTCTCGGCCGCCGACGGCGTAATGCCGCAGACGCGCGAGCACATTCTGCTCGCCCGTCAGGTCAACGTCCCGCACGTGGTCGTCTTCCTCAACAAGATCGACCAGGTCGACGACGACGAACTGGTCGAGCTGGTTGAGGAGGAGGTCAAGGAACTTCTCGACGAGTACGACTTCCCGGGCGACGAGACGCCGATCATCAAAGGCTCGGCGCTGAAGGCCCTCGAAGGCGACGAGGAAGCCCAGAAAGCCGTCTTCGACCTTGCCGCGGCACTCGACTCCTACATCCCGGAGCCGGTCCGCGAGCTCGACAAGCCCTTCCTGATGCCGATCGAGGACATCTTCTCGATCACCGGCCGCGGCACCGTCGCCACCGGCCGTATCGAGCAGGGCGTCGTCAACACCGGCGACGAGGTCGAAATCGTCGGGATCCACCCCGAGACCTCGAAAACCACCGTCACCGGCGTCGAGATGTTCCGCAAGATCCTCGACGAGGGTCAGGCGGGCGACAACGTCGGCTGCCTCCTCCGCGGCACCAAGCGCGAGGAGATCGAGCGCGGCCAGGTTCTCTGCAAGCCGGGCTCGATCACGCCGCACACGAAATTCAAAGCCGAGGTCTACTGCCTGAAGAAGGAGGAGGGTGGTCGCCACACTCCGTTCTTCTCGGGTTACCGCCCTCAGTTCTACTTCCGGACCACCGACGTGACCGGCATCGCCAACCTCCCCGAGGGGACCGAGATGGTGATGCCGGGCGACAACGTCGAGATGACGATCGAGCTGATCCAGCCGATCGCGATGGACCAGGGTCTGCGGTTCGCCATCCGCGAGGGTGGCCGCACCGTCGGCTCGGGGGTCGTCTCGGAGATCATCGAGTAACGCCCCCGGGGCGGGCTTCCACCCGCCCCAACCCCGCCCACGGGTGGGGAGGAAAACTGCAAAAGGACATACGACCGGGGCGGCGCCCCACCAAAAGGGGCCCCGCCCTCTTTGCGCGGTAAAGCGAAGAGAAAGACCAAGAGAAGCATCGAAGTGGCAACCATCGCGGCACAGAAAATCCGGATCCGACTGAAGGCGTACGACCACGACGCCATAGATCGGGCTGCCAAAGAGATCGTCGAGACCGCCGAGCGCACCGGCGCCACCGTCTCCGGCCCGGTGCCGCTGCCGACCGAGAAAAACGTCTACTGCGTGATCCGCTCGCCGTTCAAGGACAAGGACTCGCGCGAGCACTTCGAGATCCGCACCCACAAGCGGCTGATCGACATCCTCCAGCCTTCGCCGAAAACCGTCGACTCGCTGCAGCGGCTGGACTCGCTGCCCGCCGGCGTCGACATCGAGATCAAGCTCTAGGAGTGATTGGTGGCGGCGATCCTCGGCAAGAAGCTAGGCATGACGCAGGTCTTCAAAGAGGACGGGACCGTCGTTCCCGTGACCGTGATCGAGGCCGGTCCCTGCAAGGTCACCGCCGTCCGCGACCCTGACCGCGACGGCTACCGGGCCGTCCAGCTCGCCTTCGGCGAGGTCAAGCAGGGCAAGCTCTCCAAGGCCGAGGAAGGCCACCTGAAGAAGGCCGGCGCGGCGCCGATGCGCCACCTGGTCGAGTTCCGCGACGAGGACCTCGGCGCCGAGGAGGGCCCGAAGGTGGGCGACGACGTCACCGTCACCGGCTTCGAGGCCGGTCAGAAGGTGAAGGTCGCCGGAATCTCGATCGGCAAGGGCTTCCAGGGCGGGATCAAGCGCCACAACTTCAGCCGCGGCCCGGTCAGCCACGGCTCCCACAACGTCCGCGCCCCGGGCTCGATCGGCGCCAGCGCCTTCCCCGCCCGCGTCTTCAAAGGGATGCGGATGCCGGGCCAGATGGGCAACAAGCGCGTCACCCAGAAGGGCCTTGAAATCGCCGACGTCGACGCCGATCGCAACCTGCTGTTGATCAAGGGCTCGGTTCCCGGCTCCCGCAACGGCATCGTCGAGGTGAGGACCGATGGCTAGCGCCAAAGCCACCGTGCTCGGCAAGACGACCAAAGCCGACCTGCCGAAAGAGCTCTTCGCCGAGCCCTTCCACCAGTCGCTGGTGCACGAGGCCGCTCGCGCGGACCTCAACGCCCGCCGCCGCGGCACCGCCTCGACCCTGACCCGCGGCGAGGTCTCCTTCACGACCGCCAAGGCCTGGCGCCAGAAGGGCACCGGTCGCGCCCGCGTCGGCACGCTCGGCGTCCCCAACCGCTTCGGCGGCGGCGTCGCCTTCGGCCCGAAGCCGCGCAGGTACACGGTCAAGGTCAACCGCAAAGCGCGCCGGCGGGCGATGCGCTCGGCGCTCTCGGTCCACGCCGAGCGCGGCTCGATCGCGGTCCTCGACGCTTCCGACTTCGAGACGCCCTCGACCAAAGGCGCCGCTCAGGCGCTGGCGAAATGGGGGGCGAAGAGCCCGCTGCTGCTGATCGTCACCGCCGAGGAGGTCGGGGCGATGAAGAGCTTCCGCAACCTGCGCCGGACCCAGGTGCTCGAGGTCGGGGCGGCCGGGGTCGCCGACGTGATCGGCGCCGCCGCGGTCGTCGTCTCCGAATCCGCCCTCGAGACGCTGAAGGAGAGGCTCGCCTGATGGACGCGCGCACGGTCCTCATCCGCCCGGTGATCTCCGAGAAGAGCTACGCTCTGATCGCCGAGGGCAAGTACACCTTCCGGGTCGACGATCGCGCCCACAAGACGCAGATCGCCCAGGCGGTCGAAGAGGTCTTCGACGTTCACGTCGCCCAGGTGCGGACCGCGAAGGTGCGCTCGAAGCCGAAGCGCCGCGGGCTGACCAAAGGTCGCAGCCGCGCCTGGAAGAAGGCGATCGTCCAGCTCGCCCCGGGCGAACGGATCGAGTTGTTCGAAGGCGCCGAGACCGCCTAGGAGACAAGAGATGCCGAACCGCAAAACCAAACCGACCAGCCCCGGCCGCCGCTTCGCGACCTACCCGCTGCGTGAGCAGCTGACCGCCTCCGAGCCGGAGCGGAAGCTGACCGAAGGGCTGAAAAAGTCCGGCGGCCGCAACGTCAACGGCCGCGTCACCGCCCGTCACCGCGGCGGCGGCGCCAAGCGGCGCTACCGCAAGATCGACTTCAAGCGCCTCAAGGACGGCGTGCCCGCGAAGGTTGCCTCGATCGAGTACGACCCCAACCGCACCTGCTACATCGCCCTGCTCCACTACGCCGACGGGCACAAGGACTACATCCTCGCCCCGTCGCAGCTGGCGGTCGGCGACGTCGTCAAATCGGGTCCCGAGGCGGACATCAAACCCGGCCACGCGATGGCGCTCGCCCAGATGCCGACCGGCACGATCGTCCACAACGTCGAGCTGATCCCCGGCCAGGGCGGCAAGCTCGGCCGCTCCGCCGGCACCTCGATCCAGCTGGTCGCGAAGGAGGGGGAGATGGTCACCCTGCGCCTGCCCTCCTCGGAGATGCGGCTGGTCCGGGCCGAGTGCCGCGCGACCGTCGGTGTTCTCTCCAACGCCGAGCACCAGAACTTGAAGGTGGGCAAGGCCGGCCGCAGCCGTCACAAGGGCAAGCGCCCGCAGAGCCGCGGCGTCGCGATGAACCCCGTCGACCACCCGCACGGCGGCGGCGAGGCGCACCACACCCCCGGCGGCCACCCGGTCACGCCGTGGGGCAAACCGACGCTCGGCTACCGCACCCGCAAGAAGGGCAAGCAGTCCGACCGCTACATCGTCCGCGGCCGTCGCCGCGGCAAGAAGAAGGGCCGTTAGAGATGGGACGTTCGACGAAAAAGGGCCCGTGGGTCGAAGAGCGCCTGATGGGGCGGATCGCGGCACTGAACCAGGCCAACAAAAAACAGATGGTGAAAACCTGGTCGCGGACCTCGACGATCTTCCCGGAGATGGTCGGCCACACGATCGCGGTCCACGACGGCAAGAAGCACGTCCCGGTCTTCATCTCGGAGTCGATGGTCGGCCACAAGCTCGGCGAGTTCGCGCCGACCCGCACGTTCCGCTCCCACGGCGGTAAGGACTAGCGATGGCCGACGACAAAGACAAAAAAGCCGCCAAAGACACCAAAAAACCGGCGGCTAAAAAAGAGGCCAAAGCCAAAAAAGCTGCTGCCAAAAAACCGGCGAAAAAAGCCGAGGCGAAAAAACCGGCTGCCAAAAAAGAGTCGAAAAAAGCCGAGGCGAAAAAAGAGGCCAAAGGCAAAAAAGAGGCCAAAGCCGCCGCCAAAGGCAAAGAGAAAACCGGCGCCAGAAAAACCAAAGGCAAAAAAGAGGCGAAAAAAGCCCCTGCGAAACCAGCGGTGCCCCCGGTCGTCAAAGCCAGCGCCCGCTACGTCCGCATCGCCCCGCGCAAGGCGCGGCTGATTGCCGACCAGGTGCGCGGCATGCACATCGAAAGCGCCCGGGCGCTGCTGCAGTTCTCGCCCCGTGGCGCCGCGCACCCGATTCACAAGCTGATCAATTCCGCCGCCGCCAACGCGGAAAACAACCACGACCTGATCGGGGACGAGATGCGCGTCGCCTCGATCACCGTCGACGAGGGGCCGACCCTGCGCCGCTTCCGCCCGCGGGCGATGGGCCGTGCCACCCCGATCAACAAGCGAACCAGCCACATTCGTGTGGCTCTGACCCCGGTGGAGGACTAAGAATGGGACAGAAGATCCACCCCGAGGGTTTCCGCGTCGGCTACATCCACGACTGGAAGTCGAACTGGTACGAGGACAAAAACTTCGCCGACGTCCTCCAGGAAGACCTGGCGATCCGGGACCACATCGAAAACAAGCTTGCCCACGCGGGCCTCTCGAGCATCACGATCGAGCGCCGCGGAGAGGTTGCCGTCGACATCCACACCGCGCGGCCGGGGATCGTCATCGGCAAGTCGGGCAGCGAAGTCGACGCCCTGCGCAAAGAGCTGCACAAGCTCACCGGCAGCCCGGTGAAAGTGAACATCCGCGAGGTCAAGCGCCCCGAGCTCGACGCCAAACTGGTCGCGCAGTCGATCGCCGAGCAGCTGCAGAACCGAGTTGCCTTCCGGCGGGCGATGAAACGCGCGCTGACCTCGGCGATGCGCTCCGGCGCCAAGGGCGTGAAGGTCCAGGTCTCCGGCCGCCTCGGCGGCGCCGAGATGGCGCGGACCGAACACTATTCCGACGGTCGCGTGCCGCTGCACACGCTGCGCGCCGACATCGACTACGGCTTCTTCGAGGCCCGCACCACCACCGGCCGGATCGGCGTCAAATGCTGGATCAACAAGGGCGAGGTGATGCCTGAGGGCTTCCGCTCCGATCTCGTCAGCGGCGACAGCGCCGCCACCCCTGACAGCGGCCGCGGCGGCGGCCGGCGCGACGATCGCGGCGGCGGTGGACGTGGCCGAGGGCCCGGCGGTGACCGCGGCGGACGTGGCGGCCCGGGTGGAGACCGCAGCGGACGCGGCGGCGGTGGCCGTGGGCCCGGCGGCGGCGGACGCGGCGGACAGCGCGGAGGTGGTCGCTGATGCTGATGCCGAAACGGGTCAAGCACCGCAAACAGTTCCGCGGTCGCATGCGCGGCAACACCAAGGGCGGCAGCAGCGTCGCCTTCGGCGAGTACGGGATCAAGGCGCTCGAGCGCGGTTGGATCACCAACCGCCAGATCGAGGCCGCCCGTATCGCGATGACCCGCAAGATCAAACGTGGCGGGAAGGTCTGGATCAATGTCTTCCCCGACAAGCCGTACACCAAAAAGCCGGCCGAGACCCGGATGGGCTCCGGCAAGGGCAACCCCGAGGGCTGGGTCGCGGTGGTCAAGCCGGGCAAGGTGATGTTCGAGCTGGCCGGCGTGCCCGAGGAGCTGGCGCGCGAAGCGCTGCGCCTGGCCGGGCACAAGCTTCCGGTGAAAACGAAATTCGTGATGCGCGAGGGGGCCGGCGAGTGATGAAGGCCGCCGAGGTGCACAATCTCAAAGACGACGAGCTGGTGGCGAAATTGATCGACGCCAAGCAGGAGGCCTTCAACCTCCGCTTCCGGGCCGCGACCGGCGAGCTCGAGAACACCGCCCGCCTCGGGCAGGCGAGAAGGGACATCGCGCGCCTGCTGACGGTGGCCAAGGCACGAGGCATAGACGTGGAGAAAGAGACGCGACGGATATGAGCGACGACGAGCAGAAAAAAGAAGAGACGACTGAGCCTCAGGACGAGGCGCCCCAGGCCGCGGGTCCTGTCGACGCAGGGGACCCACCGTCCCCTGCAGAGCAGGAGACGGTCCCCCCTACGACGCCACCCGCGGCAGAGGCCGAGTCGGCCGACGCTGAGCCGTCCGAGGAGGCAGCTGAGGCTGCTCCGGCCGCTGAAGAGCCTTCGGAGCCGAATCCTGAGGACGAGCTGCCTTGGAAGGAGCGGCGCAGGCTGCAGAAATCGCGGCGGCAGCCGCGCAAGGCCGGTGCCTCCGGTCCTGAGGAGCGCAAGGCTGCCCGTCTTCAGGAGCGCAAGCGCAAGTCCGAGCTGCGGCGCAAGCAGCGGGCCGCGGCGAAAGGTGCTCACACGCCCGGCACCGGCACGCCGCCGGCCGAGCGCGAGTCGAACGCGGCCAAGGTCCGTCAGGGCATCGTCGTCTCCAGCAAGGGCGACAAGTCGATCACCGTCCGCATCGACATCGCCCGCCGTCACCGCACTTACGAGAAGATTGTCCGCAGCTCGACCAAGCTGCACGCGCACGACGAGCGCAACGAGGCCGGCGAGGGCGACGTGGTCCGCGTGATCGAGACCCGCCCGCTCTCGAAGACCAAGCGCTGGCGCCTCGTGGACGTAGTGGAGAAAGCACGATGATCCAGCAGGAGTCCAGGCTCAAGGTCGCCGACAACTCGGGCGCGCGCGAGATCCTCTGCATCAGGGTCAAAGGCGGCTCCCACCGCCGCTACGCCAGCGTCGGCGACGTGATCACCGCGACGGTGAAATCGGCCAGCCCGCAGGGCGGCGTCCGCAAGGGCGAGGTCGTACAGGCCGTGGTGGTGCGCACCCGCAAGCCGCTCAGCCGTCCCGACGGCACCTACATCTCCTTCGACGAGAACGCCGCGGTGCTGATCGACCCGGCGAGCAACAACCCGCGTGGGACCCGGATCTTCGGCCCGGTGGCGCGCGAACTGCGCGATCGCAACTTCATGAAAATCATCTCGCTGGCGCCGGAGGTCCTCTGATGGCGAAGAGGATGCGCATCCGCACCGACGATCAGGTTCTCCTGATCAGCGGCAAGGACGCCGGCAAGAGCGGCCGCGTGGTTCGCACCGACCCGAAAAAGCGGCGTGTCTACGTCGAGGGCCTGAACATGATCAAGCGCCACGAACGCGCCCGCTCGCAGGCCGATCTGAAAAACCCGCAGGCTGGGGGCATCGTCGAGAAGGAGGGTCCGATCGACGTCTCCAACGTGATGCTGCTCGACCCCAAAGACAACAAACCGACCCGCGTCGGCGTCCGCGTCGACAAAGGCGGCAAGCGCGTCCGCTACGCGAAGCGGTCCGGGAACGAGATCGGCTGATGGAGGCGACCGTGGCATCGACTTCACAGGCGGCCCCGCCGCCGCGCCTGCGCGAGCGCTACGAGCAGGACGTGCTGCCGGGGCTGATCAAGAAATTCGGTTACTCGACGCCGATGGAGGCCCCGCGCCTGGAGAAGATCACCCTCAACATGGGCCTCGGCACCGAGAAACAGGACAAACGCTCCTTCGAAGCCGCCCAGCAGCAGCTGGCGACGATCGCCGGCCAGCACCCGAACGTGCGCCGCGCCCGCAAGTCGGTCGCCTCCTTCAAGCTGCGCGAGGGGATGCCGGTCGGCGTCTCGGCGACGCTGCGCAGGGCGCGGATGTGGGAGTTCCTCGACCGCCTGGTCTCGATCGCGGTGCCGCGGATCCGCGATTTCCGCGGGCTCAACCCGCGTTCCTTCGACGGCCGCGGCAACTACTCGATGGGCGTCAAAGAGCAGCTGATCTTCCCCGAAATCGACTACGACTCGATCGACGTCGTGCGGGGTCTGGACGTGACGATCACGACTTCCGCTAAAACTGACCTCGAGGCTTTCGAGCTGCTGCTCGGGCTGGGGATGCCGTTCGCCCAGGAGGGCCGCCCCGGTCAGGCTGAGCGCGAAGCCGCAGAAAAGGAAGCCGAAGAGGAGCAGCGCAAAGAGGAGGCCCGCCAGAAGGCTGAAGTCGAACAGGCGGCCCTCGAACAGCTGAAAGAGGAGAACCCGGAGGCCTACGCCAAGCCGGAAGGCGAGGACGAGGGTTCCGAGGGCGGAGACGAAGAGGCCGGAGAGTCGGCCGAGGAGAGTTCTGAGAATGGCTAAGACTTCGATGAAGGTGAAGCAGGCGCGGGAGCCGAAGTTCAAAACGCGCAAGTACAACCGCTGCCGTCGCTGCGGTCGCCCCCGTGCGTACCACCGCAAATTCGGCCTCTGCCGGATCTGCCTGCGCGAGGCCGCACACGAGGGGTACATCCCCGGAATGACCAAGTCGAGCTGGTAGGAAGATGCAGACCGACCCGATTGCCGATTACCTGACCCGGATCCGCAACGCGATCCGCGCCGGCCACGACGAGGTGGAGATTCCCTTTTCCAGCCTCAAGCTCGAGATGTCCCGGATCCTCAAGGAGCAGGGCTACATCAAGGACTTCAACCGCAAACCGGCCGCCGTCGGCGAGTCGATCAACGTCGAGCTCAAGTACACCGAGGAGCGCCAGCCGGTGATCTTCGGGATCGAACGGGTCTCGCGCCCGGGCCGCCGCCGCTACGTCGACCACGAAAACATCCCGCGCGTGCAGGGCGGGACCGGCACCGCGATCGTCAGCACCTCTTCTGGCGTGATGACCGGCCACGAAGCGCGCGCGAAGGGAGTCGGCGGCGAGGTCGTCGCCTACGTCTGGTGAGCTGAGATGAGCCGGATCGGAAGAAAACCCGTGCCTGTCCCCGACGCCGTCACGGTCGAGATCGGCGCGACCGACATCGCCGTCAAGGGCCCGAAGGGCGAGCTGCGCCAGGGCTTCTCGCCCGACATGAAGGTCGAGCAGGAGGACGGGGTCGTCACCATCACCCGACCGACCGACCGCGGCGAGCACCGCGCCCTGCACGGCCTTACCCGCAGCCTGATCGCGAACATGGTCGAGGGCGTCACCGACGGCTTCGAGAAGCGCCTGGAAATCCAGGGCGTCGGCTACCGCGCCGCCCTGAAAGGGAAGAAACTGGAGTTGGCGCTCGGCTTCTCGCACCCGGTCGCGATCGAGGCGCCGGAGGGGATCGACTTCGAAGTTCCCCAACCGACCGAAATCATCATCAAAGGCATCGACAAGCAGCTCGTCGGGCAGGTCGCCGCGGACATCCGCAAGCGCCGCCCCCCGGAGCCCTACAAGGGCAAGGGCATCCGCTACAAGGACGAGCAGGTTCTGCGAAAGGTGGGCAAGCGCGCATGACGGTTCTTACGAAGCGCCAGCAACGGCTCAAACGGCGCCGCCGCGTCCGCGCCCGCATCCGCGGCACCGCGGAGCGGCCCCGTCTTTCGGTCTACCGCTCCAACAAGGGCGTCTTCGCCCAGCTCGTCGACGACACCAAAGGCCACACCGTGGCCGCGGTCAACTGGATCGAGCCGGATCTGCGCAAGCTCAGCGCGACCGAGCAGGCGAAGAAGGCCGGCGAACTGCTGGCCGAGCGCGCAAAGGGCGCCGGCGTCGAAACCTGCGTCTTCGATCGTGGGGGCTACCAGTACCACGGCCGCGTCAAGGCGCTGGCCGAAGGTGCACGCGAGGGGGGTCTGGCTTTCTAAAGCCGTAGTTTCGCTACGGTGGCCGCTGCTTATGAAGGGCATGAACACGCAAAACGTCGAAACCGTCAGCCCCCGCGGGCTGGACTTGCAGGAGCGGGTGATCGAGATCAACCGCGTCGCCAAGGTGGTCAAGGGCGGCCGTCGCTTCTCCTTCACCGCGCTGGTCGCCGTCGGCGACGAGGAGGGCGTGGTCGGGATCGGCTACGGCAAGGCCCGCGAGGTCCCGCTGGCGATCCAGAAGGGTGTCGAGGACGCTCGCAAGAACTTGATCCGGGTGCCCAAATACGGGAACACCATCACCCACCGCATCATCGGCCGCTTCGGCGCCGGCCACGTGGTCCTGCGCCCGGCCAGCCCCGGTACCGGCGTCATCGCCGGCGGCGGCGTCCGCGCCGTGCTCGAGCTGGGCGGGGTGCGCGACGTGCTGACCAAGAGCATCGGGACGCAGAACCCGATCAACCTGGTCAAGGCGACGATGGACGGCTTGGTTCGTCTTCGTAGGCCCGAGGAGGTCGCGGAGCTGCGTGGCCTGACGATCACCCAGGTTCTGGGAATGGATGGTGGCAACGGGGCCGCAGCGCCGCCACCCGCGGCAGAGGCCGAGCCGACCGACGAGAAACCGGCTGAGGAGACCGCGGAGGTCGAGGGCTCGTGAGCAAGGTGAAGATTGCGCAGGTCCGGTCGGCGAACGGGACCAATCCGAATCAGAAAGCGACGCTCAAGGCGCTGAAGCTGGGACGGATCGGCAAATCGGTCGAGCTGAAAGATTCCGAGCAGCTGCAGGGGCAGCTGCGGGTCGTCTCGCACCTGGTGGAGGTCGACGGTGGCTGAGAAAGCCGACAAGTCATCTTCAAAAGAATCAACGCGCACCGAGGAGATCGGGCTCCACAACCTGAAGCCGAAGCCCGGCTCGAAAAAGCCGCGCAAGCGCATCGGCCGCGGCGAGGGCAGCGGCCTCGGCAAGACCTCCGGTCGTGGCCACAAGGGCGCGGGCTCCCGCTCGGGCCGTAAGCGCAAGGCCGGCTACGAGGGCGGGCAGAACCCGATCCACATGCGGATGCGAAAGCTGCGCGGCCCGCACAAAAAGCAATCGATGCCGTTCGAGAACTTCCGGACCAAGACCCAGCCGGTCAACCTCTCCGACCTCGAGGAGCGCTTCGACAGCGGCGCTGAAGTCACCCCCGCGAGCCTGAAGGAGAAGGGGCTGGCCAAGCGCAAGGACCCCGTCAAGGTCCTCGCCCGGGGCGAGATAAAGAAGAAACTAGAGGTCCACGCGCACGCTTTCAGCGCGGCCGCCAAAGAGAAGATAAAGGCGGCCGGCGGTTCCTGTCACACTCTGGAGCCGTAATGCTCAGAACTATTGTCAACGCATTCAGCGTTGCCGAGATTCGCAAGAAAATCGCGTTCACGGCGGAGATCCTGGCGCTGTACCGCCTCGGCGCCTACATCCCTGCTCCGGGAGTCGACGTCAATGCCGTCAAGGAAATCCAGAGCAACTTCGGCGGCGCCGGGATCCTCGGCTTCCTCAACCAGTTCTCGGGAGGAAGCCTCTCGCGGCTGAGCATCTTCGCGCTGGGGATCATGCCCTACATCACGGCCTCGATCATCCTGCAGCTGCTGACCGTGGTCGTGCCCTCGCTCGAGCGCCTGCAGAAAGAGGGCGAAGTCGGGCAGCAGAAAATCACCCAGTACACCCGCTACCTCACCGTCGGCCTCGCCTTCGGGCAGTCGCTGGGCTACGTCTTCCTCTTCCGCTCCTTCGGCAACCAGGCCGGCACCAGCGTGGTGGGGACCCTCACGCCCCCGAAGCTCTTCCTGATCGTGATGTGCCTGACCGCCGGCTGCACCTTGTTGATGTGGATGGGCGAGCTGATCACCCAGCGCGGGATCGGCAACGGCATCTCGCTGATGATCTTCTCCTCGATCGCCTCGAGCATCGTGCCCGGGCTCTCGAAGTGGTGGAACAACCCCGACCAGGTCTTCATCGTGATGATGCCTTTCATCGCGCTGGCGGTGATCGTCGCGATCGTCTTCGTCCAGGAGGGGCAGCGGCGGATCCCGGTCCAGTACGCGAAACGCGTCGTCGGCCGCAAAATGACCTCGGGCGGGTCGACCTACCTGCCGCTGCGGGTCAACATGGCCGGCGTCATCCCGGTCATCTTCGCCGCCTCGATCATGGCCTTCCCCTCGACGATCGGCCAGATGCTCAACACCAACGCCGCGCTCGACTTCTCCGCCTTCTTCGGACCGAACACGTGGGCCTATGTGATCGGCGAGATCTTCTTCATCATCGTCTTCACCTACTTCTACACCGCCGTCACCTTCAACCCGGTGGACCAGGCGGACAACCTGAAAAAGTACGGCGGCTTCATCCCGGGCGTCCGTCCCGGCAGGCCGACGGCCGAGTACCTCGACCGGATCCTCTCCCGCCTCACCTTCCCCGGCGCCCTCTACCTGGGGGCGGTGGCGGCGCTGCCGACGATCCTGATCAGCCAGACCTCGGCGAACTTCTACTTCGGCGGCACCTCCATCCTGATCGTGATCGGCGTCGCGCTGGAAACGGTCAAGCAACTGGAGGCACAACTGATGATGCGCAACTACGAGGGCTTCCTCAAATAGGCTCCAGGGGATGCCGGAGCTGAATCTCGTCCTTCTGGGCCCGCCTGGGTCAGGCAAGGGAACCCAGGGGGAGCGGTTGCAGGAAGACCTGCGGCTGCCTTATTACGCCACCGGGGACATCCTCCGGGGGGCCGTTCGCGACGAAACCGAGTTGGGTCGGACCGCGAAGGAGTACATGGATCGCGGCGATCTCGTGCCCGACGAGGTGATCGTCGGCGTGATTGCGGATCGGATCGATTCCGGTGAGGCGCTCGACGGCTTCATCCTCGACGGCTTCCCGCGCACCACACCCCAGGCCGAGGCACTCGACGCGAAGCTGGGCGATCTCGGTCGGTCGGTGACGGCGGTGCTCCTGATCGACGTCTCCGACGACGAGGTGGTCCGCCGGCTCGGCGGCCGCCGCACCTGCGAGGCCAACGGCCACGTCTTCCACGTCGAGTTCGATCCGCCGCAGCAGGAGGGCGTCTGCGACGTCGACGGCTCCGAGCTGATCGTCCGCGATGACGACAAGCCCGAGGTGATCCGCAAGCGGCTCGAGACCTACCACGAGAAGACCGAGCCGCTCGTCTCCTATTACGACCATCGCAGCGTCCTGCGCCGGATCGACGGTGAGGCAGCGCCGGAAGAGGTGGCGGAGAAAATCCGCCGCACCCTGGCGACCCTGCGGATGGAGCAGGACGAGATCGTTTAACGGGGCTCCTCGCGAGTTCGCGTCAGGAGGCCACTAGCGTGTATCGGATGATCATCAAAAAGACCCCGGAGCAGGTCGACAAGATGGCCGCCTCGGGGGAGATCCTCGTCCGCTGCCTGAAGATGCTGGCTGCGAAGGCACGCGCCGGCGTCACCACCGAGGAGCTCGACGCCGCTGCTGAGAAGTTCATCCGCTCGCAGGGAGCCGAGCCGGCCTTCAAGGGCTATCGCGGCTTCCCCGGTTCGATCTGCGCGTCGCCCAACTCGATGGTCGTCCACGGGATCCCCGGCGGCTACGAGCTGAAGCGCGGCGACATCCTCTCGATCGACGTCGGCGTGATCAAGGACGGCTGGGTCTCCGACGCGGCGATGACGGTCCCGGTCGGGCCGGTCAGCCCGGAGGCTCAGAAGCTCCTCGACGTCACCAAAGCCTCGCTCTTTGCCGGTGTCGAGCAGATGCGGGCGGGCAACCATCTCGGCGACGTCTCGGCGGCGATCCAGCGGTCGGTGGAGATCGAGGGCCTCTCGATCATCCGCACCCTGGTCGGCCACGGCATCGGCCGCGACATGCACGAGGAACCGCAGGTCCCGAACTTCGGCGATCCGGGCAGGGGCCCGGAGCTGGAGGAGGGGATGGTGCTGGCGATCGAGCCGATGGTCAACGCCGGCGGCCCGCTGGTGGAGATGGGCGACGACGGCTGGTCGGTTTACTCCGAAGACGGCTCCCTAGCTGCCCACTTCGAGTTCACCGTCGCGGTGACCCCCCAGGGCCCGCGCATCCTCACGCCCTGGCACGAAGCCGAGTAGCGCGAAGTCACAGTTCTGCTCTAAAGTCGCTGCAGAACTTTTTGTCTGAGGTATTGTTCCGTGCGTGGTCGACTGGCACGCTCTCGACATGGAACTGGAGCGAGGGCAACGAGACTTCGAACGCCGCGTGGAAGAAACCGGCGGCGAGATCCTCGAACGGCTCGAACGAGCCGAACGCTGCTGCAAGGAAGCCGAGGAGACTCGACGGCGGGACTGGGAAGAACTCAAAGGCCGGATGATGACCGCCGCGGAGAAACATCAGTTCGAGCTCGATGGCATCCGTCGCCAAACCGCGACGATGACTGCCGAGTACGTGAACGTCATCAGGTCCGCAAGGGAAGACATCGAGCAGAAATCCGCCGAGCGACGTGCTGAGTCCCGCGAGGAATTCGAGGAGCTGCTCGCCGAAGTTCGCGCTCAGAGGGAAGCGTTCTTGAGGATGCTCGATCGGTTTCCGCCGCGGGACTAAGCGGCGACGTTTTCGTCGGCGGCGATCTCGATCTCTTCGATCTGAGCCTTCGCAAGGGGGTTCGACTCGCCGGGGATCAGCTTGCGGTGGGCGATCCAGCCTTGGAAGTTGCCGCTCCACTCGCTCCGATCGAGCTCGGCCGGGGTCATCGGCCTCGCCACGTGCTCCATCGGCGACATGTGGCCGCTTTCCAGCAGGCGGTCGTAGAGGGTGACGTCGGCCGAGAGGTCGCGGGTGCCGGCGTGGGTGAGGTAGCTGACCCGGGCGCAGCGGCCGATCGAGATCTTCGCCAGTTCTTCGGGGGACGAGGCCTCCTCGCGCTCGGCCTCGCCGACCAGCGGCAGGTGCCATTCGTCGGGCTCCAGGCGGGTGGGAACGGAGCGCTCGACCGCGTCCCGCATCTTCGTCGCGATCAGCCGGATCTCGGGCTGGGCATCGGGGTGGCAGCGGAGGTTTAAGAAGTTCTCCCAGGTGGTCGAGGAGACAATCACCGTGTGCCACATGAACGGCTCCAGCAGGCGGTTGGCGACCTGCTTGTGGACGTTGAGCCACTCTGCCGGCGGCTCTTTCAACGACCCCTGAGCTGCCTCCAGGCACTCGTGCAGGTCTTCGAAGCCGGCGACGTTCTCGGGGCTGCTGATCAGCCCGAGCACGTGGCGAACGGCGTCGTCGCGCGCCCGCAGCCACTCGGCTTCGGCAGCGTCCCGGGCCGCGCCCGTCAGCGGCGGACCCGCCTGCATCCCCGGCTTGTTGGAGCCGAACTCGATCGGCACGTAGGGGTCGTCGAGGAGCCGGCGCAGCTGTTTGGCGACCGGGATCGCCCGCGAGCTGGCGCTGTTGCGGGAGAAGACCCGGTGGGTATTGAACTCGGCGAGGATGAAACGGGGGAAGGTGGCCTCGAGCGTGGTCAGCCGCTGCCCGGCGGGCGCGACCGAATCGGCGAGGACTTTGGCTTCGAACCCCATCGCTGGAACACTTTGCCACGGGACTCCGACAGAATCCACTCCATGGAAGCCGAGGTCTTTGCGGAAGTCGATCGCTTCGTCGGCGCGACGATCGTCGCGGAGGACGAGGCGCTGCGGGAGGCGGTCGCCGCCGCCGAGGCCGCCGGCCTGCCCTCGATCCAGGTCTCGCCGCCGCAGGGAAAGCTGCTCGAGCTGCTGGTTCGCCTCCTCGGCGCGAAGAACATCCTCGAGTTCGGAACCCTCGGCGGTTACAGCGCGATCCTGATGGCGCGGGCTCTTCCCGAGGACGGGAGGCTGACCACGCTGGAGGCAAGGCCCGAGTACGCCGAGGTGGCGCGCCGGAGCATCGAGCGGGCCGGAGTGGCGGACCGGGTCGAGATCCGGGTCGGTCCGGCGCTGGAGACCCTGCCCGGCCTGGAGGAGGCGATCGGACCCTTCGACCTCGTCTTCATCGACGCCGACAAGGTCAACACGCCCAACTACTTCGCCTGGGCTATCGACCGCACCCGTCCCGGCGGCCTGATCATCGCCGACAACGTCGTCCGCAAAGGCACCCTCGCCGATGCCTCCGACTCCGACGAGGCGACCCAGGCCCAGCGTCGCCTGCACGAGATGCTCGCCGAGGAGCCGCGGGTCAGCGCCACTACGATCCAGACCGTCGGCGTCAAGGGCTACGACGGCTTCCTGATCGCCCTCGTCGAGCCCGCCTGAGCGGGCGTCCCCGGAGGCCGTCCCCTGCTATCTTTCTTCGTCGGCCTTGTTGGCCGGTTGGTTCATCCTGCCGTCCGATTCATGGGGCGCGCGGGAATCCTGTTGTCGATACGAGATTCCGGAGCGATGAAGGTTCGAGCTTCCGTCAAGCCGATGTGCGAGAAGTGCAAGGTAATCCGCCGAAATGGGGCGGTCCTTGTGATTTGCCAGAACCCCCGCCATAAGCAGAGGCAGGGCTAGTGGCGCGCATCGCGGGCATCAACATTCCCGTCAACAAAAGGGCGGAAATCGGGCTCACCTACATCTTCGGGATCGGCCGCTCGACGTCCCTGCAGATCCTCAAGGAGGCCGGCGTCGACCCGGACACGCAGGTCAAGGATCTGACCGAGGACGAGGTGATGAAACTGCGCGAGGCGGTCGAGAACCGCGAGGTCGAGGGCGACCTGCGCCGCGAGCGCTCGCAGAACGTCAAACGGCTGATGGAGATCGGCTCCTACCGCGGCCTGCGCCACCGTCGCGGCCTGCCGGTCCGGGGCCAGCGAACCAAGACCAACGCGCGTGGCCGCAAGGGCCCGCGGCGCCTCAGCGTCGCCGGTAAGCGCAAAGCGTAGGGGGACGCGCGATGGCTGAGAAAAAACCCGGAAAAGGGCGGACGCGGCGCCGCGTCAAAAAGAACGTCGCCTACGGCCAGGCCCACATCAAGACTTCCTTCAACAACACGATCGTCACCCTGACCGACACCGACGGCAACGTGATCGCTTGGGAGTCGGCCGGCTCGGCCGGTTTCAAAGGCTCGCGCAAGTCGACCCCGTTCGCCGCCCAGGTGACCGCCGACGCGGCCGCCAAAAAGGGCATGGAACACGGCCTGGAACGGGTCGAGGTCTTCGCCAAGGGCGCCGGCTCGGGCCGTGAGACGGCGATCCGGTCGCTGCAGGCCGCCGGCCTCGACGTGACCACGGTCAAGGACGTCTCTCCGCAGGCCCACAACGGCTGTCGGCCGAAGAAGCGGCGGAGGGTCTAGTGGCTCGCGACACCGCCCCGCAGTGCAAGCAGTGCCGCCGCGAGGGGCAGAAGCTCTTCCTCAAGGGCGAGCGCTGCTTCACCGACAAGTGCGGCGTCGAGCGTCGCTCCTACCCGCCGGGTGAGCACGGGCGCGGCCGCCTCCGCCAGTCCGAGTACCGGGTGCAGCTGCGCGAGAAGCAGAAGACCCGCCGCTACTACCAGGTGCTGGAGAAACAGTTCCGCGCCTACTACGAAAAGGCCGCCCGCCAGGAGGGCGTGACCGGCGAGAACCTGCTGCGGCTGCTCGAGTCCCGTTTCGACAACGTGCTCGTCCGCCTCGGCTTCGCCGCCTCGCGGCGCCAGGCGCGGCAGCTGATCACCCACGGCCACTGGCAGATCAACGGCCGCCGGGTCAACATCCCTTCCTACCAAGTACGTCCCGAGGACATCATCTCGATCAAGGCTGGATCAAACGCCACCGACACGATCCGCCGGGCCACCGAACTCGTTTCCACGGTTCCGGCCTGGCTGCAGGCCGATCACGATGCCCTCACCGCCAAGGTCCTGCGCTACCCCGAGCGCTCCGAGATCTCGGCGCCGGTTCAGGAGCAGCTGATCGTCGAGCTGTACTCCAAGTAGTCCGGAACCCCATTTCAGAACACAGCAACGCAAGGAACTCATGACCACTGATTTCCAGGTCCCCCGCATTACCGCCGAAAAAGTCGATGACCGCCGCGGCACCTTCACGATCGAGCCGCTCGACAAGGGCTTTGGCTACACCTTCGGCAACAGTCTTCGCCGTGTCCTGCTCTCCTCGCTCGGCGGCGCCGCCATCACCAGCGTCCGCATCGAGGGAGTGGCACACGAGTTCTCGACCGTGCCCGGCGTCAAAGAGGACGTCACCGACATCGTCCTCAACCTCAAGGATCTCGTCGTCCGCATGCACACCGATGCCGACGAGGTCGAGGCGCCGCTGGTTGCCACCGGCCCCGGCGAGGTGAAGGCGAAGGACATCGACCTTCCCTCCGGCGTCGAGATCCTCAACCCCGAGGCGCCGATCGCGACGCTCGAGAAAAAAACCAAACTCGAGGTCTACCTGACGATCGGCCGCGGCCGCGGCTACTCGCCGGCTGAAGAGAACAAGTCCGACGAGCAGCCGATCGGGGTGATCCCGATCGACTCGATCTTCTCGCCGATCCGGCGCGCCTCCTACTCGGTCGCCACGGCCCGCGTCGGCCAGCGGACCGACTTCGACAAACTGACGCTCGACCTCGAGACCGACGGTTCGATCGAGCCCGGCGCGGCTCTGCGCGAGGCCTCCGAGATCCTGATCAAGAGCCTGGCGATCTTCACCGACGCCGACCGGGTCGAAGAACTGACCGCGCGCGAGCCGGTTGCCGCTGTCCCGACCGACGGCTTCTCTTCGAGCGGGGACAACGGCGGTGCCGCCTCGAACGGGCTCGACGAGATCCTGATCGAGGAGCTCGAACTGGGCGTGCGCTCCTACAACTGTCTCAAGCGCGCCGGCGTGCAGACCGTCGGCGACCTCGTGCGCAAGTCGCGCGCGGAACTGAACGCGATCCCCAACTTCGGTCAGAAGTCGATCGAGGAAGTGATCGAGACCCTGCACTCCCGCGGCCTGGACCTTCAGGCAGACTGAGCGGGACGAGAGAGCGGGAACGGAGGATTCGGTGCGGCACAAAAAGAAGCGCAACAAGCTCAGCCGTGACTCCGCCCACCGCGAGGCGCTGCTCTCGAACCTCTCGAAGCAGCTGATCGAGCACGAGCGGATCCAGACCAGCCAGGCCAAGGCCAAGGCGGTCAAACCCGAAGTGGAGAAACTGATCACGCTCGCCAAACGCGGCGACCTGCACGCCCGCCGCCAGGCGCTGGCCACCCTCCACAACGACAAGTTCATCGTTCACAAGCTGTTCGACGAGGTGGCGCCGCGCTACGCGACCCGCCCGGGTGGATACACCCGCATCGTCAAGCTCGGTCCGAGGAAGTCCGACTCGACCGAGATGGTCTACCTCGAGCTCGTTTAGTCGTAGCTGACGGACTCGAGGTAGAGGCCGTGGGGTGGGGCGGTGTCGCCTGCTGCCTTGCGCGGGGCGCTCTCGAGGAGCTGGACGAAATTCTCGACGGTTCTTCGGCCGCTGGCGACCTCTAGCTGGGTGCCGACCAGGACGCGGACCATGTTGCGCATGAAGGCGTCGGCGGTGATGCGGAAGGTGAGGATGTCGTCTTCGGCTTCCCAGGAGGCGGCGAGGACGTTGCGCTCGAAGTGGACGTGGTCGGTCTGGGTCGGGGTGAAGGCGGTGAAGTCGTGACTGCCGGGGAGGGCGGCCGCACAGGCGTCGAGCGCCTTGCGGTCGATTTGGTGGGGCCACCAGAGCGCCTTTCCCAGCTCGAAGGGGTTCGGGGTGGAGCGGGCCAGGAGGCGGTAGCGGTAGCTCCTTGCTTTGGCGTCGCGGCGGGCGTCGAAGCTGTCGGCGACCACGGTCGCGGCGGTGACGGCGAGGTCATCGGGCCCGAGCCCGTTGAGCCGGCGCACCAGGTCCTCGGGTGGCTCCCCGGCGGTCTGGAAACTCGCCACTTGCCCCCGGGCGTGGACGCCGGTGTCGGTGCGGCCGGCGACGGTCAGCTCGACCGGCTCACGCAGGACCGTCGCCAGCGCCGTCTCCAGCTCGCCCTGCACGGTCCGCAGACCCGGCTGCTTCGCCCAGCCGCGGAAGCCGGCGCCGTCGTATTCGATGTCGAGCCTCACCGTGGGCACGGCGGCAGTATCTCCAAGACCAGGTGACGGCATCGCCGACACCTAGAATCGAGGTGGTGCGCATCCTCCTCACCAACGACGACGGCATCTCCGCGCCGGGGCTGCAGGCAGCCCGCCGCGCCCTGGTCGAGCTCGACGGCGTCGAGGTCGACGTCATCGCCCCCGACTCGAACCGCAGCGCCACCGCCCGCAGCATCACCACCCGCCAGCCGCTCAGCGTCGAGGAAGTCGAGTTCGAAGACGGCCGCATCGGCTTCGCCACCGGCGGCACCCCGGTCGACTGCGTCCGCTTCGCCGATCTCGGCCTGGTCGGTGGCCGCCCCGACCTGATCGTCTCCGGGATCAACCACGGCGCCAATCTCGGCGACGACATCACCTATTCCGGCACGGTCGCCGCGGCGCTCGAGGGGATCGTCCTCGGCATTCCCGCGATCGCCGTCTCCCAGCAGTCCTCGGCCGGCGGCCTCGGCTACGTCAGCGGCCGCTTCGACTTCACCGTCGCCGCCCCCTTCACCGCGCAGCTGGTCTCGCGACTGCGCGAGGAGTCGATGCCGGAGGCGACCCTGATCAACGTCAACTGCCCCTCCTGCGAGCCGACCGGGATCGAGGTGACGAAGCTCGGCAAACGGATCTACAACGACGAGCTGAAGCTGGTCGGCGAGAAGGACGGCCGCCGCCACTACGAGATCTACGGCTGGCAACCGAGCTACGAGGAGATCGAGGGGACGGATCTGAAAGCGGTCGCCGACGGCCGCATCGCGGTCACCCCGATCCACTTCGACCTCACCGACCACGGCGGCCTCGAGCGGCTCCAGGGCTGGGGCTTCGAGGAGATGCTGGCCGCCAGCGCAGCGACCGCGTGAGCGCTTCGCCGGAGCAGCGCGCCGAGGAACTGCGCGAGATCCTCGACCGCCACAACCACCTCTACTACGTCCTCGACGAACCGGAGGTCGGCGACGACACCTACGACGCGCTGCTCGACGAGCTGCGGGCGATCGAGGCCGATCATCCGCAGCTGCGCACCCCGGACTCGCCGACGCAGCGGGTGGGGGCGGCCCCGCTCGAGGGGTTCGAGCAGGTCGAGCACCTGGAGGGGATGCTCTCGCTCGGCAACGCCCGCAACGAGGAGGAGCTGCGCGCCTGGGAGAACCGCCTGGCCAACTACCTGAAGCGGCTCGACATCACCGCCTCGCAGTTCAGCTACACGACTGAGCCGAAGATCGACGGGCTCGCCGTCACCCTCACCTACGAGGACGGGGTGCTGGTCCGTGGCGCCACCCGCGGCGACGGCCGGGTCGGCGAGGACGTGACCCAGAACCTGCGCACGATCGGCTCGGTGCCGCTGCGGATCAAGGGTGCCGCTCCCGATCTGATCGAAGTGCGCGGCGAGATCTACCTGCCGATCGCCGCCTTCAAAGCGCTGAACGAGCGCCGGGCCGAGGCGGGCGAGCCGACCTTCGCCAACCCGCGCAACTCGGCCGCCGGCTCGATCCGCCAGCTCGACCCCAAACTCGCCGCCGAACGGCCGCTCTCGACCTGGTTCTACGGGATCGGCGTCGTGCGCGGGCTCGACCTGCCTACTCACATGGCCGAGGTCGAATGGCTGGCCGACCGCGGCTTCAAGGTCAACCCCGACACCGACCACCACCAGGGGGTGGAGGGGGTCGTCAAGCGCTGCCACTGGTGGGAGGAGCGGCGCGACGAGCTCGACTACGAGATCGACGGCGTCGTCGTCAAGGTCGACGAGAAGGCGCTCTGGCGCGAGCTGGGGGTGGTCGGGCGCGAGCCGCGCTGGGCGATTGCCTGGAAGTTCCCGCCGACGACGGCGACGACGACGCTGAAGAAGGTCGTCTGGAACGTCGGCCGCACCGGCCACCTGGTGCCGTTCGCGATGCTGGAGCCGGTCCACGTCGGCGGCGTCACCGTCACCACCGCGACCCTCCACAACGAGGAGGACCTGGCGCGGAAGGGCGTGCGCGAGGGCGACGAAGTGGTGGTGATGCGGGCCGGCGACGTGATCCCGCAGGTGGTTTCGCCGAAACTGCCGCGCAAGCAGAAGGGGGCCCGCAAACCGAAGCCGCCGAAGAAGTGCCCGTCCTGCGGCACGCCCACGATCAAGCCCGAGGACTCGGTCTTCACGATCTGCCCCAATCGCCGTGGCTGTCCCGAACAGTCCTTCCAGCACGTCAAACACTTCGTCAGCAAGGGCGCGATGGACATCGACGGCTTCGGCGAAAAGCAGGCTCTGCGCTTCCTCGATGAGGGTCTGATCGCCGACGTCGCTGATATCTACGACCTGACCGAGGAGCAGCTGGTCGGCCTCGACCGCTTCGGCGAGACCTCGGCCCGAAACCTGTTGGCGGCGATCGACGGGTCGCGTCAGCGGCCCTTCAAACGCGTCCTCTACGCGCTCGGCCTGCCGGGCGTCGGCTACGTCACCGCCGAGGCTCTGGCCGACCACTTCGGCTCGATCGACGCCCTCCACGAGGCCGATCCGGAGGCGATCGAGGAGGTCGAGGGGGTGGGGCCGATCATGGCGGTCCAGATCAACGAGTCACTGGCCGACGAGGCGACCTGGGCGCTGGTCGAGAAGCTGAAGGAAAAGGGCCTGCAGCTGGAGGCCGACGAGTCCGAACGGCGCAAAGAGGGCGGGCCGCTGGAGGGCAAGACGGTCGTCCTCACCGGCACCCTGCCCAAACTGACCCGCGAGGAGGCGGCGGCGTTGGTCAAGTCGGCAGGCGGCAAGGTGACCAGTTCGGTCTCGAAAAAAACCGACTACGTCGTCGCCGGCGAGAACCCCGGCTCGAAGCTGGCGAAAGCCGAGAAATTCGGCACCGAGATCCTCGACGAAGAGGGCCTGCGGGCGCTGGTCGCTCAGTAGCCGGCGACGGCGCCGGCGATGCGGTCCTGGTCGAGGTGGGCGAGGCTGAGGTTGCCGACGCTGTTCATCAGGATCGAGAAGGCCATGATCCGGCCGCTCTTGTTGAAGCAGTAGCCGGAGAGGTTGCTGACGCCGGTCAGGGTGCCGGTCTTGGTGCGGCAGCGGCCGTAGGCGGCGGTGCCGTGCATCCGTTCGTCGACCGTCCCTTCCTTGCCCGCCAGGGCCAGGTCCTGGATGAAGTCGTCGCCGGCCGGGTCCTGGCGCATCGCCAGCAGCAGGTTGACCACCTGGCGCGGGCTGGCGCGGTTGGAGCGGGTGAGCCCGGAGCCGTCGACGGCGTGGACGCCGGAGTCGTGGGCGCCGGCGAATTCCTCAACCACCGCGGCTCCCGCCGCGGTGGTGCCGCCCTTTCCGAGGCGGGCGCCGAGCAGCTTGATCAGCATCTCGGCGAAGAAGTTGTCGGAGTAGACGTCGGTGGTGTCGACGATCCGGTCCAGGGTGGGGGAACGGACGATCGCCACCCGTTCGGCGTTCGGCGGCGTCGGGCGCAGGGCGACCTGGGAGGGCAGGTCGACGCCGGCCCCCTTCAGCGACCGCGCCAGCTTCGAGGCGGCGAGCTTGGCCGGGTCCGAGGAGAAGCCGCTGGAGCTGGTCGAGCCGCTGAAGCCGGAGTTGAAGGCGAGGCCGGAGAGGGGGCCGATGTAGGAGCTGGTCGCATAGCCGGAGTCGGCGACTCCCCGCAGGCGGTCGAAGACCGTGTCGTCGGCGTAGAGGCGGCCGGTCACGGAGGTGATCCCGGCAGCCTTGATCTGCGGGGTCAGCGCGAAGAGGTTGGTGCCGAGGCCGGCGAGGTAGCTGTCGTAGAAGGTCGGGGTGCCGAGCGCCGGGTCGCCGCCGCCCTGCAGGTAGAGGCTGCCGTGGAGAACGCCGTCGCTGTCGACCTTGCCGTCGCGGAAGACCTTGGTCGGGATCCGGGTTTCCGGCCCCAGCCGGGAGAGCACGGTGGACGTGGTGAACAGCTTCATGTTCGAGGCGAGCGCGCGCGGGTGGCCCGGAGCGCTGCCGCAGACGACCTTCCCCGATTCCGCCTCGACGACGAGGAGGCCGCTGGCCCCGCCGCCGCCCTGATGCAGCCAGGAGCGCATCTGGTCGCAGGTTCGGCTTGCCTGTGCGGCGCCGGCGTAGAGCAGCAAAAGGCCTGCTGAGAGCACCAAAAGCAGGGCGAAGGGGCGTTTCATCGGGTTTTGCAACACGCGAGATGTGGAAGGTAGCGGTCATGCCCGACCGTTGGCCCTGGAATACTGCATAGATCGTGGGCAAGGTCGTAGACATCGAGTCCAGCTCGAGGCGACGGGCCAAACGTCGCAAAAAGCCGTCGAAGACGGCGCTGGTGCTGGGCGGCGGCGGCTTCACCGGCGGTGTCTACGAGATCGGGGCGCTGCGGGCGCTCGACCTGCTGGCGGTGAACAGCACGGTCAACAACTTCGACGTCTATGTCGGCACCAGCGCCGGCTCCTTCGTCGCCTCGATGCTGGCCAACGGCATCACTCCCGAGGAGATGATGCAGGTGATCAACTCCAGCGTCCCCTCTGAGCTCGACGATCTCGATCTCGACCGGGTGCTGAAGCCGAACTACCTGGGCTTCCTCTCCAAAGCCGCGGCGCTGCCGCTGCGCACGACGCAGCTGCTGGGACGACTGACGCGGATCGGCGAGTTCTCGCTGATGGACATCGTCGTCGGCCTCGCGGAGGCGCTGCCGACCGGCCTCTATTCGGGCTCCGGCCTCTCCGAGTACGTGGAGGAAGCCCTTGGCACCGACGGCCGGGTCAACGACTTCCGCCTGCTCGAGAACGAGCTCTACCTGACCGCGACCGACCTCGACACCTGCGAGCGGATCGTCTTCGGCGAAGAGGGCTGGAGCGACGTGCCGATCTCCAAAGCGGTCGAGTGCTCGACCTGCCTGCCGCTCGTCTACAAGCCGGTCGACCTCAAAGGCCGCCAGTTCGTCGACGGCGGCATTCGCTCGACCACCAACGTCGACATCGCGGTCGAGAAGGGCGCCAAGTTCATCGTCGTCGTCAACCCGCTGGTGCCCTACGTCAACGACTTCGAGAAGACGATCCCGACCGTCTTCGGCCAGCGCGTGCGCCGCGTCTCCGACATGGGGCTGCCGGCGATCGCCAACCAGACCTTCCGCCTGATCGCCCACCAGCGCCTGCACCAGGCGGTCGAGCAGTGGCAGGAGCGCTACCCGGGCGTCGACATCATCCTGCTCGAGCCCGAGCCCACCGACGAGCTGATGTTCGGCACCCCGATCATGGACTACTCGCGGCGCCTGCAGATCGCCAAACACGGTTTCGAATCCGTCACCGCCACCCTCGCCAAGGACTACGACCGCTACCAGGAGATCGCCGAGCGCCACGGCCTCGAAATCTCCGAGCGCCGCGTCCGCCGCGTCGTCGAAAAAGCCTCCGACGAGGAGCCCGAGCAGATGTCGGCTTGGCGGCGCGTGCTGGAGCAGACGACGTCGGTTCTGCTGCGGCAGACCGGCGAGGCTTCCTAGATCAGTCAGCCCGCTTAGTGGGCTTAGGCCGCGTAGAGCCCCTCGATCGCGTCCTCGTGCTTCTGGGCGACGACGGCGCGCTTGACCTTCAGGGTGGGCGTCAGCTCGCCTGACTCCTGAGAGAGGTCGTGGGGGAGGATCGCGATCTTCTTGACCTGCTCGACGCGGGCGAAGTTCTGGTTGATCTTGTCGACGTGGGCTTCGATCGCGGCCTTGACGTCGGGGTTGGAGGCGAGCTCGGCGGGGTCCTCGGGCAGGTTGTGCTCCTGGGCGTATTTGACCGCCTCTTCGGGGTCGAGGGTGACCAGCGCCACCAGATAGGGGCGGCGGTCGCCGACGACGACGCACTGGGAGACCAGCGGCTGCTGCTTGATTTCGGCCTCGAGGTTGGCGGGGGTGATGTTCTTGCCGCCCGCGGTGATGATGATGTCCTTTTTGCGGCCGGTGATCTTGATGAAGCCGTCGGTTTCGACCTCGCCGATGTCGCCGGTGTGGAGCCAGCCGTCGACGATCGTCTCCCGGGTCGCCTCCGGGTTCTTGTGGTAGCCCTGGAAGACGTTGGGGCCCTTGACGAGGATCTCACCGTCGTCGGCGATTTTCACCTCGCAGCCGGGGAACGGTTTGCCGATCGTCCCCACTTTGAAGTCCTCGGGGGTCGAGATCGTCGCCGCGGTCGAGGTCTCGGTCATCCCCCAGCCCTCGAGCACGAGCACGCCCGCGGCGTCGAAGAAGCGCAGGATCTCGGGGTTGATCGGCGCCGCGCCGGAGACCGCGAGCCGGATCCGGCCGCCGAAGAGGCCGCGGATCTTCGACAGCACTTTCTGGTCGGCGAAGGCGTACTGGCGCTGCAGCAGGAAGCCGGGCTTGCGGCCGCTGCGTTCGACTTCGCGCGTCTTCGCGCCGACCTTGATCGCCCAGTCGAAGACCCGCTTTTTGAGCCCACCCTCTTTCTCGATCGCGCTGGTCGCGGCGGTGTAGATCTTCTCGAAGATGCGCGGGACCGAGGGAAAATAGCTCGGTTTCAGTTCCGCCAGGTTCGGCAGGATCTTCAGTGGGTCGCGCTCCCAGTAGGCGAGCGTGGTGCCGAGGTCGAAGGTGCCGAACTGGATCAGCAGCGCGAAGGAGTGGGCGAGCGGCAGGTAGAGGTAGGCGACGTCGTCGTCTTCGATGACGCTGACCCCGTTGACCATGTCCAGCATCGACCGGTAGTTGCCGTGGCTGATGATGCAGCCCTTCGGCGGCCCGGTGGTGCCGGAGGTGTAGATGAAGGTGCAGATGTCCGCCGGGGTGACGGCCTCGTACAGCGCTTTCCAGGTGGCGTCGTCCCCGCCCGCGCCTTTTGCGGCGAGGTCGTCCATCGCGATCGCGTCCTCGGCGCTGCCGGTCATCAGCACGATGTGCTCCAACTGCGGCAGCTGGTCGCGGACCGCCCGCACCTTCTCCAGCTGTTCGGCGTCCTCGACGACCACCACCTTGGAGTCGGAGTTATCGAGGACGTAGCGGCACTCCTCGGGCGAGTTGGTCTGGTAGATCGGGACGACCGTCGCCCCGATCGAGAGCGCGGCGAAGTCGAAGTAGGTCCACTCGGGGCGGGTGTTGCCGAGGATCGAGACGCGGTCGCCTTTCTCGACTCCCAGCGTGACGAGGCCGAAGGCGAGCGGTCGCACGGTCTCCCGCACCTGGTCGAAGGTGCGATCGACCCAGCGGTCGCCCTCCTTGCACTTTACGGCGACTTTCGAGCCGTACATCTCCGCCGCGCGCGGCAGGAGGTCGGCGATCGTCTTTGAGTGGGTACCTCTCCCCGACATCTGCCGGGGGAGTCTAGTTCAGTGCTGCGCCCGGGGCGAAGGTCGGGCCGCTTTGCCGCCCGTCATGGTCCGCAGCGAGGTTTCGAACAACGTTCGGTCGATCCGGCCGTGGTATATCGGGACCCCCATCTCGACGCATTTGCCGATCACTTCCCCTCGCTCCATCTGCAGCTGGTCAGCGAGCTCGGCGGGCGTGAGGTGATGGGCCATCGGGGACCTCCCAGGTCGTTGAAAGTGGGTAGCGCCATGTTCGTACCCGGGCGTCCGGGTGTCAACCTCAGAATTACGCAGGATGCGGGATCGCGGTCGAAAAGCCCGGCCCGCGATAATGCCTCTGGATGTCCTCTGAAGTTGCCGCCAAACCGCTGCCCCGGCGGGGCAGGTTGTGGGTCGCCGCCCTGCTCGCGCTGGCCCTGTTCGGGCTCGGTTACACGATCGTCAGCCTCTCGACCCGGAAGGCCGACAAGGGGATCGTCCACGTCGCCGGGATCGCCGAAGCCCAGGAACTGTTCGGCGGCATCCCCCAGGAAGGCGACCGGCTGGGCTCAAATGACGCGCCGGTGACGATCCAGGTCTTCAACGACATCCAGTGCTCGAGCTGCCGCGACGACTTCCTCAGCACGATCCCGGGGCTGACCGAAAAATACGCCCGCCCCGGCGACGTCAAGCTGCTCTGGCGCCACTATTCGAATGCGGAAAGGCCGCAGGAGCTCGGCTTCTACGGTGCCGAGGCCGCCGCTGACCAGGGCTACGGCTGGCAGTACATCTACCTCTTCTTCCGCACCCAGGAAGAAGCGAAACGGTTCACCAGCGAGAGCGCGTTCGAAGACTTCACGAAGTCGATCGCCGGCGGGGTCGAGGAACTCGACATCGAAGAATGGGAAGGCGACCTCGAAGAAAACGGCGGCTCCGACGGGGCGATCCAGAAGCGCCTCGAAGGCTACGAGGAACTCGGCCGCAACCTCGGCATTCGAATCGGGCAAGGGATGCTCGTCAGTGGGCCGAACGGCACGAAGACGCTGCAGGAAGGCCCGTCGCTGGCGGAAGCCGAAGCGGCGATCGCCGAAGTCGAATAGCTAGGCGACGCGGCGCAGGCGCGCTCGCTGGGCGATCACGTCCCGCCACTCGGAGTCGACGATGTGGGCGGGGGAGGTGGTGGCGAGGAAGTCACCGAGGACCGCCGCCAGCCCCTCCGGGTCTTCGAGGTTGGGGAAGTGGGCGGCGCGGGGGAGGGTCTCGAAGCGGCAGTTGGGGACCGAGCGCCCGGCCTCGAGGCCGTGCTCGAGCGGGATCGTGCGGTCGCGCTCGCCCCAGACGATCAGGGTCGGCATCTCGCCGAGCAGGTAGAGGCGGTCGCGGGCGCTGACCTTCTGGCCCTGGACGTCGATCACCGAGCGCAGCGTCTGCAGGAAGGCGCGGCGGGAGCCGGGCTCCTGCAGCGGCCCCAGCGCCCGGGCGACCGCCTGCAGGTAGACGCCGGTGTTGTTGCCGCGCTCGCGCAGCTTGGAGCCGGCGGCGGCGAGCGCCCCGACCAGGCGCGGCCGCGTCGCCAGCCGCAGCAGCGCCGCCGAGCCCGGCAGCGCCGCGCCTCGAAGCAGCGGGCTGACGTCGTGCCCGAGGCCGCCGCTGGAGATCAGCACCAGGCGCTCGGTGCGTTGGGGGAATTGGTAGAAGAACTGCATCGCGACGCCGCCGCCGAGCGAGTGGCCGACGATCGTCGCCCGCTCGACTCCGATCGTCGTCAGCAGGTCGCGGATGCTCGCGGCGTGGGCCCCGAGCGAGTAGTCGCCCCGCGGGGTTGCCGCGTCGCCGTGCCCGATCAGGTCCGGCGCGATCACCCGGTAGGAGCCGGCGAGCCGCTTCGCCACGGTCTCCCAGTGCCGCGAGGAGTTGATCATCCCGTGGATCAGGACCACGTTCGGCCCGCTGCCGATGGTCCGGTAGACGGCGCGGTGCCCGTGCAGGTTCGCCTCGTGGACCTCAAAGGCTGGGGAAACGTCCATCGGGAAAACCCTAGCGCCCGGATAAGCGTCCTTTGTCAGTCCGGACATGTCTAAAGGGAAAGATTGGCCGCACCGATGGCAAAGGCATGCCGTCAGCGCGACTGCGATCGCTGCCCCTGCTCCTTCTCGTCCTGCTCTGCCTGGCGGCTCCGGCGGCCGCGCAGGCCAGGGCCGGCTCGATCTACTGGGGCGCGGCGATCGGCGATCAGCTCACCGGCGACGAGGCGCCCTGGGACATGCGGGCGGCGGTCAAGCTCGAGGGGATGCTGGGCAAGTCGATGTCGCTGATCCACTTCATGGCGCCGTTCGCCCATTGCTCCTCGTCGGGCTGCTCCTACTACCGCTTCCCGGCGGAGGAGATGCAGAGGATCCGCAACCACGGCGCGATCCCGTTCTTCAGCTGGAGTTCGCAGTCGATCCCCTCGCGACTTTACGAGCCCGACTTCGAACTGAGCGACGTGATCGAAGGCCGCTACGACGGCTTCATCCGCCAGTGGGCGAAGGAAGCGCGGCGCTGGGGCCACCCCTTCTTCCTCCGTTTCGACTGGGAGATGAACGGCGACTGGTTCCCCTGGGCGGAGGGGGTGAACGGCAACCGGCCGGACGAGTCGGTCGCCGCCTGGCGCCACGTCCACGACATCTTCAGCGAAGTCGGCGCTGCCAACGCGACCTGGGTCTGGTGCCCCAACGTCGACATTGGCGACAGCCTGCGGAGTCTCTCCTCGCTCTACCCCGGCGACTCCTACGTCGACTGGGCCGGGCTCGACGGCTACAACTCGGGCACCAACCCCGGCAAGGACGACCACTGGCGCAGCTTCGACGAGATCTACAGCCGCACCTACCGCGAACTGACCCAGAAGATCGCGCCTGGCAAGCCGATCGCGATCGGCGAGATCGGCTCCAGCGAGCAGGGCGGCTCGAAGGCCCGCTGGATCAGGGAAATGCTGAGCGCGCTGCCGTCGCGCTACCCGCGGATTCGCGCCCTGGTCTGGCTCGACAAGTTCGAAGGCGAGCTCGACTGGCCGATCGAGACCTCGCCGAGCGCCGTCGCCGCCTTCAAGGCGGGTCTCCGCAATCCCGCCTACGCGGGCGCCCGCTTCTCGTCCTACTCGGCTCGGCGCGCTGTTGGCCCACCGGGCGGTTAGGGCTCGGCGGTTCGGTCCTGCGGTGCCGACGCCCAAAGCGCGACCAGGGCCGGGACGACCGTCAGCGTCAGGGCGACGATCTCGCCGAGCGCATCGGCGGTGGAGAAGTCTCCGAGGTGGGCGGCGTGGAAGCCCAGGTGGAGGACCGACGGCACCAGCCAGGCGGCGCATAGCGGCCGCACCAGCGCCGGCTCCATCTTCCAAGTGGCCCAGCCGAAGAGGATCGCGAAGCCCAGGTAGAGCTCGCCGACGTCGGTGACCAGGTGCTCGTTGTAGGGCGGCAGCAGGTTGACCCAGTGGGTGACGAACGGGAAGTCGTCGTAGAAGGCGTGGGGGGCGAGCGCCGCGGACAGGCCCGTGAAGGCGGTGGAGACGAAGAGGAACGCAAGCGAGGACCGGAGAATGGTGTGTCGCTCCATGGGCGCGGCTGATCTTTCCACGGACTTGTCACAAAATGGTGTGCGGTCTTTCACGGATGGTCGGCCTGGAGATCGAGTTGAAGATCAACTGCGATGAAGCAGAACGGCTCGAAAGGCTGGCTGATCGAAGTTTCGGCGTTCGTCTTGGTGGCGGTCATCGCCTTCGCCGCGGGCCTGCTCGTGGGCGACCTCGGTGCCTCGCCGACGACCAAGACGGTCTACGTCGCCGCCCCCGCGGAAGCGGGTGAAGAAGCCGCGGCGCCGGAACCGAGCGGCGAAGCCACCGAAGCCGAAGCGGGCGCCGAAGCCGGGGAAGCCGGCGGCGCTCAGGTCTTCGCCGGCGCCGGCTGCGGAAGCTGCCACACCCTTGCCGCGGCCGGATCGACCGGGCAGACCGGTCCCAACCTCGACGAATCCCTCGCGCCGGACGACAACACGGCGGGCATCGAAGAAATGATCGTCCACCCGAACGACGAGGTCGTCGAAGGCTATCCCCGGAACGTGATGCCGCAGACCTACGGCGAAACGCTCTCGACGGCGGAAATCCACGAACTCTCCGAATACCTGGTCGCAAGCACCCCCGCCAAGCCTTAGAGCCCGAGGACCAGCGCGAGTGCTTCGTCCACGGCCTGGAGCTCGTCGGCGCCGAGGCGGCCGGCAGACCGCCCCAAGCGCTCCGGGTCGACGACCGTGGTCTGCTCGAGAAGGACCCGGGTCTCGGTGTCGCCCAACGAAATCGTCGGTCGGAAGGTCGCCGGACGAGCGCTGGTGGAAGTAGGAGCGACCAGCGTCGTGCTCAGTGTCATGAGCTCGTCTGCCTGCACCACAACTGCGTAGCGAGCACCTCGCTGCTCTCTTCCCCGGGCGCCTCGCGGAGAAGGCAGCCGGAAGATCTCGCCGCGAACCACCTATTCGACCGAATCAGGTGCGAGGTCGGCCATCTGCTCGCGAATGATCCGCATCTCGGCCCGGTCTGCTTCGTCGGCAGCCAGTTGCTCGACCTCCGCAGCTATCGATGAACGCGCTCGACGTCGGGCGGCCGACTCCAGAAGAGCCGCTCGAACAGCTTCGGAATCGCTCATCGAGCCTCCTCGGACGATTCGCAGCGCCGCCGCCGAGCTGTCGTCCAGGCGAACATGAAGGGAGCGACTCATGAGGTGAGCGTAGCACGCATCGTGCTACAAATCGGGGCGCCCGGATTTGAACCGGGGACCTCACCGACCCGAACGGTGCGCGCTACCAGGCTGCGCCACGCCCCGAGAGGGCTGATTATCTCAGAGCGGGGAGGGCGGGCGCGGGGAGGGGGCGGGGCCGCTACTTTGGGCGGGGAGGCGGTTCCACTCAATGACGATGGCGCGAAGGCTGATTCCGATCCAGATTCTGTTGTTGGTGGTGGTGCTGCCGGCGCTGATGCCGGCGGCTGCTCGGGCCTACCTGCCGCCGGGCTTCATCGGCATCTCGCCGCAGAACCCGGGCACGGCGAAGGACTACGCGCTGATGCAGGAAGCGGGCATCTACAGCGTCCGCCTGCCGCTCTACTGGGCCGCGGTCGAGCCGGAGAACCCGGCCTTCACCGAACGCCACTGGGACGCCTTCGACCACGAAGTGAGGCTGGCGGCGGAAGCCGGGCTCGAAGTCTTCCCCTTCGTCACCGCCTCGCCGAAATGGGTGACGCCGCTGGGCATCGACCTGCCGGTCGCCAACCCCTGGCAGCGGCGGGCCTGGGGCTCCTTCGTCCGCGCGGTGGTCGACCGCTACGGCCCCGACGGCAGCTTCTGGCGTGAAGAAGACGAGCTCCCCTACCTGCCGGTCCACCGCTGGGAGATCTGGAACGAGGAGAACATCGTCACCTTCGCCACCCGGCCCGAACCGAAGCGCTTCGCGACCCTGATCCGGATCGCCGGCCGGGTGATCCACCGCGAAGCCCCCGGCTCGCAGGTGATCCTCGGCGGCCTCTTCGGCCGGCCGCTGCAGATCCCCCCCAACGTCGCCTCCGGCGACTACCTCTCGCGCTTCTACCGCGCCCACAACGTCAAGCGGTACTTCGACGGGATCGGGCTGCACCCCTACGTCGCCGACGCGCGGGCGATGGGGGCGCAGCTGAAGAACCTGCGGCGGATCATGCGCCGCCACGGGGACTTCGGCACGCCGCTTTACGTGACCGAGCTCGGCTGGGGCTCGGAAAGCGGCCCGACCCGCTGGCAGCGCGGCCTCTGGGGCCAGGCCTACCAGCTCTCCAAGAGCTTCGCGATGCTCTCCGCCAACCGCGAACGCTGGGGCGTCGGCGGCGTCTGGTGGTTCACCTGGTCCGACGAGGGCGGCACCTGCGTCTTCTGCCACTCGGCCGGGCTGCTGACGGCGAAGCGGGAAGCGAAGCCCGCCTGGTACCGCTTCAACGAATGGACCGGCGGCGACGCCGCGACGGTGCCCAGGCTCGGCAGCGACAACCCCAAGCAGAGCGAAGAATCCCAGCAGGAATAGCTAGGCTCCGCTCGGACTTCAAAACCGAGACAAGGAGCATCGCGATGGCTTTCTCCGTACCTGACCTGCCGTACCCCTACGACGCGCTCGAGCCTCACATCGACGAGGAAACGATGCGCATCCACCACGACAAACACCATCAGGCCTACGTCGACAAAGCCAATGCCGCCCTCGAAGGGACCGAATGGGCCGATCGCGACGTCGAGGACGTCCTCCGCAACCTCTCGGCGCTGCCGGGCGACAAGCAGGCCGCGGTCCGCAACAACGCCGGCGGCCACTACAACCACACCCTCTTCTGGCAGATGATGGGCCCCGACGGCGGCGGCGAGCCGAGCGGCGACCTGGCCGCGGCGATCGGCGACGCCTTCGGCTCCTTCGACTCCTTCAAGGAGGAGTTCAAAAACGCCGGCATCACCCGCTTCGGCTCCGGCTGGGCCTGGCTGGTCAAGGACTCCTCCGGCCTGGCGGTGATCTCGACCCCGAATCAGGACTCGCCGATCTCCGACGGCACCACGCCGCTGCTCGGCGTCGACGTCTGGGAGCACGCCTACTACCTGAAGTACCAGAACAAGCGCCCCGAATACCTCGACGCCTTCTGGAACGTCGTCAACTGGGACTACGTCGCCGAGAGGTTCGCTTCGTAGTCAGAGGTCGAGGCTGCGGGAACCTCGCTCATCGCGTGCTCGGCGAGAGCGGTGATCGTCAGGCTGGGGTTGACGCCGACGTTCGCCGGCACCGCCGAGCCGTCGCAGACGAGCAGGTTCTCGTAGCCGAA
>Ga0157372_10000811_pt1 | contig 33860 bp, 15 predicted proteins | sample C55metaG_FD_115307 | JGI IMG/M metagenome (GOLD analysis project Ga0157372, IMG submission 115307) | Corn rhizosphere microbial communities from Kellogg Biological Station, Michigan, USA - C5-5 metaG | ecosystem: Host-associated > Plants > Roots > Rhizosphere > Soil | place: USA: Michigan...
CACCTAATTTGCAATAGCAGGTCTTGCCGGCCCTGTCCGCTCCAATCGTCGCTTTTGGGTGCATCATAACTTTGCGCAATACACCACCATGTACCATCATTTAGCCGGACAGGCGCCGACATGTGATTTACAGAGCGAAACCGGTTCTCCGGATCTTTTGAAAATGCAAATATATTCCCGAGGTTTTCCCATTGGGTAGAGTCGCTTTTCAACGTTTTTGAACGTAAAATGTATTGTCCTCCGGTTACATCGCCTGCCATAAAGTAATAGTACCAGCCATCCTTTTTGTACATCACCGGCCCTTCGGCCCAACTATAAGTCTTATTTCGGTTGATCCAATCCATATTGATCAATTTACCTGTAAGATGGCCGTCGCGGCCGATTTGCTGTAAGCGGTTGAGCGTTTGCGCGCATTTAATTACCATATAGGGTGTGCCGTCATCATCAATAAATACTGAGTTATCATAGCCAATAGGTCCCGTTCCTTCGGTCGTTTTCACCTTAACCGGGGCACTCCAGGGACCCGACGGTTTTTGAGCAGTGGCAAAATATTGACCGCCCCCCGAACCATTTGAGAAATAAATATGGTATTCGCCGTAGAAATAAGTGATAGCGCCCTGCCATATACCGGCACCCGGCGCACCGGATCTTAAATCCTGCCAGTTAGCAGGCACGACCCGTGCTATGGTTTCCCAGTGTAGCAGATCTTTGGAGTGCAAAATGGGTAAGTTAGGAACAAAGTGAAAACTCGACCCGCACATGTAAAAATCATCTCCCACTTTAAGCAAGGTGGGGTCTGGATGATCGCCCGGGAGAATAGGATTGACATATGTACGAACCGTGCTGCCGGCATCAGACGGAAGGACCATCGCAGAAGAATTTTCAATTTGTTGCTGAGCTTTTGTATGGAATGCCGTAAGTAGGCATGCCAAGGCAAAAAGAATGGAATTTAATCGTATCATAATAGCTTTATATAAAAAGTTGAAAATAGGCCCGCGCTTTTTGTTTGGCTGTTTCGTTTGTTGAGAATACTATAAATAATGTCTGTATTTCTTTTGTTAAAGATGAGAACGGACACTGGTAGAAGTACTGAACAAGCGTATTAATAATATAGTTAAATGTGCCAGGTCAAGTATCGCTGAAGATGGAGATTTGTATATTCAGCGCATGATATGGCTTCTTTCCATCGCGCATTACCCACCCCTCATTTTGGTTAGTAGAACAATTGGTGAAGGACAGCGCGAGGCTGTCCTTCGTTATTTAATTCATACCCTGTCCGGGTAAATTGGCAAAACGCAAACCCCGGTAGTAAGAAAGATCATGAAGTGGTTTTTCAAAATTATCAGGAATTGGTTTTCGCGAAAAAGTTTGAAAATACAACACACAGGCATCACGCCACCATATAGCTTCGTTATGTTGTATCGCCATCAATTCTTTAACCTCAGTAAAGCGGTCATGGTCAACATATCTTTCCAGGGAGTTCCATACCTGCTGCATATGTTTTACTGAGTCGGCACCGCGATAATAGTGTTCTACCATTTCTTCCCAGAGTGATTTCCCTGAACGCATGCGATAATCCCATTTTAGGTGGTGAAACCATAAAAGATAAGCATCGGGGCAGGTGTTCAGGTTTTCAAAATATTGTTGTACCGGCGGAGCATACTGGGCGAGTGCATTGCTCCCTGTGCGGGTACGATCGAACCCTATACCGTTCGTATCGGCTTTATGGTAATAAACGGCCGTCCAGTCGGCCCTGCCTATATTGTCTGTCCAGGGCCCGGGGCCATAATGGGCGTTTGCGCCCATTATATGATGCAAGCCCAACGGCGTCATGTAGTTCACGGTATTTTCGCGTGATTGGAGCATCTCGTGTTTCATGGTTTCAACAAAATGCCGGTTATTGCTAAAGGTCATACGCAGCCAGTCGTCAGCTATTCGGGCTGCCGATAATCCAGGGTCCCATGCCAGCCGCCCGAAGCTATACCAATTGGCTTGTGCAAAAGGATGGCCGCACCAATTGATATCAGTACCGATATTGGCAACGCCGGCCATGCCCGTGATCAGTTTAGGATTGTAACGTCCTTCCAATATATGCTCCACTGTACTGTTTGGCCCTGCCTGATGTGTGTCGGCGTTTAAACATTCCTTAAACAGCGGCGCCTCGTATACCAGGTGGGTTGAAAACCCAAGATATTCTTGTGTAAGCTGCAATTCGAGTATAACCGATGTGTTGGGAAGTGCGCCAAACAGAGGGTGAAACGGTTCACGGGGTTGAAAATCGATCGGCCCGTTTTTTATCTGTATAATTACGTTTGCATCGAATTTGCCATCAAAGGGTTTAAACTCATTATAGGCTTGTTTTGCCCTGTCGTCAGGTACTTTATCATCGTATACAAAAGCGCGCCACATAACGATGCCATGGTGGGGGGAAAGAGCCCGGCCAAGCATATTAGCGCCGTCGGCGTGTGTGCGACCGTAGGTTTGCGGACCCGGCTGACCTTCGGAGTTAGCCTTTACCAGGAAACCGCCAAAGTCTGGGATGTAACGGTATATCTCATCAGCTTTATTCTTCCACCAGGCTATGACCTCCTCATTGAGCGGGTCGGCAGTTTTTAAACCGCCAAGCTCCACCGGGCTGCTGAATTTTACAGAGAGGTATATTTTGATACCATAAGGCCTGAATACATCGGCCAGAGCCTTGATCTTTGCCAGATATGCCGGTGTAAGCATGATGATATTGGCATTTACATTGTTGATAACGGAGCCATTAATGCCAACAGATGCATTGGCCCGTGCGTAATCTATATATCTCGGATCGATATACCCGGGGAGCTTATGCCAGTTCCAAATGGAAAAACCCGCGTAGCCACGCTCCACGGTACGTGTGGGATTGTCCCAGTGGTCGAGCACACGGAACATGGTTTTAGGATAATCAACAATATTGAGCGTTGCAAGGGAACTGTTGGTTTGCAATAATTTCAGGAAATTAAAAACACCATACAGGATACCCAGATCGGAGTTTGCTGTTAAAAGTACCGTCTTTCTCCCTGAAACGTTTATCGTTTTTATCACAAAGCCATCTGTGCCGATTTTGGCCGGGACGCTGTCGGGCACGTATTGTTTCACGCTTCCGATTTTATCAAGCGTTGCAACGATCAGTCCGCTTTCAGGTAGTTTTTTTTGAACAGGCAAGACGCCGGTCATACTTTTTAGTCCCCTGTATAATTCGTTGCGGGCAACAATTAAACGGTCTGACCCGACTGGGAAATAAATACTTTTAGCTGATGTTTGATATTGTGCCTTTAAAACCGCATCGGTAACAGGTGCGTAACGCAGCCAAAGCTCATAACCGTTTTCGGCTCTGGCCATATTGCAGATCAAAGTCATCCCGCTTAAGGTAAATAGTAGGAAGCGAGGCACCATTCTCATGATGTTAGTAAACATAGTTACGCGTATTATTTTATTTGTTTAGGAATGCTAATATTACTTAAATAGTCCGGGATTGACGGCCTCGCCTAATAATTTGTATCCCAGCTCGTTCGGGTGAAGATAGTCGCCGGATTGGGCTGTTGATAACAATGTTGCCGTGTCCTGAGGATCCCTTAAAACTTTGTCGAAATCAATGATGGCGTCAAAATGCCCGCTGCTGCGTATCCATTCGTTTATTTTATTTCGTGCCGAATCGCGATAGCTCCGGTAATAAAATGATTTTTTGAATGGCGTAATCGTGGCGCCGTAAACTTTAATACCCTGCCCATGCGCCTCGGTTATCATTTTATCGTAAGCTGCGATCAAGCCGTCTGCTACCTGGAAAGCGGCCAGGCTATCCCTTGTTCCGCCGAGATCGTTAACACCTTCAAAAATGATCAGCCAGCGTACTCCGGCTTGTTTAAGTACATCGTGTTCAAAGCGCTTCAACCCGGTTGGCCCCAGGCCTCCTTTAAGTACAGCATTGCCGCCGATACCCATGTTCAACACGCCAACACTTTTGTTCCCCCTTGCCTGCAGATTCATCGCAAGTATATCGGGCCACCTGTTTTGTTTATTGGTGCCCGAACCGCGGCCGTCAGTTATTGAATCGCCAAAAACTACTACAGAGGCTGTTGAACTCCCCTTTTCAACCTCAATACCGGTAATTACGTACCAATGATCGGTCTTTGTGGCAGTGGCAAAATCTGCATCATTAGAAGCGTGTTCGCTATTAAGAAGATAGGAAGTAGTACGCGACCCCGGATGGCCTGTTAACGCCGTTGGCGTTGTTCCGAAAATGATAGTAATAGCAATCTCTGCTCTGGGTTTAAGGTCGAATTTAAGAGGGTCGGATATTGTTTCTTCGCCTTGCGGGATGCCGATGCCGGGCTTTCCGTTAAAGGTTAACGTTTTTTCAGTTTTGCTATCCGTAAAATATCCTCCTGTTGAGGCTGCTATCTGTACGGACTTAATCGAAAGGGCAGCGTTACCAAACTCATTCGAAAACTTTAAACGCAGCTTTTTGCCACCTGCGGATACACATACAACCTGGCGCAATGTGCTGTTGCTAAGCCCGGGATCGGGGGGCATATTGGCAGGTTCCACCAGTTGCCGGGCGGTTCCCCATGTTCCTATCCAGTCGCTTTTGTGTACATTTAGCCCCGCTGGGGCAGGCGTTTGCGAAAATACCTTCGCAAGTGTCAACAGTAGAAAAAAGCAAGTGCACCGCATCGTCAATATGACATATTGCGATCTGTTCTTTCTTTCTTTGTTAACAGGCAGACTTTGATCATTCATAAAAGGCAGGGATTAGTTGATAGTTTATTGTAAAAATTTGATCTTGTAGCCTAAAAGCGATAACATTTTTTCGCCGTACCTTCTGCCAATGATGCGGTAACCCTCGGCGGTAAAATGCAATTTATCTGTATTGGCCGGGCAACCAGCTGAAGAAATAACATATGAATCAGGGATTTCATCAGGAAGCCTGTCAATAATATTATTCATCGACGCGCATTTTCCCTGCTGATCGGCATTGACAAGTTCGCCGGCGAGCAAGGGCACCTTTCGGGGATTAAGATTAAGGTCTTTGGTTAAGTTAAGATAGATCTTTTTTACTTTTTGTATCCAAAGGGTATCGTTAGTGTTTGATTCGCCCTGGTGTAAAAGCACACCTTTGATAACGCCGTATTGCTGGGCTGCCTTTGCCATTTCTACCAGGTGCGCATAGGGATTGCCATTATACTGGTTTATGATGTTGATCATCCAGGAAGGTGCTGTGGCAGCGTAATTTTGGTATCCATCTTTATCGAACAACTCAATTTTGCAGCCCGCTACCGCAACGTTTATAATGCCCACTTTGATTTTTGCCGGCAGGTTCGCGATCATGGTGCGGCCAAAATAATCGGCAGGGGTAAGGCCCGTATTGCACCGGCAGAGCGGCGGCGCGGCGGTATACCAATTGCCCTTCGTTCTGTTAAGGTTCGGGCAGTCTACTGTTTCAAAAACACGGAACCTCTTATCTACTAAAGTATCTTGCAACTCAAACCTTGCATTGCCTTCCATATTCGACTGCCCGAAGCAAATGTATATGTAGAAATTCTTGTCTTGCGCGAAAGAGTTAAAGCTGTATAAGATGATACCTGCTAAAATCGACATTCTTAGTTTGTTGAGCATTTTATTGATCGAAATTGAACTTGTTGGAAGGAACAATTATCCTATTATTATGGAAGTAAAGATGCTTCATTTGTTCAATTCTATAACTCAAATGTAAATCTGTTATACATACTGCCATCCAAATTATCTCTACTCCCCGGTGCGGGGTGTAACCAATAAACACTTTAGAGATCGCGAAGTGTGTTTATGATGCTACCGGAATTTAATTTATATTTAACAAAATGCAATCGATTGAATTTTTTTGTGTATAATTGACACGTAAACCAATTGTAAGATAACCGATTCCGCTTTTTTCGGTGCTCTGATATTAAAACCGCGATGCTTATGCAAAGATTTTGGATGAGTTGTCTTTTGTCATGGTCTCTTTTGTGCTGTACGGTGAGTATTTCACTGGCGCAAGAAGATATTAATTTTACCAGCCTAACCATCAAAGAAGGTCTTCCCTCGAATGTAGTGAATGCCATAACTAAAGATCGACATGGGATGATGTGGTTCGGCACAGCAAACGGCTTGGCCAGGTTTGACGGGACCAACTATTACGTCTACCGGCATGAAGCCAACAGATTTTGTTCATTACCGGGAAATGAAGTGTTGGCATTATGCGCCGACCGGGAAGGTAAAATCTGGATAGGAAGCGGAGCAAGCGGGCTGAGTTATTATGATAGGGCAATGGATAGGATCGTTCCGTTTAAAGGGGATGGCTCCTGGACTAATATCGCTCATATTTCTCCAAAGGCGCTGGTGGAAGACCATCTGGGGAATATTTGGATAGGCACCTACGGAGATTGCCGTGTGATTGATCCTAAAACGGGGCATATTACCCAATTATCGATTCCTGGCCAAAAAAGAACCGACGGTTTATTTGTGGTACTTTCACTATTTGAGGATAAAAGCAGGCGCATGTGGGTTGGAACTAATATGGGTTTGTTTTTGTTTAATTGGGAAACCAGGTTGTTCACCAAATTTGAAAACGCCTCTGGCCCTCCCTCGATGCTTGGTGACGATGTGATAAAATCGATCACACAGGACCAGACAGGTAATATATGGGTGGGTACTCATTCGGGATTAAAAAAAATGCTCCCCAATGGCCATTTTAAAGTTTATCAACATAGCGTGTGGCTTAAAAATTCCGTTAGCAGTGACGCGGTGTTAGCGCTTAATGTTGATAAACGTAACAAGATCTGGATAGGAACTGAAGAGGGCGTAGATGTTTTTGACCCTGTGGCGGAGACATTCCGCAATTTGCATCCCGATCCTAGAAATGTTTTTAGCCTCCGCAATAAATCTGTTCGTAGCCTTTTTATTGATAATGAGGGTATTTATTGGGTAGGCACTTATGGTGGTGGAATAGCGAAGTACAATAAAAATACCCCATTATTTAACTGGAAACAAAGTAACTCTTTCGACCCTTTTGGTTTGCGGTCGCCGTTGGTAACTTCCTTTGCCGAGAATAGTAATTCGACGATATACCTGGGTACTGACGGGGCAGGTGTAGAAATCTTTAATTGCCTGACCCGATTATGCCGGCCGCTAAAACTCATAAGCAAATTACACCAATCGTCTCTTTCCATTTTTACGCTTTATCTTGATAAGAACGGTTTTTTATGGGCAGGCACTTATCATGATGGTGTGTTCCGTATCGATCCTGCGACGGGTCGATATGATCAAATACTTTGTGACGGAACAAAAAACGGGCTTAGCCAAAATGATGTTACTTCGGTAACGGAAGATGATTTTGGAAATGTTTGGATCGGGACACTTGGTGGCGGAGTTGATGTATACGATCCCCGGACGCATAAAATAGTTTGGTTTAACAACCAGGTAAAATCTAAGATTTTTAATGATCAGACCCTTCCGCTCAATGGCTATATCAGCGCTATCGTTAAGTCACCTACAGGTGAAATGTGGATTGCATCTGTTGGCAATGGTATTGTAGCATTTGATCCAAAAACCAAACATATTGATCATTACACCGCAGAAAATAGCAATCTGCCCTGTGATGTCGTTGATAATCTATTTTTTGATAGCAATGGCATGCTTTGGTTATCGACGCAACAGGGTTTAGGAAAGTTTGACAGGGCTACCGCCCGGACTACCTTATTCACCGAAAAGGATGGTCTTGCAAATGCAGCGGTAAAATGTGTGGTTGAAGATAAGGATGGGATATTATGGATCAGTACCGAACAGGGTATCAGTTCTTTTAACCGGAAAACTAACAAATTCAGGAACTTTAATAGCGACAACGGCGTTCAGCAAGGATCTTTTTATGCGAAAGCAGGGCTAAGAACTTCTCGCGGGGATATCTATTTCGGCGGCCACGAAGGATTTAATTTTTTTAATCCGCAAATCTTGCCTAATCAGGGGCCATCGGGGCCAGTATTACTTAGTGACCTTAAGATAGGCAATCAATCTATAGCACCATCGGAGGATACGCCCATACAAGAACAGTTAACTACCGCCAAGGAAATTCATTTGAAATATGGAATGAACTTCGCGATTAGTTATATAGCTTTAAATTTTACCTCGCCAAAACAGAATCAGTTTGCCTACCGGCTTGTGGGCTTTGATAAGGAATGGAACTTTGTCCGCAAAGTAAAAACGGCAAACTATACCAATATCGATCCCGGAAACTATGTGTTTCAAGTAAAGGCTAGTAGCGACGGAGAGCATTGGACTTCGCCGCCAACTGAAATAAAAATTATCGTCGCGCCACCAATATGGCGCACAACTTACGCCTATATTACCTATGCACTGTTATTGGCCTTAACTTTTTTCATGCTGAGGCGGAGAGGCATACAGAAGATTCGAAAAGAGTTTGCTTTAGCCCAGGAACGCCGGGAAGCGGAACGCTTACATGAATTAGATTTATTGAAAATCAAATTTCTAACAGATCTCAGCCATGAATTCAGGACACCTATCTCCCTGATCGTTGCGCCGGTAGAAAACCTTTTGCAAAAAAATCTGGCGGCCGAATTGGAGGAAGACGTCGAGATGATTAACCGTAATGCCCGCCGCTTGCTTAACATGGTGAATCAATTGCTGGATTTTCGCAAAATGGAAGAACAGGAGCTTAAGCTTAATTTACAACCAGGCGATGTGATCAATTTTACGGTAGAATCGGGCGAATCTTTTAAGGATCTGGCCGCGAAAAAAATGATCAGTTTTTCAATTGAATGCAGCGATTCCTGGTACGCGGAATTTGATCATGACAAGTTGGAGCGTATAATCTTCAACTTACTGTCAAATGCGTTCAAATTCACACCAGCAAGGGGAAAGGTTATGTTAAACGTAGAAATCAATGATATGGAGTTTGAAACTCCATGCCTTATTATTACCGTAACCGACACGGGGATCGGCATCCCTGCGGATGAGCCGGACAAAATATTTGAAAGGTTCTATCAGCATCAAACTAATGATGTGATGAACCAGGGTACCGGCATTGGATTGTCAATTACGAAAGAGTTTGTTGAACTGCACGGCGGGCGTATTCATGCTGAAAATTTACAACTGGGTAGCAGGTTTATTGTAGAGATCCCTATGCGGAGAGCGGCTGCAAACACATCGGATATATTACTTCCCGTTCAGGGAGGAGACTATGATTTTATCGACGGCGAAGATGTAAGTGAAGATGAGAAGCTTAATCAAAAAGTTACGGTTTTATTGGTTGAGGACAATGATGAGTTCCGAAATTATCTGGTAGGGCATCTTCAGCAATATTACCATATTGTTGAAGCTACTAACGGCAAAGAAGGATGGCAAAAGGCGCTGGGCGCCCATCCGCAACTTATCGTGAGTGACATCAATATGCCTTTCATGAATGGCATCGATTTAAGCAGAAAGGTAAAAGCCGACAAACGAACAGCTCATATTCCGGTGATTTTGCTTACTGCAATGACAGGCGAAGAAGAACAATTAAAAGGATTGCGAACAGGAGCAAGCGATTATCTTTCCAAACCGTTTAATTTCCAGATACTCAATGCTAAAATAGGGAACCTTCTTGATTTGAACCGCACACTTAAAGATACCTACTCAAAACAGATACAGCTCACCGGCCAGGAGGTTGTAGCCGAGTCTACAAATGTGAAGTTGCTGAATTCGATTATGAGATATATTGAAGATAAGATTAGTGACCCGGACCTTTCTGTAGAGGAGTTAAGCAAACATATAGGCATGAGCAGAGGATCGCTTTATTATAAGCTCATTGAATTGACAGGTTTAACCCCTGTTGAATATATAAGGACGGTTAAACTTGAAAAAGCGGCAGCATTGTTAGAGATCAGTGATTATAACGTAACACAGATAGCTTATATGACTGGTTTTGGCACACCAAGCTATTTCTCACGGATATTTAAAACTAAATACGGAATGGTGCCATCAGAATATCTCAACTTCAAAAGAGCTTCCAATAAAATTACTGTGCCTGTTATCGGTTAGTCTCCACACATATTTAACATTTAGGCTATATTTTTTGCGAAATGTGAGATCGTTTTGCCTTTTCGAAAACGAATTTTGACGGCAATTCTCATTGCTGACTGAGTGGTAGTGACTGGTTAATCCCATCATCCTGGATGCAATCTGAGATTTGCGACCCCGATAGGGTAAAAAGATAAAAGTTATGTATTGATTGGCAAGTGATGAGAGTACGTTCAATAATTCTTAAAGCTGCAACAATAGACAATAATCAATATATCCCGATAAAATATGTTAAACCTGAATTTCAGAGCGATAAAATTCGCATCCGTATTATTAGTTGCACTTGCATTAGCCTGTTTACCGTCTTTTGCGCAAAACCTGCATAGCGATAACGGCGACGGAACGTATACAAATCCCGTTATTCCGGCCGATTTTCCCGATCCGGATGTTATCAAGGTAGGGGATACTTATTACATGGTTACCACTACGATGTTTGTTTTTCCGGGTGTTACTATTCTTAAATCAAAGGACCTGGTTAATTGGGAATATTGCAGCAACGCAGTCCAGCGGTTTGACTTTAGCAAGTGTTATGACCTTGACGATTGCAACCGGTACGGGCATGGGCAATGGGCTACCAGTATTAAATATCACAATGGTAAGTTTTACCTGCTGTTTATCACGTTGAACGAAGGTGGTTTTATGTGCACCTCTTCCAATGCCGAGGGCCCATGGGAGGTAAAAAAACTACCTAAAGGGTTTTACGATCCGGGATTGTTTTTTGATGACGGCGGACGAACCTACGTAGCGCAGGGATACGGAAAGATATCGATAACAGAGGTAAATGACCACCTTGAACCTATCAGTAAAGATTCATTGGTGTTTACCGGCAATATACGGGGAGGGCTTGAAGGAACCCATGTTTACAAAATAAACGGTTACTATTATTTATATAGTACCTACGGTGGCGGCAACGGCATACAGGTTGCTTTACGGTCAAAAAATATATATGGTCCGTACGAGCAAAAAGTGGTGATTCATGATACGACGCGTGGCGTTACCTTTGGCATTCATCAGGGCGCCCTGATCCAAACCAATACCGGCGAATGGTGGACGATATTATTTGTAGACAGTGGCCCCTTTGGGCGATTTCCTTCATTACAGCCGGTAACCTGGGTAGACGGTTGGCCTATGGTGGGTGTCAATGGCAAAGGCGTGGTTACCTATAAAAAGCCAAATGTAGGCAAAACCTACCCTGTGAAGGCACTCCCTACTTCTGATGAATTTGATGGCAAAATCCTGGGTATGCAATGGGGCTGGAATCACAATCCCGACCCAACGAAATGGTCGTTATCAGAACGTCCGGGTTTTTTAAGGCTGCATACCGGTAAGGTAATTGCAACCGGGTTTACCATGGCTCCTAATACCTTAACACAACGTCCTTTTGCTCAATATAACCGCGACATTCCAACAGTTGCGGTCACCCGGTTGGATGTATCAAAAATAAAGGAAGGTGATAACGCCGGTTTGGCTATATTGCAGGACCCTTATGCTTATATAGCGGTGAGACAGGGCACGGATAATCGCTATATAGTGATGGTAAATAATGGCAAAACAATTGATTCGGTAGCTACGGATAAAAGCGTTGTTTATTTGCGGACTACAGCGTCTAACACCACAAAAAAAGCCACGTTTTCATATAGTTACGACAACCGGGACTTCAAGCAAATCGGAAATGAATTGAACATGCAATTTAATCTAAAGGTGTTTACCGGGAATAAATTCTGCCTGTTTAACTATGCAACTCTCCAAACCGGGGGGTATGTGGATTTCGACTGGTTCCGGGTCAATTAAAAATAATGCTATGATAAAGCGAAGCTCTTTTTTATTGTTTACAATCCTTACCGCGTATATGACGGTAGCCTTGGGGCAGAATCCATTAATCGGTAATCAATTCACAGCTGATCCGTCTGCGCGTGTGTTCGAAGGAAAGGTATACGTTTATCCCTCACACGATATCGTAGCGAAACCAGGGCATGGGCGTTTAGGCTGGTTTTGCATGGAAGATTATCATGTTTTTTCGTCAGAGAACCTGACCGATTGGACTGATCATGGGATGTTGATCAGTCAAAGCAGGGTTCCCTGGGTCGATTCTACGACCTATAGTATGTGGGCGCCGGATTGCATTTACAGAAATGGGAAATACTATCTGTATTTCCCTGCAACAGCACGGCCTGATTGCATTAATGGCAAGGGCTTTACAGTTGGTGTGGCAATTTCCGATAAGCCATATGGCCCGTTTGTCCCACAGTCACAACCTATTAAAAATGTACACGGCATCGATCCGAACATCTATATTGATAAAGACGGACAGGCCTATTTGTATTGGGCTCAGGGAAACATTTATGCAGCAAAGCTAAAGGATAATATGTTGGAGCTCGCTTCTGAACCTAAGGTATTAGAAGGGCTGCCCGATAAAGGGCTTAAAGAAGGCCCGTATCTGTTTGAGCGTCAGGGCAGGTATTATCTGACGTACCCGCATGTGGCCAACAAAATAGAAAGATTGGAGTATGCAATTGCCGAGAATCCAATGGGGCCTTTTAGATTTGCTGGTGTGTTGATGGACGAATCTGCAAGCGGTTGTTGGACTAATCACCAATCTATCATTCAATATCACAACCAGTGGCTCTTATTCTATCACGATGATCAGCTATCGCCGCATTTTGATAAGAACAGATCGATCAGGGCAGACAGTCTTTTTTTCAATGATGATGGAACCATCAGGGAAGTGATACCAACACTGAGAGGTGTTGGTATTACCAGGGCCGATAAGGAAATACAAATTGACCGGTATAGTGGGATTAGCCCAAGGGGTGCTACTGTTGATTTTGTAGACACACTTAAGCCGACGCTTGGCTGGAAATTAACACTTAGCGAGCCAGGTTCATGGGTTAGTTATAACCGGATTGATATGAAAAAGAACCTAAAGAAGCTTGTCCTGAACGTCATGGCCGCTGGGGAAGATGTTATCGAGGTTCATACCCAAAGTGTTAATGGTCCGCTCATGGCCAAAATCCAGCTTGGCGCATCCAATAAGTGGACGATGATTAAAAGCAGGTTGATTCGCGCTCAAAGCGGCATACAAGATCTCTTCTTTGTTTTAAGAGAGGGGCGTTATCCGGTGGAACTGGATTGGGTGCGATTTGAAAAATAAGAACCTTATACTATAAACCTTTTGCCGGCGAGTAATAAACATCTCGCCGGATATCTAAAACACTTGATTTTATCTGTTTTTCCTGTACTTCTGAATAAAGCAAAGGTCGGGGCTATTTTCTTCCAGCGAGCACGAAACGGCATCGATCCATAGACCATCATAGTCCCTTCTTTCTTTAATAAAGATACCTGCGGGATATGCGAGCCTTGCCTTGCAATGAAAACGACAGGAGTATAACCCCTTATTATCGCTATATAAATAAATTTATCTTTATAACTATTTGATAATGAGTTATTTGATTTAAATAAACATTATTACTAATAAATTATACAATTGTGGTAGTGCCCGGTTACGTATCACAATACCTTTATTCCTGTAACCAAACTAATGCGGCTCTTTCCGCTTCCAACGCCAATTTATTAAACCATTATAACTACAGATTATGAAAATAAACAGTACATGATCCTGGCCTATTCCGAGGTATGGCGTCCTATTTTGAACAGTAAAAACACATGTTCCTGCCTCCTTAAACCCTCGTTTGATCTCCGTTTGTTTTCGGCAGATCAATAGTATGTAATTAACTCCATTGCATTTTCTCTAGTTGATATAACATGATTAAAACTATACTAAAGAATTTTAAAGCAAACAGGAACTGGCTGATTGTTTTGATAATCAGTATCCCGTTTATTATATTAAGCAGTTGCAAGAGCAGGTTTGACGAGTATTACCACGATACGTCCGGTACGAAGGGTGGTTATTTGTTTACCAAGCTCCAAAGCAACCCCAAGTTCTCCATATTTACTGCCGGTCTGCAACGTGCAAGTATCGATCAGTACATCTCTTCTGGTGGTCTTTATACGGTTTTCGCACCTACAGATAGCGCTTTTCAGGTTTATTTCAAAACAAAGGGCTATAGTTCGATCAACGATGTTCCGTTAGATACTCTTTTTTCCATTTTGAGCTACCATATAGTAAACAATATGTGGTATTACTATGATTTTAAGCTCAGATACCAAACGTACCAGCAAACCCTTTTTTTAACCAGAAGCAAAAAGTTCGTCAATATCAATGTCACCGCAAATGATTCTTTAAAAGTTAATAGTATTACCGTTATCAAAAGTCTTCGTGATATCGATGCGGATAATGGAGTTATTCATGGCATTGGTACGCTTCTTATCCCTAATCCCAATCTGGAACAAAAATTACAAAGCGATCCGCAATTAAGCGTGAGTACTTTTTATCGGTTGATGAAGGTATGCTCAGCTAAAACGTTCGACAGATTTAACAGCTACGATAAGAATCATGACGGAATATTGGATTCTGTTTTTTACACGTCTTATCCATATCTGAATAGCGTATATACCGCGATAGATTACCAGGTAAACACGTTGGCTTCCGATCAGGGCGGAGATCCTGTGTTTACAACGATTTTAGCCCCAACCAATACCGTAATGGATCCATTGATTGCACCGGCATTGGCGAAGATCAGCAACAGTGTCCCCGACAAAATTGCTGCGCTGTCGCCCATTTATGCAAAAGCGGTATTGGAGTCATATTTTATCGGTGGGCAGAGTATTTCGTCCAGCACGTTGATCAAGAGACCAGCCCAGCTCACTTCTGTAAATGGCGCTGTGGTCCCTGCCCTTACCGCATCTTCCTTTTACCGGTCGGATATTCCGGCGAGTAACGGTGTTATCCATATGATCAACAATACGTTTCCAATCTCTGATCTTCTAAAAAGTGCCATCGGACAGGCTTTGACGGATCCGGACCTGTCCACATTCTGGCTGGCGGTTCAAAAAACAGGGCTTTTAACAACATACGGGGTTAGCGCCAGGGTTGGGGCTTTTTTCGCACCTAATAATGCGGCATTCAAAAATGCCGGCCTCGATCTGACCGCGATGACCTTAAATGGGGCTCCGCTGACCGTTGCGACATTGACCAATATTATTAAGGTTCATATGATCAATTCGAATCTGGCGGCCACGGCTTTCCCTAATGCTGTATTCGGAACGGATCTCGCGGGCACAGAGCAGTTGACGTTTAATAGTTCCGGCACGACCGTAACGAGCCCAACCGGCAACGTCGCGAATATTATTCTACCCGCAGTTGCCATAGGACCAGGTAATGTGGGGTATGTCTATAAGATCGACCAGATATTAATACCGCAATAATTTCAAAGAACACAGATTTTAAAAATTATTAAAATGTTAAGATTTAACTTAAAAACATTTTTGATATGTACCGCCCCTGCACTCTTGCTTTGTCTGGTAAGCTTGGATATTCGTGCGCAAAATACTATAGTGGGGGTCATCAAAGGTACAGTCACGGACTTGAAGTCTAAGGAACCTATTACTGGTGTAACCGTAGTTGAAGTTAACGAAAATGACCGCCAGGTAAATGCGTCGGTAACCAATGTTGACGGTTTATATACGATAAAAATTGCCAGTAAAAATAACCGCCTTCGCTTTTCATTTATAGGTTATACCTCCCAGACACTACCGATAGGGGATAAAACAGTGATCAACGTAGCGCTGAAAGAGGCGCAGTCGCGGGATCTGAGCGAGGTAATCGTGAAATCAACAGCTACCCAAAAGATTTCAAATGGTTTTGGCGAATCTTCGCCACGTGATAAGATTGGTGCGGTAGCATCATTATCGACCGAGCAATTGGCCGGACAACCTGTTACCTCTATTGATCAGATGTTGCAAGGACAGTTGGCAGGCGTTCAGATCGTATCAAATTCGGGAGATCCCGGAGGCGGCACTAATATCGTGATACGTGGTCAAGGTTCGATATCAGCAGGAAATGATCCCTTATATGTGATAGACGGAATTCCGATTATTTCCACGCCATATGACAACAGCAATGCCGCAGCCAGCTATGCCCGCATCAATCCCATTGCCGATTTGAACCCTAATGATATTGAAAAGATCGATATCCTGAAAGACGCTAATGCGGCAGCGATTTATGGTGCCAGGGCAGCAAACGGGGTTATTGTGATTACGACCAAACGCGGAAAGCCAGGTACCACTAATATCATATTCAATACGCAATTTTCTTTTCAGATGGCGCCACGTCCAATACCCGTGTTAAACGCCAGCCAATATAAAGTTATGCGGCTTGAGGCCGAACAAAATAATAATGATATCAATCCTTCAACAAATACGTTGCTCCCGCTTGTTGACGACCCTACCTATCAGAATTATTGGCTTTACCAATCGAATACCAACTGGATCGCAGCATTGGAAAAGACCGGCTTTACCCAAAACTATAATATGTCATTAAGCGGAGGTGGAGAAAGTGCGAAGTACAATTTTAGTACTTCTTATACGAATGCCGCGGGCTCGATGATCAATACCGGTTTTAACCGTTTTACAGGGCGTTTTAATTTGGATTATACCGTTTCGAAAAAATTGCGCTTCACTGCAAATATTGCCTTTTCAAGGAGTAGCATTAAAGACTATGCCAATAACGGAGGGGGGACCTTATACTTTAATGCCCTGGTGCGTTCTCCGGCAATGCCTATTTACGACGTGAGTTATGTAGACGGAAGCCAGTTGCCTAACTATATGTCATTAGGCGGTGTTAATGGTTTTCAGGATAATCCTATTGCATTTGCCAACACGGTTGATAACTCATCCTACAGCACCAATCTTAAACCGAATATCCGGGCTCAATTAACTATTACCAAGGGCCTTCAGTTTATTACCAATGCATCTCTTGATTTTGTTGGAGAAAACGCCAAGTATTTTCAGCCTGCTGCAGCGACTGGTGTCATCTGGAACAGCAACCAGTTCAATCGCGTCGATACACGTGATTTTGAACGAATGCAGATGATATTGGATAACTACCTGACCTATAATGTTAACCTGATACCCAAATTGGTAACTAATTTATTACTGGGCAATACCTTTAATACATTTAAATCAAATCAGTTAACCGCTCAGGCTTACGCTACTGCGGATGCGGCAATGCAAACACTGGGCAACTCGGGAGGCTACAATAGTGTCAATTCAAGCAGCGCAACGGAAACCATCCTATCTCAGTTCACCAAGATCGATATGGTGTATAATGATACCTATGGCTTTAACTTTACGATGCGCAGAGACGGCTCTTCCAAATTTGGCGGAGGGAACAAGTATGGTTATTTTCCATCATTTGGCAGCTATTGGCGTATCTCTAATCTGAAAGCTTTAAAGAACAGCACAACCATATCTGATCTGAAGCTTAGGGCTTCGTGGGGGCAATTAGGCAACAGTGGGATTCCGAACTATGCGTATATCAGTCAGTTCGCTCAAGGAGCTAACTATATGGGCTTGAGCGGCGTGAGCGAAAGTAATCCTCAGTTAAATCACCTGAAGTGGGAGACGAGCGAAAGCACTAATCTTGGTTTGGATGCTTCTTTCTTCCATGATAGGCTTGGATTGACCATTGACGTTTACAACAGGTTGACTAAGAATCTATTGTATAACCTGGCGCTTCCCGCTACCAGCGGCCTTGTAAATTCGTTGACGGGTAATAGCGGTGGCTATGTCTACACCAATTTAGGAACGATCAGGAATCGCGGTATAGAGCTCAATATTACCGCTACGCCTCTTGCACTTAAGAATTTTACCTGGAACACTTCCTTTAACATAGCGACCAACGTCAACAAGGTTCTTTCCCTGCCCGGCGGAACAGTGACGACTGCCGATAGTTATGGCGGGTTTAATTCTCAGATTAAAGAAGGAGACGCTTTGGGAACTTATTATGGATTAGTATTCAAAGGCGTCTATTCGAGGGATGCCGATGCGGTAGTCCATGATAAGAATGGGAACGTAATTTATGAATTGAACGGTATTACGCCGCGCCTGATGCATATCGGCAGCGAGACAGGAAATGTTTATAAGGGGGGGGACGCCATTTATGAGGATTTTAATCACGACGGGATCATAGATGATCAGGATAAAGTCCGTATCGGTGATGCCAACCCTAAATTCTTCGGTGGGTACAATAACTCATTCACTTACAAGAACTGGGGCTTGCGATTTTTGATTCAATACCAATATGGAAATAATATCATCGATGGTCTTCGCCTCCAATTGGAAAGTATGACCAATGCCAACAATCAGGCGCAATCGGTATTAAGGCGCTGGCGTACACAAGGGGATGTAACCGATATGCCCAGAGCATTGGCCACAGATACCCGAAATATCCTGCCGTCAACACGCTGGGTAGAGGATGGTTCATACGCCAGGTTGAAGTACGTCACTTTATCTTATAAAGTAGCCCAAAAATCACTCCAAAGAATAGGCATTGCCTCAATGGATATGTTTTTTACTGCCAATAACTTGTACACCTGGACAAAATATATCGGTGCCGATCCTGAGATCGCTTTAGGAAGTAACCCGGCATTTATCGGCATAGATCAGGGCTTAACTCCGCAAACCAAGGGTTATACCCTAGGTGTAAACGTGAAACTTTAATTATATAAAGACATTCAAAAATGAACTATACTCATAAAAATACACACCCATGGTTAGGCATGCTGATTATCTGCATGTCGTTTTTCCCCATCGGATGCGGAAAATACCTGGATCAGGCGCCAACTAACTCCTTGACCAAGGAGCAATTCTTTCAAACTGAAGCAGACGCCAACGCTGCCATGATTGGTGTTTACGATGGGCTTCAGGGCTGCGTAACGCAGTTTTTAGCGTGGGGCGAGTTTAGGGGAGATCTTGTTACAGCAACTGTGCAGAGTACAACAAATTATCCCTATTACGAGGCTTTTTCTGCTGATGCTACTACGAATATAAGTTCCTGGTCTGATTGGACTACAGTCTATAAAATGATAGGACGTGCAAATATTGTTATTGAATCGGTTCCGGGTATCGTCAACATCGATAAGAACTTTACTCAGGAAAAAAGTGATGCGATAGTAGGTCAGGCGCGGTTTCTGAGGGCGCTTGGATATTTTTATCTGGTGCGGGCTTTTAAAGAAGTACCGTTGGTGTTAACCGCCTCCAGCAGCGATGATGTTAATTATCGTATTCCTAAATCGTCGTCTGATGTTGTATTGGACCAGGTTGAAGCCGACCTCACATTTGCAGACACTAAGGTTCCCGCTCAGTACGCAACCGACCAGGCAACCCGCGGAATGGTTACTAAAGGAGCTGTAGATGCGGCGCTCACCGACGTTTACTTATGGCGTGGTAAATACCAGCAAGCTGTTGATGCCTCCCAAAATGTGCTGAATAACAATTTATACTCACTGGTTGCGGGGGCTAACTGGTTTAGCCTGTTCGCTCAAAAGAATACTTCAGAAAGCATTTTTGAGGTTCAATTCGATTATAAAATTCAGGAAACAAATAACCTGGGTGGAGTATCGGGTGCTTTTACAGTAAACCCCGTACTTACCAATTATTATTCGATCGAGCAGGATAAAACGAGAAGCTTAAATAATACCTATGTAAACGCGGGCTCAAATGTGTATTGGAAATACACAGGCTTGAGCGTAAACGGGACAACCAACATCGGCCGGCCGGCCGGAGATGCAGACTTTATTGTTTATCGTTTGGCTGACGTTATGCTGCTCAGGGCGGAAGCGCTTACACACCTTGGTGTTCCGCAAAAACAAGAGGCGATCAACCTGATCAACACCATTCGTAACAGAGCGGGCATCGCTCCATATGTAGGCGTGGATGGAACCGCAGATGGAGGCCTGTTGGAAAGTTATGTGCTGAAGGAACGGGCTCTTGAGCTGGCGATGGAGGGTAAACGATGGTTTGACCTGGTCCGGGAAGCGACTAATGATAATAACCCGGATATATTGATCAGCGCGGTTTCGCAATCCAGAACCGTTGCCGAACGGGCGCTTATCCGGTCAAGGATTATTGACCCGCGAAGCTGGTATTTACCTATACTTAGCATAGAGCTCAATAGAAACCCGGCATTGGTGCAAAACCCTTATTATCAATAAATGCCAATGATTTAAACTGATTGACATGAAAAGAGAAGAAATTATATTAACATTAAAAAATTGGGGGGCATTTAAAACCCTGGTTAGGCTAACGGCTATTTTTTTATTGGCTGCCTGCGTAGGTTGCAGGGATACCAGCCTTTCGTATATGGTTCCAACCCGCAACACCCTTATGTTGGACCAGATACAGGCGGATACGTCTCTTTCAACCACCATTAAGGCACTGCAAATCGCAAATATGGCCGCCACACTGGATACTTATGGGCCGTTTACCTTTTTTGCGCCTAACAATTCGGCATGGAACCAATATATCAAAAATAAAGGGAAAAGCAGTATCAATGATTTTACCGCGGCACAACTTAAAACGGTGCTTACTTATTTAATTTATCCAACCCGGCTGTACGCCGCCAATTTTCTTCAGGGGCCGCAAGCCGTGCCATCAGGCGCAGGCGATTTTCTTACTTTAGATATATCCAAAGGATACAGGTATAATACCGTGGCTAACGGTATCGCCCACGTTTATCAGACTGACATTGTTTATTCGAATGGCCTCGTCCATAAAATAGATGCGGTGCTTGATCCGCCAAGCCTTACAATCGGTCAATTTCTTTCACAAAATCCGGGTACCTACAGTGTTTTTACCGCGGGGCTCCAGCGCGCCGGTTTATTGGATACGCTTACCTTGCTTAATGATAACAATAATATAAGGGTAGCGCTAACGCTTTTTGCAGAAACCAACGATGTATTAAAGACTGCTGGTATAACCTCGTTTGATAATATGCCGCTTGCTGATTTAAAGAGCTTGATGATGTATCATATCATCAGGGGAAATAACTTTAGCGCTTCTTATACGCCGCATACCCTGGCGATTCCCGGCATCAACCTTCTGGAAAGTTATGATAATACCATTTTGACGCTGGATAACCAAAGTTGGATATACTTCAACCTGGCCGATAATAAGTTGATTAACAACAGCACGGTCGGCTTATCGGCAAGTGACATCCTGATGCGGAATGGACTTGTTCATAATCTTGATAAGCATATGGTTTTTGATACCACCACTGATAGCAAAACTTCTAAGCGTACCCAGATAGTTCACAATTTTAGCCTGGCAACGAGTTATGCATATGGGGCTCCGGGTATCACGAATGGTGCCACACCTCCAACTACCACAAGCGGTAACTGGCGTATTTATGCTGAAAGCGGCACAGGTACTTCACGCGGAACGATCAATTGTTTATTCTTTAGCCCGCATGCTGCGGGGGATTCCGTTATCTCAATTGTTAAGAATATACGAAAAGGCACCTACCGCATTGAAGCGAACTACAAATCCGGAGGGCGTGGTACCTATCAACTGTATTGCGGAAATGATGCAGTCGGCGTTCCGGTTAACTATGGGCTCACGCTCGGGTCGCCACTGCTTTTCGAACAAAAGGCATTTATCGGGAACTACACCTTTAAAAAAAGCGGAGATGTTCGATTCAAATGGATTGATACGATAAATGGCGCGGTAGATTTTGACTGCTTGGTGCTTACGCCAATCTATAAATAATAATTTATGAATTGATTCAATTCAAACCAATTAATAAGAAAAGTGCGGGAGGGCGCAACTGCAGCATGTAGAATCCCTCTCCATTTGCTCTGGAACATTTTGACTATTCAACATAAAAAAATGATAAGACTTCGACATCAAATTATTCGTTCTTTGGGTCTGACAATACTTGTCTTCGGTTCGTTCTGTACAGTATTTGCTCAAAGAGAGAACTCCCCTAATAAATTATCCAAACTGGATTCCCTGAGGGCGGCCATCAATCAAGACCCCCAAGGCCAGCAAAATCCGGATGTCGGCTACCTGGGTGTGAAAACTCAACCTTCTATAGGTACTTTATCGGTATTACAGGATAATCGCTTTAAAGAGTTGACCTCTCAGTCTTTAGGAGCACTGTTGCAGGGCCAGGCGGCGGGCGTACATGTGGTTAACACCTCAGGTGCGCCAGGTTCGGGTGCACTCGTTAATGTCCGCGGCGTTTCTACGATCAATGCAGGTACCACGCCTCTCTATATTATAGACGGGGTACCGGTGAGATCCATACGCAATCAGTATCCACTGGCGCTTAATGTAGATAACGATCCGTTAGCAGATATCAATCCACACGATATTGCATCCATAACTGTATTAAAAGATGCCTATGCAACTGCCCCCTATGGCGTCCGTGGGGGAAATGGCGTGGTCATCGTTAACACTTATGGCGGTACTGGTGGCAAGACGCTCCTCGATATTACCCTGAATAACGGGGTATCGTTTGTGCCCAAAGAATTACCGGTTCTAAATGCAGACCAATACCGCAGTTATATCGTCGACGAAGAAACTTCGAGAGGGCAAACGCCGGCGCAGATTACTTCAGGAATGGGGCGTTATCTATTGTTGTCAACGCCATCTAACCAACGTTGGCGCTATAGTAACAATACTGACTGGCAGCAGCAGGTACTAAACAGAGGCGGCTTCAATGATTTTCACATGGTTTTACGGGGCGGTGATGCGGTAGCAAAATATTCGCTCATGGCCGGTTATACCAATCAGGGGGGAGTAATCACCGGAACCAGTTTCGACAGGTTTAGCGCGCGATTCAATCTGGATTATAAAGTGGGCAAAAAACTTACGTTCCTCAATAGTCTGACATTTATACGCTCTGATAAAGTATTGAAAGATGAGGGCAATGCCACTAACACAAATCCGCTTTTATTGGCAACATTGAAAAGCCCTACGTTGACGACGCTGCAACATGACGTTACCGGCAACACACTTCGCGATCCGGATAGTTCAGATTATGCAGGCCGAAATAACCCTTATGCGCTACTCTATAGGATGCGTGATGAGAATAATTCTAATCGCATCTTCGGCCGTATTACGGGTCAATATACTTTTTCGCCTTACCTGAATCTACGTATAGGCATAGCCGCCGACTTTGACCGTCTGAACGAGCTTCGTTTTGTGCCGTCGGCCGGTTTTTTACCTACAACTTATGTACAGCGTTATTCGGCCCAGGGCAACAGCACAGAGTTGATGGTGCTTAACGAAAATACCTTGAATTATGAGCGTGTTTCAAAATCCGGAAAGCATGCATTTTCGGCCTATCTCGGAAATTCTTTCCAATCCACATCTTTGGATGCGAAATATGTTAAGGCGATCAATTCAACTGCTGATCAATTTCTGATCAATACGAGCGACCCCAATTTCATCGATTCCATAGCAAGCTCTACGCCGACATGGAGACTTATTTCTTTCTTTGCGGGAGCTCAATACAGTTATCAATCGAAGTATACAATTGGTGGTAATGTCCGGGCGGATGGATCAAGTCGTTTTGCAGCCGGCCATCAATGGGGGTACTTCCCCTCCGTTGCTGCTTCCTGGCATGTAACGAAGGAGGATTTCCTTAAACCAGGATCTGTGCTATCTGATCTGACTTTGCGAAGCAGCTATGGTATCACCGGTAATGACGATGTTGGTTATTACAGCGCATATAATTATATCGTGGCATCTCCATACCAAGGTTATTCTGCTGTAAAATTGGGAATTCTCGGTAATCCTGACTTTAGATGGGAGCAAACTACACAGTTTGACGGCGGGATTGATGTGGGGCTTTTCAAAAATACTATTGAACTCACTGCAAATTTCTACAATAAGGTCACAGGTAACCTCTTGAATTCGATAGCGCTTCCTGGCTTAAGTGGCTTCAGAAGCTATACGGTGAGTGAAGGGTCGGTAAGAAACCGAGGTCTGGAGCTCTCATTATCAACGAAAGTCAAAAAGGGATCGTTTTCGTGGGGCTCAGGGTTTAATATCTCCTTTAACACAAATACGATCTTATCCTTACCCGACAGGATGAATCCGGTTGTCAACTATCCCGGTGGCTTCAGTACGATATTACAGGTCGGTAGCCCGGTTGGCGCATTTTATGGCTACAATACTACGGGCATTTATGCTAAAACATCGGATGTTACCTTAAAAAATGGTTCGGGAAATGCAGTGCCCTTTAAAGGTGGAGATATGGTTTTTGAAGATGTCGATCATAATGGGGTAATCGATACGAACGACCGGAAGATCATTGGAAATGTCAATCCGAAGTTTTTTGGCGGGTTTCATAATACCTTCAGTTATAAGATGTTCGATCTGACTGTGTTTATGGATTTTGCTTATGGAAACCAGGTTTATAATGCGCAGCGTGCAGCTCTCGAATCCATGTCTGGTTATGATAATCAATCAACCTCCATCCTGAATCGTTGGAGGCAGGATGGAGATGTTTCCATCATGCCCCGACTTCAATATGGTGATCCGGAAAGAAATAATCGTTTTTCAAGCCGCTGGATCGAGGATGGTTCATACCTGCGTTTTAAAGCGGTTACATTAGGTTATAACCTGCCATTGAGGAGTACCAAATTGAATAGCGTATTTAAGAGTGTTAGGATACAGGTCACCGGACAAAACCTGTATACTTTCACCAAATACAAAGGGTATGGCCCGGAAGTGGGTAGCGCGGTAAATCAGATCATGTACGGGGCCGACTACGCGAGTATTCCGCAATCAAAGATCGTGTATATCGGTATCAAACTGGGGCTTTAATAGTTGAATATTTTATCGTAAAAATAATGAAGACTTTTTTTAAACAACGACTTACATTTACGGCTATAGTTTTCTGTAGCGTAATTGCTATCACGGCGATCACATCTTGTAAAAAATTTCTGGATGTTAAACCCACAGACGTTACCCGCGCGCAAGACTTTCTCGGAGATTATTGGGACGCTCAGTACATGCTGCGCGGAACTTATCAGGAATTGCAGCCCCTGGTGGATTATATATTTGTTTTAGGAGAAGTACAGGCTGACTGGGCTAAACCGGGTACCGGTGCCGATAGCGATATTGTTCAGCTTGCTGAACATCGGGTTAAGCCAACCAACCGGTATACGAACTGGAGCCCTTACTATGATCTGATTAATAGGGCGAATTATCTTATCAAGAACATATACAGGGTTCCGAGGGACCAGAATAATTTCTCCTTATTTATGATGAATCAATATATCGGTGAGGCGAAGTATTTAAGGGCTTTCGCATATTTTCATTTGATCAGGAATTGGGGCGATGTGCCTTTTACCACAACTCCGGTGGACGATATCAGTAAAGTGTCCTATCTGTCAACCACCCCGCAGAATACAATATTGGATTCCATCGAAAACGATTTGACCCAGGCTTTTGCTACCACAGATGTCGCGATTAATGTATTTAACGAAGACGGAACGCTGAGGGTGAGCAACGAGCAAACCAGACACCGTGTAGTTAAAGGCACCGTATGTGCTTTACAGGCCGAGGTATATCTTTGGAGAAATAAGTATGCCCAGGCAACAGCGGCCTGCCAGGCATGGTCTAATACCGGGCAATATCCATACATACTAAATGGAAGCGGTCCAACCATAGGCGACCATTGGTTCGATATATTTACACTGGGTAATTCGTTGTTCAACGAACCTATGTTCATGGTAAACTTTTCTTATGCAACCCGCGAAACAAGTACACTCATGGCGCTGACCTCTAATGACCCTGCGTCGGGCGGTAGATATGTTGTTGCGCCGTCTGATGTGGCGATTAAAAGTTATAACCCAAACTGGCCCAATAGTGTAAGTGTAACCAATACGGCAACGGACGATGCTTACCGGGGTTTTGGCGGAACCTATGCTGGCGGAGCACCATCTTACAATAGAGTAGGAAGCCCTAATCCTGTAATCTGGAAGTATTTAGGCACAGGAAAGGTTGCCCCGGCAACAATAGATGTTCCGCCTCCGGTAAGGCTTCCTTATCGCAGTGAAGGTGATTTTCATATCACCCGTCAGGGGGACATGTATTTGCTATGGGCCGAAGCATTGAACAGGTTAGGGGATAAAAGTAACGCGATATCCAAGCTCAATAGCGTGCGGGAAAGGGCGGGTATGCCTACCTACCCATCTTCCACCGCGACAACTGCTACTACCGAACAGATCGAAGATTATATTTTAAAGGAAAGAGGCCTTGAATTGGGTTACGAAGGACATCGCTGGTATGACCTGATGCGCGTGGCAAGGCATGGGCGCCCGCGCGTATTGATCGATGCCGTTGAAAGCAGAGCTCCTGCATCGTTAAAACCCTACTTGGAGATAACTTTATCGGATCCGAACAAGTGGCTGTTGCCTTATAATGCCAACGAACTTCAGTTAAACCCCAATTTAAAACAACACTAAAGTTTTTAACTTTAAAAATTCTATCAACAAAAGCTGGTTACCGAAAGGTGGTCAGCTTTTCTATCTTGTCCGAAAGCTATAAGATTCACTACGCAGTTTAAAACCGAGCTTTGTATAGAAATGACGTAGCTTTTACTAAAAATTTCTTAATAAACATCCAACCCATGGCCAAGCCTTTTTTATGTCGCTCATTCGGACGGTTATCCATCGTTCCCTTTCTATTTATAGCGTTTCCGCTATTTAGCTATAGCCAGGAAAGAACTACGCAAATTAAACGGTCCGCGGAGCCGGCGTTTAAATCAGGTATTTATCGCAATCTTTTCCGGGAGGCGGGCTATAGTCAGCAAGAGATAGATCAGAAGATCGCCCAAGCCTACTACGATGTTTTTGAAGGGCCGCGCCGTGTTTACTTTGCAGTGGGCGACTCCATGGCATATGTTTCAGATGTTAAAAACCATGATGCCCGAACAGAGGGACTTTCCTACGGCATGATGATCGCTGTTCAGCTCAATAAAAAGGAGGTGTTCGACCGTATATGGCGCTGGTCCAAAAAATATCTTCAACATGCTACCGGTCCGAGAGAAGGGTACTTTGCATGGAGCATTAACCCGCAAACCATGCGCCGTAATTCAGAAGGTTCGGCTTCTGATGGCGAACTTTATTTTGTAACCAGCCTGCTCTTTGCTTCAAACCATTGGGGTAATACTACCGGGATCAATTATTATCAGGAAGCGAGGTATATATTGGATGAGATGTGGAAGAAAAACGGCGAAGGTAATGTTTATAATATCATCAATACCGAGCATAAACAGATCAGTTTTGTACCTGAAGGTGGCGGATATAACTGGACGGACCCTTCCTACCATCTGCCTGCTTTTTTTGAGATATGGGCTTTATATGCGCACGACGGCCACGAACAGTTCTATAAAGATTGTGCGGATACTGCGCGTGCTTTTCTTCATCGCGCATGTGCGTCAGCTACAGGTCTCAATCCCGATTATACAGAATTTTCGGGTCAGCCTCACCAAGGTCGTATGCAGTCGGTGTTCAGGTATGATTCCTGGCGTGTGCCGATGAATATTGCTATGGACTATGTGTGGTTTGGTAAAGACAGGGCCTGGCAACAGGACTATGCCCGGCGGTTTCAGGGTTTTTTACGATCCAAAGGTGTTGACACATTTGATGATCAATTCAACCTGGATGGTACACCGCCTGAATTTATTTTACCTGCAGGTGGTTTCAGGAAATTAAGGCACTCATTAGGATTGGTATCAACCAGCGCTGCGGCTACACTGATGAACCCTGATAAACAGAGTCTTGATTTTGTCCGGGCGCTTTGGAACGCTAAATTGCAACCCTATGACGATGGCTATTTTGATCCGTATTATGACGGGTTGCTTTACCTGTTCAGTTTAATGCATCTGAGCGGCAGGTATCAAATTATTAAGCCATCTGCTCATTGAAGGATTTATAAGGCATATCTGCCTGTTATAAATGCCATCAAATAAATAGTAAAGGTTTTTCATCTATTTATTTACTGCCGGCACATGCATTATGCAATATTTCCGGGGCACCAAAATAGCTTGGATATTTATCATCAGGATTAACAATTATTCTTTCCAATACAACTTCCGGATCGACCATATATACTTTCAATGTATGAAGACCTGAGCTTTTAACTGGCAGGTTAACATCAAGCCAGCGCAGGTTATCAAAAATCTCGCTTCGCCGAGGCTTACGTTTGGATACCAGCGCATAATCGGGTGCCGGGTTCGGCAAAGGTTTTAATACTTTGGAGCGGGCAATATTTGCCGGAGTATATTCATTAAAAGTATCAACAATTCCTTTCCGCGCGTCAATACTCATCGGTTGACCTTCATCTATTGCAACTGCAATGCGTAGTCCGCGGGCCGGGTTAACATCCTGTGTAGGTAAAATGCCCAGACAAATTTTTGTTGCACCGGTATCTGGCAAAAATATACGGTATTCCAAATGAGGGGCATTTTGCAAAGAGGCGCTTGGTGCGTTTGCAGGATAAATCCCCATACACGCTTCTGAGCGGCCGAGGTCGGGCAAGGGGATCCATTTAGCACTTTGACCAGGAATATTTTTGCTGAACTTCGAAGCCGGCACAGAAAACTCGCCAGACCATCCGCCAAAAAATGGCTCGCAGGTTACCGGTGCAAGTTTTTTTAAGGCACTCACCTTGATCGGGATCCGGTTTTCATCCTGGCTAATCTCTATAAGGCCAGTTTGTATGCCCTCCTGCATCGCTGACCAGTCAATAGTGACGTAAAGCCGCATCTCCTTATCAACTGTACCTTGATCACCACTGATTTTAATCCACGGCTGATCTGCTTTCGCAATGAACCGGAAGGACCCTGTACCACGGTTAAAAACATCTATGTAGTAGCGTTGGTTATCCAATTGATCGAAGACCGGCAATTCGGCTTTAGTTTCAGATCCCGGCCAGGCGTTTTCACTCCCTTGCACCGCTATACCCATCGCCGGTTTTGGCAATGGAGTAACTTCCTTGAGTTCAGGGAGGGTATTTTGCCGGGGCATCGACCAACGCTGATAACCGATATGTATGTCAGACATCATGTTTTTCCACTTTCCATCGGCCATTGGCCCATTGTAATAATCGCTCAATTGCTTATCCTGGTTAAAAAGTGAACGTGCCTGTGAGGCAAAGTCGTTGGCGCTTACGCGGCCTTGTTTGGCATAGAGATTATTTCTACCCGCATCAAGATAGATCTCTGCAACTCCGGCAGAAGCTTTAACCGGATAAAGTACCAACTGATAATAAGCATCTTTTGCGTCATCGGGCATCAAAACATTTAACTTTTCAGCCCTGTCTACAAGGTCCTGCCAAAGTTTGAGAACACGGTCGGCTTCGTTGTAGTTGACAAAACTGAAGATTCGGGTATCTTGCACTTCCGGTTTGCGCCAGAGATTATATTTGGAATATTTTGAAAGAATGTCGGCGATCTCTTCAGCGTGTGTTTGGCCAAATATGCTTTCTGCCCATTTTACCGTATAAGCCTTAGTGTCATCGGCCGTGATTTTTGTAGGATCCCACGCATACCTCATGATAAAATCAATCGGCATTTCTTTGGGTTTTAAATCGCCTACGTTTACAATCCATTCCCTATCGATACCGGTTTGGTAGGCCAAATTAAATTGTTCCCTTAATTTAGGGATTGTTGTTGTATTGATCCAACGATCATTCCATGGCCCCCCGTTCATATCGATGTGATAATACATACCGAGGCCGCCTTTCCGGTTTCTCTCATTAAGGGGGCCTGTACGACGGATGTATCCCCAGTTGTTATCACAAAAAAGTAAGGTAACATCGTCCGGTACGGTCAAACCGGCGTCGTAATAACGCTGCACTTCCGTAAATATGGCCCAGGCCTGCGGAACATCAGAGGGATCCTTCTGATAAACCTCCTGAATAATGTCTCGCTGATCTTTAACAACCTGGCGAAGCGTTTTTACGTTATCTTCGTCATTGCCGTTTCCCATGGCGACATCGCCGTCTCCACGCATCCCTATCGTGATCAGATTATCGTAAGATTTATTCCGCTGCAGGCCATCAAACCAGAATTTCTTAATTTTTTCGGCATTCGATGAAAAATCCCAGGGGCCAATGTCATTCTTCCTGTCCGTATATTCTTTTTGTGCCCGCATCATCGGCTCATGATGTGACGTCCCCATTACAATACCGTACTCGTTTGCAAGCGCAGGGCTTTTGGGATCATCCTCATTAAAAGATTTTCCCCACATAGCCGGCCAAAGAAAGTTTGCCTTCAGCCGTAATAACAACTCGAACATGTGCGCATACATTGCAGAGTTTACTCCTCCAAATTTCGCGCGCGCCCAAGATCCCAGAGACGGGTCTTCATCGTTAATAAATATCCCCCGGTATTTTACTTTAGGAGAACCTTGCACATATTTTCCTGCTGTAAAAAAGAGGTTGCTGTTTTTTGCAACAGGGGCATCCGCCCACCAGTACCAGGGGGATACACCGATCTTTTCAGAAATGTCATAAATTCCATAGATCGTGCCTCGCTTATCACTGCCCGCAACCACCAGTTGGTCCCCCACCGTTTGAATAATAAACGATTCCCATTTCCCTTGTACCTGGGTCACATCAATTTTCTTTTCTGTAATCAACTGATCAATTAACTTGCTTTTACCTATCGTGCCTACCAGTATTGCTCCTTTTGGGGCCATGGTGCTTTTTACAACCGTAGACGCTGTTCCGCATACTTTCCTCACATCATCGCCAAGGTCGATAGCGGCGCGAATAACCCCGGGCCAATCCTGCGGGTCAACATAAATCACAGATGATTTACCGGCAGCAGTAATTATAAACTGTTTACCTTGTGCTTTGGAGCTGATGTATTGCGGAATGGTCCAAAGAGTGTTAGTGTTGCTGGTCTGCCCCAATGCCGGCCAGTTATAGGCCAACAATATGAAGAACAGCCATTTTTTATTCCTTTTTACTGATGTTTTTTGTTTTTGGATGGTGCCGGTGGCGGACCATGAGGATAGGCGCATTGGCGTATGATATGAGTTTATCAAATATTGTTAACTGCGAAGCCAAAATTAAAAGGCTTCTGTTTTAGGCAGGAAGACGAATGAATACATTATTAATACAAATGTTCAGTCTCTGGTGTACTGTCTCCCCATCGGAACAAAAATGAGCTATGTTCTTTAAGTTATTTACTTCAAGGGATGTCGTTACGCTGCCATTCTGGTACACGATAGCCGCTTTTTGTTGAACTACAAGCTCACTTTAAATAGCAAAAGGAACGTTTTGTGCAAGAAATGCCTAACATATGTAAGAGAATTTTTGCTAAATGTACCATATAAGTTACAGTAAACGGCTGACATTAGCCTTCGTCTACTGCACCGTCCAAGGGTGTAACCAATTATAATGAAGCATGTAACCAATTTTTTAATAGCAACTGGAATTAGTGCAGCTTTTTTATGCAACCGATTGAATTTTATTTACTATAAATGTAATTAAAAATGCATTTGAATATGATTTATTCAATACAACCGATTGTATGTGTAACGCCGGATTTACAACACTTAGTTAACCAATTTAATTAAGCATAGAATGATGATGAAAAAAAGAGAACCTGAATAAAAGCGATAGAAGTGTGTAGGCCCCCTGGTTGGATCAGGTGTGGCTATCGAATGATTATTAACCAATATGATTTATTTTATGAAAAAACTTCAACTCTTTAAAATTTGGAAAATCGTGCTGATCACCGTATCAGCAAACTTGTTTTCCATTACCCTTTTGGCTCAATCGATCACCCTGCATGGCAAAGTGATGGACGAAACCGGAGAACCCCTTATTGGCGCCACCGTAAAAATACCTGGTACCACAACTGCCGCTACAACCAATATCAGCGGAAATTTCACCTTGAATGTTCCTTCCGGAACAAATAAGATTGTAATCTCTTTTATCGGATATCTGGATTATGAAAAGGTACTTACCAAAGGCTCGACTAATTTGGGTAATATTACTTTGGTTAAAAACTCTAAGAATCTCAACGAGGTGGTCGTAGTAGGTTACGGAACACTTAAAAGGGAAGACGTTACCGGAACCGTGGCAACCGTCGACGCCAAAGTTCTGCAGGAGATACCGGCGTCAAACGTTGTTGATCAATTAAAAGGTCGCGTTGCCGGTTTAGATGTAGTAACAGGCTCCAATGGGCCGATCATTACATTAAGAGGGAACCGGACAATCGGAGCTCCCATTGGCACAGACGGCCCACTGATCGTACTTGACGGCCAGCCTTTTTATAATTCTATTGAAAATATCGATCCTAACGATATTAAAAGTGTGGACGTACTCAAAGGTGCGTCTGCGACCGCTATTTATGGTTCCCGCGCTTCTGGGGGCGTATTATTAATTACCACGAACCGTGGTCGCGTCGGCAGGTCGGTAACCTCTTACGACTCCTATGTGGGATTAAGCGCTGTTGAAGGTAAGATCAAGGTACTCAACGGACAACAATTTGCCCAACTGGAAGCGGATGCACTTCAGGGTGCAATATTGCAAAATAACAGTAATACCAACCTATACGCTTTGAGCCCGATAGAAACCAAAGCCTTGGCTGAGGGGGTTAGTACCGACTACCCGTCATTGTTGCTCCGAAACGCTTTTGTTTGGGATCAAAGTTTGAGAGTATCTGGAGGAACCGATAAAACCCAATTTACTGTGGGTGCCGGTTACCGAACCAATAATACAGTTGAACGCAATAACAACTATACCAGGCGCGTATCGTTAAATTTGACCTTAGATCATAAGATCAATGAATATATTAAGTTTGGAGTAAGTGCTCTTACAACGGTTAGGTTGCTTAACACCGGGGGCGGCAACCAGTTAGGAGCTACCTATACCATTAGCCCCTTAACCTATCCTTACAACCCAGACGGAACGCTTAACTTGCTACCGGCATCTGATCAGTTTGATGCGACAACGGTAAATCCCCTGCTTCCCGCAAGCCTCCCGGATCAGTATTACAATTATACACGGGGCTTAACCAATAACGATATCGTTTACGCCGAGGTTGACCCTATCAAGCATTTGAGTTATCGTTATACTATTAATTATAATTTCAACCAGTCATTGCAGGGCACTTATAATGGCATCAATGGCGCCGACCTGATCACAATTGCCAAAACCAATGCCAGCACCACCAACAATTACCAGTACCGTTTGGCACAGGAGCATTTATTAACCTACGAGAATGTTTTTGCTCAGAAGCACAGCATTAATTTTGTGGCAGGTTTTAATGTCGAGAAACAACACAATGAAAACTCCAATATGAACGCGACAGGCATCCCTTCCGATGCCAACAAAAACTCAAACCTCGGCCTGGCCCAGGTAATAACGGGTGTAGGGGGAAGTTATACTGAAACCGGTCTGGTTTCGTTTTTCGGACGTTTAAATTACGCTTTCGACCGCAGATACGATATCACCGCAACGTTTCGGTCTGACGGTAACTCCGCATTAGCCGAAGGGCACAAAACAACGACCTATCCTTCTATTGGCCTTGGCTGGGTAATCAGTAATGAGAATTTTATGAAAAAATTCAATTTTATAGATAACCTGAAATTGCGTGGAGGTTACGGTGTTACTTCTTCAACCGTGGGTGTTGGTGCTTATGGAACGCTGGGCCAGCTTAATACGAGCAAATATCAATATGGAGGCGTTCCGACCGGCGATGCACAAGGCGTAAGAGTGACCACGCTGGTAAATAATAATTTAACCTGGCAGCGGACGGCAGAATACAACCTGGCGTTAGACTTTGGAATATTCAATAGCCGGCTGACTGG
>Ga0157372_10000813_pt1 | contig 33849 bp, 28 predicted proteins | sample C55metaG_FD_115307 | JGI IMG/M metagenome (GOLD analysis project Ga0157372, IMG submission 115307) | Corn rhizosphere microbial communities from Kellogg Biological Station, Michigan, USA - C5-5 metaG | ecosystem: Host-associated > Plants > Roots > Rhizosphere > Soil | place: USA: Michigan...
CGATCCGCGCATTGCCCCCAGCATGATCTATGCTTATGCGGCCCTCAAGCTGGGCGTGCCGTTTCTCAATGGCGCCCCCAACCTGACCGTCGATATCCCCGCTCTTACGGAGCTGGCAGCCATCACGAGAACACCGATTGGCGGCAAGGACTTCAAGACCGGCCAGACCCTCATGAAGACCATCCTCGCCCCCGGTCTGCAAGCCCGGGCCCTCGGCGTAAAAGGCTGGTTCAGCACCAACATCCTTGGTAACCGCGATGGCTATGTGCTTGACGAACCGGATAATTTCCGCACCAAGGAAGTTTCCAAGCTCAGCGTCCTTGAAGATATCCTGAGGCCGGAGCTGTCCCCCGAACTCTACAGCGATCTTTACCATAAGATCCGTATCAACTACTATCCCCCACATGGCGACAACAAGGAAAGCTGGGACAACATCGACATCTTTGGCTGGCTGGGTTACTCCATGCAGATAAAAATCAACTTTCTCTGTCGCGACTCGATCCTTGCAGCCCCCCTCGTACTCGACCTGGCCCTCTTCGGCGACCTCGCCAAAAGAGCCGGCCTCAGCGGCGTACAGGAATGGCTGTCGTTCTATTTCAAGTCGCCGCAGACCGCTCCGGGTTTCCGCCCCGAGCACGACATTTTCAAACAGCTGACGGTGTTGCAGAACGCTTTGCGAAAACTCATGGGGGAAGAGCTGGTCAATCCTGACCGCCTGACCTTCGCAGAGGAAGAAATCACAGCCTGATGGCGTTGGTCCATAGACTCATTTCCACTTGCCTGGGAATAGGCTATACTCCAAAAGGTGGGGGAACAATTGCCGCTGCCGTCTGTTGTATAGCCTGGTATTTTGCCTGGGCGGGTGGAAATGAGCATTTTAGTAAAATGGCCCTCCAGTTGGGAGTCACCGGCGTTTTTTGGGCTCTTGGCATCTGGAGTGCAAATAAAGTCGAGGCCGAATGGGGCGAAGACAGCTACCGGGTTGTTATCGATGAAGTAGCCGGGATGTGCCTTACCCTGTGTTTTGTACCCGTCCGCTGGCCGTATATAGCGATCGGACTGCTGCTTTTTAGATTTTTCGACATTGCTAAACCGTTGGGTATCCGTAAGATGGAGCATTTGAGAAGCGGGTGGGGCGTGATGATGGACGATATGCTGGCAGGAGTCTATGCCAACCTGTTGCTGCAAGTCGTCGTATTGAGTAAATTGATATGATAACCTTTACAAAAGCTCAAGTCGCCTCCCTGCTCGCCACCGGCGTTGACTTCCTGGTGACGTTCCTGCTGATCCGTTTCGCAGGAGCGCCAATTGTAGCCGGCGGTGCAACGGGAACCCTGTGTGGAGGTGTCACCCATTTCATGGTCAGCCGCGGCTGGGTATTCAACGCCCGGGAAGGGAAATGGGCAGCACAGCTGAACCGCTACGTACTGGTTTGGATCGGGAATTTCCTGTTGAATGTATCCGGGCTCTGGTTGATCACCCATTACACGGGAATAAAAGATATGTTCGCCAAGGTGATCGTCGCCACGACGGTCGCCGTATGTTATAACTATACACTGCAGAAAAGATTTGTATTTAAATAAAAAAGGATGATAAAGCCTGGATGTAGTTTCAAAGCCTGGATATTATTTTCATTGATCTTCGCTGCCGCCCTGCGAACGCAGGCGCAGGACGTCACGCTGCGCGGTTTCGTCAAGGATTCCGCGACCCAAACCATTATTACCAACGCCAGTATCTCCATCAAGGGGCTGCGCGGCGGGGCCCGTTCGAATAACGAAGGCCGGTTCCGGATACCCACTCCACAGCATGCGATCACCATCACCGTCACCAGCGTCGGGTACAACTCAAAGACCCTCCATCTCGACTCGGTCCCGGCAGAGGAGATCGTCTTCTCCCTTTCCCGATCGTTCAAGGCGTTGGCCGAAGCCAAGGTGGTCAACAAGAGGCAACGGTATCGCAATAAAGGCAATCCCGCGGTCGAACTGATCCGCCAGGTCATCGACCACAAGGACTCCAACCGCATGGAGGCCTATACCACGGCCACTTACCAGAAATACGAGAAGCTCGTCGTTTCCGTGGACAAGGTCAACGGCAAGATCGAGAAGAGCGGCCTGCTGAAACCCTATCACTTCCTTATCGAGAACAGCGACACCACCAAGCTCGAGGGCCGCCGGCTGTCCCCCGTTTACCTGGAAGAGACCTATTCCAACAACTATTACCGCAAGAGTCCCGAGAAGACGAAATCCATCATCACGGGCAAACGGAACGTGGACTATGGCGAGCTGATCGATATGAAGGGGATCAGCATGTATCTCAACCGGCTCTACCAGGACTTCAATGTCTATGACAACAATATTTCGGTTTTCACCAATCTCTTCCTGAGCCCCATTGCCGAGTCGGCGCCCACCTTCTACATGTACTTCATCGAGGACACGACCGAGGTGGACAACATCAAGCTCATCCGGCTCAGCTTCCGTCCCCGCAACCCCAACGATCTCCTGTTCCGCGGGACGATGTGGATCACCCTCGATGGCCGGTATGCCATCCAAAAGTTGAGGCTCCTCGTGAGCAAGAGCATCAACTTCAACTTCGTCCGGGGAATGAACATCAACCAGGATTTCACCCGGCAGCCCGACGGCCGCTACCTGCTGACAAAAAGCGATGTGCTGGGGGACTTCGGGATCACCAAGTCGGGCACCGGTCTATATGGAGAACGAGTCGTCTCCTTTGTCAATTTCAAGGCGAATATGCCGCTTTCGGACAGCCTCTTCAAGGGGCCCAGCACCGAGATCCTGGATAGCGCCGAATCGCAGCCCGATTCTTTTTGGGTAAACAACCGCGCCGATACGCTCACCAAATATGAAGGCAAGGTATACGCGAATGTGGACAGCCTGAAACGCATGAAATCTTTCCGCCGCCTGGTGGACTGGTCGACTTTCCTGATCGCGGGGTATAAACAGGCCGGTCCCGTGGAACTCGGTCCTGCGAGCACTTTCTACAGCTTCAACCCTGTCGAAGGTTTCCGCCTTCGCTTCGGCGGCAGAACGACGACGCACTTCAGCACCCGGTATTATTCGGAGGCTTATGCGGCGTATGGCTTCAAGGATCAGAAATGGAAGTACTTCGTGAGCGGCACCTATTCGTTGAACAACAAGTCGGTGTACGGCTTTCCACAGCACTACCTGCGGGTCTCGTATCAAAAGGAGACCCAGATTCCCGGCCAGCAGCTGCAGTTTGTACAGGAGGACAATTTCCTGTTGTCTTTCAAACGCGGCAACAACGATAAGTGGATCTACAACGATAACTTCCGGATCAACTATATGCACGAGCTGCGGAACCACCTGTCTTATGCCTTTGGCTTCCGCTGGTGGGAGCAGACCCCGGCCGGCACGATCTCCTATGTCGCAAAGAATGGCGCCGACACCATCCGGACGATCACTACGACGGAAGTGTCCGGGGAGATCCGCTGGGCGCCCCATGAGCAGTTCTATATCGGGAAGCTCTACCGCGTGCCCATCATCAACAAATATCCTATCATCGATTTCAACGTGACGCAGGGCATCAAGAATGCTTTCCGTGGCCAGTACAACTATACCAACCTCGACCTTAATTTTTACAAACGGTTTTACGAGTCGGTCATCGGTTATACGGATGTGACGTTGGACTTCGGGTACGTCATCGGGAAGGTACCCTTTCCGCTGCTCGATATTCACCATGCCAACCAGACCTATGCCTATCAGCTGCAGTCGTACAACCTGATGAACTTCCTCGAGTTCGTCAGCGATCACTACGCCGCCGCCTATGTCGACCACTATTTCAATGGTTTCTTCTTCAACAAGATCCCGCTGCTGAAAAAGCTCAAATGGCGGGAGGTCATCGAAGGCAAGATCCTCTTCGGCGGGGTTCGCGACGAGAATAACCCTCTCAGGAACCCGGAGCTGGTAAAGTTCCCGCTCACCAATGGCAAGACGGAGACCTTCTCGCTCTCCAATACCCCATATATCGAGGCGGGCTTTGGCATTGCCAACATCTTTAAGTTGATCCGGGTGGACTTCATCAAACGGTTCACGTACCTGGATCATCCCGAGATCGCGCAGTGGGGCATCCGGGTACGATCGAAGTTTGATTTTTAGAACATACCCCGAGCGTCGTCGGACCTGCTTAGAACCTCACCGGAGCTGCTTCGCCACGCTCCGGTTCGTTCGGGCCCTTCGTCCCTCGGGCCCAGTCCTCGTCGCTCACAACCATCATTATGCTTGGTTGCCACGACCGAAGATTTTTTAGTAAATTTGCCAATTGTTCGACTGACCCATGAGCACTCGAAAGAAATTACAGCTGGGAATATATAAGGTCATCAATCCGCTGGTAAGGTTGTTGATCAGAATGGGCCTGACCCCCAATATGGTTACCACCATCGGGCTTGTCCTCAACATCGGTGTCGCCATCATCTTCATCAGCGGCGCCGAAGAGGGCCGTCGTGGTGACCTGTCCTATGTAGGGTGGGCCGGGGCGCTGATACTTTTTGCAGGCCTCTTCGATATGCTCGACGGCCAGGTCGCCCGCCTGGGGAATATGAGCTCGCCGTTCGGCGCCCTCTATGACTCGGTGCTCGACCGGTATAGCGAATTGATACTTTTCCTGGGCATCTGCTACTATCTCGTCTCGCACCACTATTTCATGAGCAGCCTTTTCGCCTTCATCGGCCTCATCGGCAGCATGATGGTCAGCTATACGCGCGCCCGTGCCGAGGGCCTCGGCATCGAGTGCAAAGACGGGCTGATGCAGCGGCCCGAGCGTGTCATCATCATCGGCGTCTCGGCATTGGCCTGCGGTATCGCCTCCCGCTGGATGGGCGGCGACTATAAAATTGCCTGGCCCGACAGCAATTTCCCCATCTTCGAGACCATCTCCATCTTTACCATCCCGCTGACTATTATGGCCTTCCTCGCTAACTGGACCGCCATTGGCCGGCTCCGCGATGCGAAGAAGACCCTCGAGGCCCGGGTTGCGGCTGCTAACCCTGCTGCTGCAGCCAACGCCGGCTCTGCGGCTGCGAACCCCAACGGCGCCGCCAAAGCGCCTACTGCCGCCAAATCGGCCAGCAAGTCCTCCTTACCCGGGGCTACTGTGCTCGTTCTATTTTCCTTGTCGCTGACCGCGGGCATGCCCACCGGTGCGCAAACCGCGTCCGCGGCCACGCCCGCGGTTATCACACCTGTTTCCACGGGCGTGCTTCATCCCCGGCCTGCCGTCATCAACGACCCGGTCGACACTTTCCCGATCCCGCCAACGAACTCCAACTCCTTATTCTATCTGCAGCGTACACCCAACGCCAATACCATCATCTGCGAGCTGAATCAAAAAGATGGCGCTCTCGACAGGGACGAGCCGGTAAAAGTGTTGTGGATCCGGTATACCGAACAGCGCCAGCGCGCCGAACTCTCCTGGATCCAACGCCACTTCGCGTATGGCCTCAAGGAAAAGGATATGGGCAACGGCACCTACGAACTTCGGTTCGTTTCCTGGAAGAAGACACCCATGTACCTGATGAAGTCCTCCGCCGACAGCCGTTATCACGTCTATGTCACTATCGACGGGCGCCAGGCCGTCCTCAACCGGGTGTATATCCGCATCGACCCCGGCGGCACCTTCTGGTCTCCCAATGTAAAATATCTCGAGCTGAAAGCTGTCGATGTTCAATCCGGCAAAGAGGTTGTCCAACGGATAAAAGTGTAGTTTTATGGATACGACGCTTTCATCGGCCCCCGCTGCCACCGGCACCCCGCTGACCCTTCGTTCTGCGCTGACCGCTCTTGGTATTTCGGCCCTTTATCTCATTTTAGCGGCATTTCTACTTGGCTTCAAGACGGACCAACTCATCCTTGTCGGCCTGTTCAACGGTTTGTTCTTCCTTTCCGACCCCACGCGCCGCTTCATCCTCGGCTTCACCGTCTTCATCGTCTTCTGGGTCCTGTTCGATTCCATGAAGCTCTTTCCCAATTACCGCTACAACACCGTTCATATCGAGAGTCTCTATCATCTCGAAAAAAGCCTGTTTGGAATAAAAGGCGCCGACGGCGCGGTCCTGACTCCCAATGAATTCGCGTATATCCACCGCAGTACGTTTGCCGACATCCTCGCCGGTTGTTTCTATCTTTGTTGGATCCCGCTTCCACTGGCCTTTGCGGGTTATCTCTTTTATAAGGACAAAGACGCCTTCTTCCAGTTTGCGTTGAGCTTTCTCCTTGTCAATCTCCTCGGCTTTGTCGTCTACTATGCCTGTCCGGCGGCGCCGCCCTGGTATGTCCAGTACCATGGCTTTGGCTTCAACGCGCATACTCCCGGCAACACGGCAGGTCTTGGCCGTTGGGATGAGTACTTTCACGCCCATGTCTTCGCGGGCCTCTATGCCAAGAGCAGCAATGTCTTCGCGGCGATGCCTTCCCTGCATGCCGCCTATCCGCTTACGGTGTTGTACTATGGGATAAAATTCCGCCTGCGTTGGATCAACCTGCTGTTTGCGGCGATCATGGTGGGTATTTGGTTTGCCGCCGTCTATAGCAGTCATCACTATGTGCTGGACGTCCTTGCAGGCATCACCTGCGGGATCATCGGCATCCAACTGTTTCAGTATTGGTATCGGAAGGGTGGGGGATTCACCCGGGTTATTAGGCGGTGGGTTCGCGCGGTGGAAGCGCCCGGCAAGGCCGCCTAGCGGCGTCCTATTCCCTCGACCATGATATCCACTATGGAATCGATCTGCAGATCCAGCCTCGGGCTTTGGGCTTGTCCCACCATTAACGGTACGGCCAGCCCGCGAAAGCTGCTGACCATCAGGTAGGCGATGAGTTCGATGTTGTCCTCGTTGATCTTCTTGAACTCCCCGTTATTGACCCCCTCGGCCAGGATACCCTTTACGAGCTCTACGTGGGTCGTGTCGAACCGGCTCTTCATCTCCGCCATAACACAATGCAATTCAGCAATTTCACTCTTCAATGCATCGCTCAGGTTACACAGCTGGCTCAGCTTTTCCAGCCGGCACCGGCAATACGCCGTTAGCTTGTCTTTGGAGGTCGTAGCCTGGCCCAGCGCATAGTGGATGGTTTCCAGCAATTCGTCCATTTCGGCATAGATCACTGCCTCGAAAATGTCCTCCTTGCTGGGATAATAGTAGTACAGGGAGCTTTTAGCCTTGCCCAGGCTACGGGCGATATCACCCATCGTCGTTTTCTTGAACCCCGATTTTTTAAAAAGGGCCCTGGCCGTATCGACGATCTCCTTTACGACTATCTCATCCCGTTGAAGCGTTCCAGCCATACCGGCAAATTTAGACGTTTTCCGTGCCAATGTTGGTTAATAGCTCGTGAATCTTGCATCTCTGGCGGACAATCTCTACATTTGTCATACCCCTTCAGCCATCGGCAAACAACCCCCGCGTATTCTTCCATTCAACCTCTGTAAAACATGCCTACTCCATTGAATTGCATCCTGCTGATCGATGACGATGAACCGACCAACTTTTTGAACCGGCTGACCCTGGAGCAGGCCGGCTGTGCCCGGCTCATCCGCATTGCTCAAAGCGGCCAGGAGGCCCTCGACTACTTGCAGGACGCCGTCCCCCGGCCGGACCTCATTTTCCTCGATATCAATATGCCTGCCATGGATGGCTGGGAATTCCTCGAAAGGTATCGCAACCTGCCGGAGGCCAGCAAGGCCGATATCATCCTGATCATGCTTACTACTTCCCTTAATCCTGACGACGAGATACGCACTCTTGCGATCCCCGAAGTGTCAGGGTTCGAACACAAGCCCCTCGGCCAGGAACAGCTCAATGTATTGCTGAGAAAGTACTTCGCCTAAATGCCGGAATGAAGATAGTCTTTCAGGTGAGTTATCGTCTCTTCATGCGTCCGGATCGTCTCGCGGACCAGGTCATTGATCGACACGATCCCCACCAGCTTTTCATTCTCGAAGACCGGCAAATAGCGGATATTCTTGTCCGCCATCAGCTCCATACAGTGCTCGACCGTATCGTTCGGTGTCACGCCGGGAACATCCTTCGACATGATATCGGCGACGGGTGTATCGGTAGAAGATTTGCCCTTCAGGATCACCTTCCGGGAATAATCCCGTTCGGTCATGATCCCGACGTAATTGCTTCCATCGACCACCATGACCGATCCGATATTTTGGTCGGCCATGATCCGCAGGGCGTCCAGGACTGTTGTTTGGGGTCCGACGGAGGTGATTCGGGCTCCTTTGTGGGAGAGGATGTCTGCTACTTTTCTCATTTTTGCCTGGTTTTAGTCCATATATTTCAATTTACGAAATATTTGATAAATCTCCAGCAATTCTATCTTTGCCTGCATTAACCACCTCACATGCGTAAAGCCCATTCGCTCGGTTTCCTGGCCCTCCTGCTGCTTCCCGTTTGTCTCTTCGCCCAGAACACCCCGCCCCCAGCCATCGTTCTCAATCAATTAGGGTTTTATGCCGATGCACCCAAACAGGCCGTGGTCACGGGTCTTGCCCTAAAGGATGTATTTTATATCGTTTCTGTGCACGACAACGCGCCTTCCTGGCAGGGTCGTGTCGATACCGTTTTCTTTGGCCGGCTGGGCCCCGTTACCGCCTCCGCCAATTCTTCGGTCGAGACCCGGCTCGCCGATTTCAGCGCCTTTCACCGTCCCGGAACGTACCGCGTCGTCGTTCCCAACTACCCCAATTCCTGGCCGTTCACCATTGGCGCCAACCGGTTCACCCCGCTGACGGCTGCCGCCTTGAAGGGATATTACTATCAGCGTTCGGCAATGGCCCTTACGCCAGGCTATGCCGGCGACTGGAACCGGCCGGCGGGACACCCCGATACGGCGGTGCTCGTTCATGCGTCCGCCGCCTCCGCACAACGCCCCACCGGCACCGTCATCTCGACGCCGGGCGGCTGGTATGACGCCGGGGACTATAACAAATACATCGTCAACTCCGGGATTACCATGGGAACCCTGCTGGACGGCTGGGAAGACTTTCCCGGGTATTTCGATACCCTGCGTGCCGATATCCCCGCGTTGCCTATGCCGGCCGGCGCCCGCGATGCCGCATCGCGCATTCCTGACCTGCTCAACGAGGCGCTCTATAATCTGAGGTGGATGCTGACCATGCAGGACCCCAACGACGGGGGTGTCTATCACAAATGCACAAACGCTGCTTTCGACGGTATGGTCATGCCCGGGGTGACGAAGGCTCCCCGGTATGTCGTGCAGAAAAGCACTGCGGCCACCCTCGATTTTGCCGCGGTGACCGCGCAGGCCGCCCGCATCCTGCAAAAATTCCCGCGGCAGTTTCCGCGGCTTGCCGACTCCTGCCGCCGCGCCGCTTTGGCCGCCTGGCAATGGGCCAGGCACAACCCGGCAGTCGTGTATGACCAGGATGCTATGAACAAGGCCTTTCAACCCGCCGTTACCACCGGCGCGTACGGCGACCGCCATCTCGACGACGAATGGTTTTGGGCTGCAGCGGAGCTGCTCATAACTACCGGCGACACCGCCTGTCTTTCCGTGGTGGCATCGCTGATCGACCGACCTCTGTCCCTTCCTTCCTGGTCGAATGTCGCGATGATGGGTGATTATTCGCTGCTCCGTCACCGGGCGGTGCTGTCCCGCACTCTTCAGCCGGCGCTCGACAGCGTGAAGCGGGGGGTGCTGGACATGGCCGATGGCTATGTAAAGAAAATGCCCGCCACCGCTTTTAACACGGTGATGGGCGAGTCTACAAAAGATTTTATTTGGGGCAGCAATTCCGTCGCCGCCAACGAGGGTATGCTGCTGATCAACGCATGGCTGTTGCAGCACGAAAGAAAATATCTCGATGCAGCATTGGGCAATCTCGATTATATCCTCGGCCGCAATGCTCTCAACCTCTGCTTTGTGACGGGTATCGGCAGCCGCTCGACGCTGCATCCGCATCACCGGCCCTCCGTTGCCGACGGCGTCGATGCGCCCGTGCCCGGGTTGCTGGCGGGTGGGCCGAATCCGGGCCGCCAGGATCATCAGAATTATGTGTATACCGAGCCGGAGACGGCGTATCTGGATCAGAATGGCGCTTACGCGTCCAATGAGATCGCCATCAACTGGAATGCGCCGCTGGTTTATCTTGCGGGGGCGTTGGAGGCGCTACAAGTGAACTTTTCGCGTTAGGGCGCGTCCTTACTCGGTTCGCAACGCTTTCACTGGATTCTGCCGGGCGGCGCGTATCGTATTCCACGCGATGGTCACCAACGCGATCCCAATGGCCGCTGCCCCCACCAACAGGAAATTCCAGATCGTGATGGAGATCCGATAAGGATACCCGCTGATCCACGAATGCATCGCCATCCACGCGATCGGTGTCGCGATCACCACCGCCAACCCTACCAACACAATAAACTCCCGCGACACCAGCACCGAGATGCTCCCGACGCTTGCGCCGAGCACCTTCCGGACCCCGATCTCCTTCACCCGCTGCTGGATCATCAGCAACACCATCGCCAGCAATCCGCTACAGGAAAGGACGATCGCGATCACCGCGGCGATGCTGAACATAAAAGAGGTCGTCTGCTCCTGCGTATACCAGTCGTTAACATTGTCTTCAACAAAGCTGCCGTTGAAATCCTGCCCCGGTTCCAGCTCCGCCATCTCCCGTTTGATCGCGGCCATTGCCCCGACCCTATCCTTCCCGCTCGTCCTGATGAACACATAGGACATCCAGTCGCCGGGCTTCAGGGTCAGCGTCAGCGGCTCCACCTTCTCCGACATAGTATACAAATGATAATCTGGGAATACGCCTACGACATGCCAGGCCAGGTGACCAGCGGTATCGAGGATAACATCCTTTCCGACTATCGATGCCGGAGGCGCCTTACGCCCCGCCAGCAGCTGCTTGGCCATCGTCTCGTTGATGAGGACATTACTGGCCGTATCCGTTCCATAAGCCGGGTCGAATTCGCGTCCGCTCAGCAGGCTGACGCCAAGTGTCTTCAGGTAGTCATAGTCTATCCCCGCCATGTGGGTATTGATATCCCGTCCCTCATACGTAAAGTTTATCGTACTATGGATCGTCCGGTGATCGCTCCCGCGCCCCAGGTTGATATTGCTACCCGATACCGAGACGATCCGCGGATCAGCGGCCAATCGCATCCGCAGCTTCGCGATCGTGGCATGCCCCTGCTCCGGCGCGTGTAATGGAACGCTGATCATGCTCTCCTTCGCTATTCCCAGATCCGCATGCGTCAGGAACTGGTATTGCCGGTACATGATAAACGTACAGCTGATCATCACACAGGCGATCACAAACTGCAGCACGATCAGGCTGCTGCGCAAGACGCTCTTCCGGCCCATGCTGACCTTTCCCTTCAATGTCTCTACCGCCTTGAAGCGGATCATCACCAGCGCGGGATAACCGCCGGCCATCAAGGATACAAAAAGCAGCAGACCCAACAAAATTCCGATAAAGGCGGGCTGCCAGAGGATCTCTTCCATCGGGACCCGCATCTGCTGCAGTCCCGGGATAGAATGCAGCAGCACGTTGATCAGCACCAGGCTGACGCCCAACGACACCATACACACCAGCAGGCTTTCCCCCCATAACTGCAGGAACAGCTTCCAGCGGGCCGCCCCCAGGCATTTCCGTACGCCCACCTCCCGGCTTCGCGTGAACGCGTTGGCCAGGCTGATATTTACAAAATTGAAACAAGCGATCAGGATGATGAACAACCCCACCGATAGCGTGATCATCAACTCCGCGACGGAAACGGCCCTGCCTCCGTTCACCGTCGTATCGAAATGCACCTCCTTCAGCGGCAGGAGACGGGTGGCCCACAGATCGCCGAGCGCATCGGGCTTCGCCCCCTTCTTTTGCAGGTCGGCATACCGCCCAGGGACATGCTTGTGATCCGCTTCCCGCAATTGCATCTCCGCCTGCCGTTGGCTAACGCCTTCCTTCAGTTCGACATATAAGGTGCTTAAGTAATCGTCCCAGCTGTTTCGCAGCTTCGCATAGTCCGTACTATTCTCTATCCGGGTCAGGATCTGGAATCGGACCGATGTCGCTACCGGATCCTTCACCACCGACGTCACCACCAGGTCTTGTTGCTTGCCGATAACACTCGCCCGGATATGCTTCCCGATCGGCTCTTCATTCCCAAATATCTTCTTTGCGGTCTCCTCGGTGATGACCGCGCCGGTCAGCTCCGCCAACGCATCGGCTCCCTGTCCCTTCACTACCGGATTGGTAAACATCGAGAGAAAGTCGGCGTCCACCATCAGTACCGGGATCGGGATATCCCGGCCCTTGTATTCAATTTGGTTGCCTCCATCGCGGAGCCTCGTCATCCGTTGGATCGCCGGGGACTCCGCTTTGTACGCCGGACCAGGTCCCAGGTCGAATGAGTTCTGGTACCGGTCCTTCGCCGGATCGTGATACACCTGGTAAGCCATATACAACCGGTTCGCGTTCACATGCTGGTGATCCCACTGAAATTGCTGGTAGACGACGAGCAGGATCGCGATCCCGACCGTAAACCCGATTACGAGCCCGCCGATGTTGACGGAGGAATGCAGCCTGTTCCGGAAAAGATTCCGCCAGGCAATTTTCCAATAGTTGTTAAGCATAGTGTAATAGTTGGTATCACCCATTCACCTAAAAGGATGCCCGAATAATACAAGGTTAGAAATCAGTCAATTACCCGGTGTGTCCGGCCCGGTACTGTCCGCTTCCGATACACCATCTGACCACAAACGCACAACATACGAAAGCCTTCATAGGATAAGCAGCTGAGTGCCAGATGGATGTATTTTTGGTATCATCTTGGCAATTCCCCCGCATAACCATTCTCCCATGCTTCAAAACTTCTTCAGCATTGCCTGGCGCAACGTCCGGAAGAACAAGGCCTATGCGGCCATCAACATCCTGGGTCTTTCCCTCGGCGTCGCCTGTGCTCTGCTGATCTTTGCCCTCGTTCATTACCATCTCAGCTTCGACAACTTTCATCTCGCCAAAGACCGCATCTATCGCATCGTTACGGAATGGCACGATGAAGCCGCCTTCTATTCCCAGGGAACCCCATCGCCCCTGGGTAAAGCCGTGCGCAACGATCTCACGGCGGCCGAAAAGGTCAGTCGCGTTATTCAGTATAAAGATCTGATCACTGTTCGGACGGCCAGCGAAACAAAGAAATTCGAGGAAGGCTTCGCCTATGCAGAACCCGAATATTTCGACATCTTCAATTTTCCCCTGGTCCGTGGTGATAAAGCGGCCGTGCTTAGGGCGCCCAACCAGGCCCTTATCACCGAGAAGCTCGCCAAAAAATATTTCGGCGCCACCGATGCCGCCATGGGCAAGACCATCCGCCTCGCCAGCAAAACAGACTTTCAGATCGTTGGCATTCTCCGCGACATCCCGGTGAATACCGATCGGCCACAGGACATCTATCTGTCCTATTCCAACCTTAAAGAACGTAATGCCCGCCTTGCTGGCGACAGCAGCTGGGGTAGTGTCTACAGTCAGTGTATGACCTTCATCCGGCTAAAACCCGGCACGACGGTCGCCCGGATGAACCAGGGCCTGGCCATCATTAGCAAGAAGTATCAGAAGGGTAGGGACGCGGCCACCGTGGTATTCCGTCTTCAGCCCCTGGCCGACATCCATTTCAATCCTGATTTCGATGGCTCCGTCGACAAAAAATATCTTTGGGCACTCGGCCTCATCGGTGTTTTTATCCTGATCACCGCTTGTGTCAACTTCATTAACCTCGCCACCGCTCAGGCGCTCAACCGCAGTACGGAAGTCGGAATCCGGAAAGTGCTCGGCGGGTTGGGCCGGCAACTGTTCTGGCAGTTCATTACAGAGACGGTCCTGATCGTAGTTTTCGCGGTGATCATTGGCTTCTCGGTTGCGACGGTGGTCTTACCGGCGCTGAATACGCTTTTCAAGACCGAGATAAGCCTCAGCACCCTTACCGATCCGACGGCCATTGGTTTTGGTCTCGTCCTGCTTGCATTGGTGGTCTTTTTATCCGGCTCCTATCCCGGCCTGGTGCTGTCCCGTTTTCAGCCGGTACAGGCCCTCAAAAGCAAGCTGTCTCAAAAACAGGTCGGTGGTTTCTCGCTTCGTCGCGCGCTGGTGATCACCCAGTTCACTATTTCTCAGCTGCTGATCATCGCCGCTATCGTTGTCGCAGGTCAGCTAAATTATGTCCGCACTACCGACCTCGGGTTCAACAAGAACGCCATTGTCCTGCTGCCTGTGCCACATAACAGCAGCGCCGAGCTGAATACGCTCGATGTGCGCCTGCGCGAGATCCCGGGCGTCCAGAGCCTCAGTTTTTGTCAGACGGCGCCGGCCTCCGAAGCCAATAACTCCACCAACGCCCGTTTCGACAACCGCGCCGAGGACGAGCATTTCGAGGTGTACACAAAAGATGGGGATGATGGCTATCTCTCCCTCTTTGGGCTCAAGCTCGTTGCCGGCCGCAATTTCTTCAAAGGCGACTCGGTGGTCGAATTTCTCGTCAATGAGACGATGATCCGCCGTCTGAACCTTCATTCGCCCGCGGATATCATCGGCCGCCAGCTGACTATCGGTAGTAAGGTCAAAGGAGCCGTCGTCGGAGTCGTGAAAGACTTCTTCGACCAGTCCTTGCACAGTGAACAGAACGCCATCGCCATACTGCCTGCCCGGTACAACTATTACACCTGTGCGGTGAAGCTCGATCCCGCCAATATCCATGGCAGCCTGACCGCCATCGAGAAGGTCTGGAACAGCACTTTCCCCGACTACCTCTATTCGTATAAATTCCTCGATGACAACATCGCGGAATTCTATGCGACCGATACCTCGCTGCTGACCATGATCGAAGTCTTTGCCGCGATCGCCGTCTTCATCGGCTGTCTCGGTCTCTATGGGCTCACTGCCTTCATGGCCGTCCGGAAGACGAAGGAGATCGGGGTCCGGAAGGTCCTCGGCGCGGGCGTCCCCAGTATCCTCTGGCTCTTCGGCCGCGAATTCACCCGGCTCGTTCTCATCGCATTTGTGGTCGCTGCGCCGGTGGGTTGGTTTGTGATGCATCACTACCTGCAGGATTTCAAGTACCGGATCACGATCGGGCCGGGCATCTTCCTGTTTTCCATTGGGGTTACGGCCCTCATCGTCCTTCTGACCGTCAGCTATCAGTCGGTTCGAAGCGCCTTTGCCAATCCGGTAAAAAGTCTTCGTACAGAATAAATGGTCTTCACATGATACGGAATTATTTAAAAACAGCTCTCCGCTTCCTGCGCAACAACAGGACGTTTACGTTCATCAATATCATCGGTCTTTCGCTCGGCACCCTCTGCTGCCTGTATATCCTGCTCTACGTCGAACAGCAGTACAGTTACGACCGGCATGAGGCCGAGGCCGCAGACATCTACCGGGTCAATACCGATATGAAGGTCTCCGGGGACCACCACCTTTCTTCCTGGTCCTCACCGGTCATCGTTCCCGTGATGAAAAAAGACTTTCCCGAGGTGCGGGAGGAGACGCGGGCTTTTGACGCAAGTCTTTTCGGCGCCGATAAGCACCTGCTGATGTACAAGGAGCGGTCTTTTTTCGAAAACGAAGCCCTTTTTGTCGACTCGAACTTCTTCGATGTCTTTACCTATCGCTTCCTGGAGGGAGATGCCCATACCGCGTTGGCTGAACCCCATACCATCGTGCTGAAGCGGGCCACCGCCGTCAAGCTTTTCGGCAAGGAGGATCCCATGGGTAAGATCATCCGCATCAGCAATAAGGCCGGGGATGAGACCCTCAAGGTGACCGGCGTCGTGGAAAGCCTTGGCAAGTCCCATCTGGAGGCCAATGCCTTTATCACCATGAATAGTGGGCTCATCGGCGATATCATCCGCAACCGGATCACCAGCTGGGCAGGCGGAAATCTCATCTGGAGCTTTGTAAAGTTGCGCTCCGGCGCCGATCCCAGGGCATTGACGGCACTGTTGCCCGCATTCCTGGAAAGTCATGGTGGCCAGGATATGCGTAATCTCCATATAGAAAAGCGCCTCGAATTGCAACGCATCGCCACGATCCATACCACGACGGGCTACGAGCACGAACCGTCGCCAGCCGTCAGCCCTTCCTTTCTCGGTCTGCTGCTGCTCATCGCCGTCCTGATCCAGCTCATCGCCTGCATCAATTTTATGAACCTCTCCACCGCCCGGGCCGTCAAACGGGCCAAAGAAGTGGGCGTCCGAAAGGTCATCGGAGCGGTGAGAGGCAATCTCATCCGGCAATTTCTCGGCGAGTCGTTCCTGCTTGCGCTTATCGGGATCGCGTTAGCGCTGCCTTTGCTGGCCCTTGCCTTGCCCTATCTCAATGCGATCACCCGGGCCGATATTGAGCTCTCCGCCTTGCAAGACTACCGGATCGTGCTGCTGCTCGTCGCGCTCGTCGCCGGCACCGGCCTCGTGTCCGGGAGCTATCCTGCCTTTTATCTTTCGGCGTTCAATACCGTGAAGGTGATCAAGGGCAATTTCTCCAACCGGGTCTCGGCCGTTGGCCTCCGGCGGGCACTCGTCGTCTTCCAGTTCTCGCTTGCCATCATCCTGATCACCGGCATCGTCGTCATTTATAGCCAGCTGAATTATATCAAACAGCGGGATCTCGGCTATGACAAAAACCAGAAGCTCGTGTTCAATACCTATGCGAACGGCGCCAATGTCGGCGGATTCGCCGAAGGGCTTCGCACGCTCGCCGGCATCCGGACCGTCACCCGCACCAATAGCCAGATGGGCCGTCCTATCATCCAGGATCGCGCTGTTTACCTCTATGGCAAGACGAAGGCCGATGAACAGATCGCCCAGGACTTCGTGACCGACAAATATTTTCTCCGGACCCTGGGGGTGAAGTTGATCGCCGGCCGCGACTTTCGCGATAACGACTCCGGCCGCGTGCTCATCAACGAGACCCTTGCCTCCCGTCTCGGCCTCGATCCGGCAAAGGCGCCCGGAGTAAGGCTTCATTCCAGTTATGATTCCGCGGTGTCGTACGAGATCGTGGGAGTCATCAAAGACTTCAACTTCAGTTCCCTCCGCGAGTCCGTCAATGCGTTCATGCTGCTTTATGATCCTGATTTCGCCGGTAATTGCACCGTTACGGCCAACTGCAGCACCTCCGATTACCGCTCCCTGCTGAAACAGGTCGCCGCCGTCTGGCGCAAGAACGTCCCCAATGCGCCGTTTGAATACGCCTTTCTTGACGACGAGGTCCAAAAGCAATACGAGGCGGAGATCACGCTGGCCAATATCATCAATTCCTTTACCGTCATGGCCATTTTTATCTCCTGCCTCGGCCTCTTCGGGCTTGCGGCGTTCAGCGCCGAGCAGCGGAGTAAGGAGATTGGTGTCAGGAAGGTGCTCGGCGCCGGCGTCAGCGGCATCGTTCGGCTCCTGAGCACGGATTTTCTGAAGCTGGTGGGGATTGCGCTGCTTATCTCCATACCGATCTCCTGGTGGGCGATGCACAAATGGTTGGATGGGTTTGCTTACCGGACGCCGATCCGGTGGTGGATGTTTGCGCTTTCGGGTGGTCTTGCTATACTGATTGCTTTTTTTACGGTCAGCTTCCATACGATTCGCGCGGCGAATGCGAACCCGGTGCGAAGTCTGCGCTCTGAATAAAAAACCCCCGCATTAGCGGGGGCTTAAAATTTTTTTACAGCCTTTATTTCAACGGCTCCAACGGTCTTATCCAAATATTTCGAAAGCTGATCGGCTCACTTTTATCCCCATGCGCCTGCAGCTTGATCGGCGAAGGCCCATGGGCCTTATAATAGGGTTTGCCGATATATCTTGTCTCGCCCTTCAGTTCAAAGCAGTTCTGTACAAGCACGCCGTTCAGGAATGCCGTTACTTTGGCGGGTGATGTCAGGGTCCCGTCGCTGTTGAACACCGGCGCCGTCCAAACGACATCATAGCTGGACCATTCCCCCGGTTTACGGCTGGGGTTGGCCAGTGGAACGCTCTGCTTGTATACGCTTCCGACCTGCCCGTTGGTATAGGTCTTATTGTTGTAGTTGTCGAGTATCTGCAGCTCATAGCCGGCATCGCCCTTGCCCGTAGACGCGAGGAACAGTCCGCTGTTGCCCCTTGCCTGGTCTTCGCCGGTGATGTCGGCCGGGATACGGAACTCGAGGTGGAGCTGGTAGTTGGTAAAGCTTTGTTTGGTTTGGATATTCCCCGATTTTTTATTGACGGTCAGAATGCCATTGCTAACGATCCAGTCCGCGGGAGAACCATCGGCAACCTTTACCCATGCGTCTTCATTTTTGCCGTCGAACAGGACAACGGCGTCCGAAGGCGGCGCGCCTACCGTCGCCGCGGGCGTCACCACGGGGGGAACGGGACTATAAATCTCAGTGGCCCGGTGGTCGGTCGAATCGTATTGAGCCATCACAAGGGTAGTGCCCGCCAACAGGCTCACTGGCACCAGGGCCAGCGCTTTGGCAAAAAAGGGACAAGCAAAATTCTTCATATATCAAGTGGTATTAAAAATGCGCGGATAGTGCTTTCCGGTCAAATTAGCCCTATCCGCACAAACAGCTAATGTCTGACCTTCGGTCGAACCGCTTCCAGCGGTTGTTTAATGTGCGGACAATTTAGGACAAATTTTTAACTTCCGTCCTCGCTAAAAACTCCTAAATTACGTCTATATTAAATTCTCCTGCACATGAGACGGCTTGCCCTCCTCGCTCTCACGCTGCTCGCCTCCGCGGCTTTCCTCACTGTTGCGGCGCAACCTGACGCAACAAGTGCCGCTGCCGCAGCAGATGCCGCGCCTCGCATCAAAGTCGCCAATGGCCTCCTCGAAGGGGTAACCGAAGCCAGCGGCGTCCGAGTGTACAAAGGCATTCCCTTTGCCGCCCCGCCGGTGGGCAAACTCCGGTGGCGCGAACCGCAGCCCGCGGCCAGCTGGCAAGGTGTCCGCAAAGCCGACCATTTTGCCGCAAAGGCCGAGCAACTCCCCATCTACAGCGATATGCAGTTTCGCGCCTCGGGCACCAGCGAGGATTGTCTCTATCTCAATGTCTGGCAACCCATCGAAGCGGGGCCCGGGAAGAAGCCGGTCCCGGTGCTTGTATATTTCTACGGTGGCGGCTATGCCGCCGGAGATGGATCCGAATATCGTTATGACGGCGAAAGCATGGCGACAAAAGGCATCATCGCCATCACCGTCAACTATCGCCTGGGCATCTTCGGCTTCTTCGCGCATCCCGAGCTTACGAAAGAATCTCCCCATCATGCTTCCGGCAACTATGGCCTCCTCGACCAGGCTGCCGCGTTGAAATGGGTGCAGGAAAATATAAAGGCCTTCGGCGGTGACCCGAACAAGATCACCATCGCCGGCGAGTCCGCCGGCTCCACTTCCGTATCCGCCCAGATGGCTTCGCCGTTGTCGAGGAAGATCATCGCCGGGGCGATAGGGGAGAGCGGTTCCCTGCTTGGCACCCTTTCGCCTGTGCCGCTGGCAAAAGCCGAACAGACCGGGGAAGAATTTGCCAGATCCTGTGGCGCAGCCGATCTCGCCGCTCTCCGCGCGATGACCCCCGAACAGATCTTCGACGCGATGAAAAAAGGCACCCCCATTCGTTTCGGGGTGGATGTGGATGGGTATTTCTTTCCCAAGAGCCCATATGCCATCTATGCCGCCGGCGAGCAGGCGCATGTTCCGCTGCTGGTCGGCTGGAACGCGGAAGAATCCGGTTATCAAGGCATCCTGGGCAAAGATTCTCCGACGGTAGCCAATTATGAGGCGGCCGTAAAAAGACTTTATGGCGCCGGCGCCGATTCTGTGTTGCAGGTCTATCATGCCGCGAGCGACGATGAGGTGAAACTCGTCGCCACCCATCTTGCCTCCGATCGGTTCATCGGTTTCAGCACCTGGAAATGGTCCGACATGCAGATAAAGACGGGCGGAGGAAAACCCGTTTACAGGTATTATTTCGAGAAGGCGCGTCCCGGCGCCACCGCCTCGCATTCCGCCGAGATCGAATACGCCATGGGCAACCTCCCCACGAACAAGGTGTATGCGTGGACGACCGATGACTTCAAGGTCTCCGCCACGATGCAAGGTTATTTTGCCAACTTCATCAAGACGGGCAACCCCAACGGTCCCGGCCTTCCTGAGTGGGACGCCGCCAACGCTACCGGCACCCCCGTCATGCATATCAATGTCGAAAGCCAGACCCGCCCCGAAGAACATCGCGACCGCTACCTGTTCCTGGATGGCAGGGTGGGGTGGTAAATGTCCCTGCGCAAGCGGCTGAGGTCCGCGGAGAACGTCCCCGGTCCGTAAATTGCAGGTCTCAGTAAATGGGGCCAACTGCCGGCATTCTTTTCCCGTTTGTCCTCCCTTTGTCAACACAATGACTATGAAACCTTCGAATCAAGCCAAACTGCGGCGGCTTTTGGGTATTTCCGCAGCGATCGTCGCCCTTGCTTTCGCAGGCTATGGTCATCGTTCCGCAGTGATCAACCCCCATCTGTTCTTCTTCCACGGCGCGGGCGAAACGGTCTATATCGACAGCATGGACGCCCGGGTGGCCATGGATTGCGAGGCTCCGGAGCCGCCACGCAACAGCGAGCCGGCGCCCGGTGGATCGCTCCAAAGCGGCAGCTCTCCAAGGACACAACTCAGCTGCTTCCTGATGAGCTGGTCCGACAATATCAAACATGATGATGAGTTAGGAATGGCGCAACGCGAGAAGTATATTCAATTCGGGATGCGCCGGGACTGGGTCGCACTCGCGGGCGGCGACTCCATCTATGCCAATTTCTTCCGGCAGCGTCCCCTGCTGGACCGGCACCTACACCAGTGGGCACTCGTCTATCCCGTCCCCGCCGGCCGCCGTATCGACACGCTTGTCTACACCGGCCGCGAAACCGTGTGGGGAAAACGCCTCTTTATTTTGAAAAGGGATTAAGCTTATCGATCGAACGCATTGCCCCAACCCGCCTCCTTCAGCTTATCCACCTTCGACAGCACTTCCTGCTCCAGCTGTTTCTTGTAGGCCGTAACCCTGGCGCTGACCAATGGATCGAACGCGCCGATGATCTCTCCGGCCAGCACCCCCGCATTCTTGGCCCCGTTCAATGCGACCGTCGCCACGGGCACGCCGCCCGGCATTTGCAGGATCGACAGGATCGAGTCCCACCCGTCAATGGAATTGGAAGACTTCACCGGAACGCCGATGACCGGCAGGGACGTCAACGACGCGATCATGCCTGGTAAGTGGGCCGCCCCACCCGCGCCGGCGATGATCACCTTCAGTCCGCGGCCGGCAGCCTGCGTGGCATACTCCACCATCCGCATGGGCGTCCGATGCGCCGAAACCACCGTCAATTCAAAGGGAATACCCAATTCTTCCATCATATCGGCCGCAGCCTTCATCACCTGAAGATCGCTGTCGCTGCCCATGATAATTCCTATCAGAGGATTGCTCATATCGAATGTTGTTTACCGGCCGCCGGTCGTCATCGCTCTTGCCTCCGACGCCTCTTCTTCGCTCTTCTTTGCTGCCTCGACAACCAGTTGCGCATGCGCCTCCTTGTTGATGACCCTCAAAGTGTTCTTTATCTTATGGGCCTTATAGACCAGGTCCTGCTTCTCCCGGCTGATGATGGTCACATGGCCCATCTTCCGACCGGGCTTCGTTTCCTGCTTACCGTATATATGCACGAACACATTGTCCATTTGCAGCACCTCTTCCAGCCCTTCGTAATGGACCTCGCCGGAACAGCCTTCCGCGCCGATCAGGTTTACGATGGCCCCGGGCAGTATCGCCTCCGTATTCCCCAACGGGTAACCCAGGATCACCCGCCATAACATATCAAACTGCGAGCTATAATTCGCCTCGATCGTATGGTGACCGCTGTTATGCACCCGCGGCGCCGTCTCGTTCACATAGACATCCCCCTGCTTGGTCACCAGCAATTCCACCGCGAAGATACCCGGGCTCTTCAACTCCTTCACCGCTCGCAGCGAGATCGCCTCCATCTTCCACAGCACGCTCTGCGGCAATTCGGCCGGGCTGATCTGATAGTCCAACAGGTTGAGCCGCGGATCGAAGACCATATCCACCGGCGGATAGATCGCCGTCTCGCCTTTATCGCCTATCGCGATGATCTGCGCGATCTCCTTGTCCACCACGATCATCTTCTCCAGCACGCCCGGCTGCTCGAATCCTTTCTCCACATCCTCCTTTGTCCTCATCATCTGCACTCCCTTGCCGTCGTATCCTCCCATGCCGAGTTTATGAACGGCCGGAAGCATATCCAGTCTTGCGCGGACCCCATCCAGGTTCTGCGTAATGACATATTCGGCGGTAGGGATGCTATGTTCGGTATAGTATTGTTTTTGCGTGATCTTGTTCTTTATCGTCCGGAGGGCCGACGGCCGCGGATATACCCGGACACCTTCGGCTTCGAGCCGCTCCAGCGCGTCTTCATTCACCGATTCGATCTCGATCGTCAGCGCGTCCAGGCCCTTGCCGAACTGGTACACATCGTCGAAATTCCGGATATCGCCTTTCACGAAATGATGACAGAGATGCGCTGCGGGAGCTGCCTCATCATTTTCGAGTAAGTAGGTGTCTACAGGGTAGTTGGCCGCTGCCTGCAACAACATTCTGCCCAATTGGCCTCCGCCTAAGATTCCTACTTTTAGCATTTGCGTCTTTTTATTTATAGTCGAAGATAGGGTAAAAACCCTCGGCCCGACCGGAAAAATACGGTTTTGCGGCGGCCGTTGTCGAGATTGATTCATCCCCCATTGACAAATGTCAAAAATAGTGCTACCTTTATCAATAGCAAACATGCGTCCCGACTATTCGCATAAAATTTTCGATGACAAGCGATTGCATCATTTTCTCCGGATGGAGGCGCTGACCCGCACCCGCCCCTGAACCCACTCTGCCCCGACACTCTACTCCTACCGACCACCGTATCTAAAATTTCTTTAATCTAAATACGATCTGATCATGTCCATTGCTTCCGCAAAAGACGTCCGCAAGCCGGCTGCAGCCGCCGACTTCCTTCCCCTGCAGGGGACCGACTACGTAGAGTTCTACGTCGGTAACGCCAAACAAGCCGCGCACTTTTATAAGACCGCTTTCGGGTTCCAGTCCATCGCTTATAGCGGTCCCGAGACAGGGAATAAGGACGCTGTGAGCTACGTCGTCCGCCAAAACAAACTCACCTTTGTCTTTACGACCGCGTTGAGACCGGAGCATCCCATCGCCCAGCATACCCACCTCCACGGTGACGGCGTCAAGGTCCTGGCGCTTCGTGTTGATGACTCGGCCGGCGCCTGGCGCGAGACCACCGCACGCGGCGGAAGGAGCTTTATGGAGCCAACGACCATCACCGATAAATTCGGCGACGTGACCCTGAGCGGGATTCATACCTATGGCGACACCGTCCATCTCTTCGTCGAGCGACAAAATTATAAAGGCGCCTTCATGCCCGGCTTCCGCGAATGGCGCACCCAGTACAACCCACCCCCCACCGGCTTACTCTATGTCGATCACTGCGTCGGAAATGTAAGCTGGAACCAGATGAACCCCTGGGTCGGGTTCTACGAGAAAGTGATGGGCTTCACCAATATCCTGTCCTTTGACGACAAGGACATCTCCACCGAATACTCCGCTCTCATGAGCAAAGTTATGAGCAACGGCAACGGATTTGTCAAATTCCCCATCAACGAGCCTGCCGAAGGAAAAAAGAAATCCCAGGTGGAAGAATACCTCGAATTCTATAAGGGAGAGGGGGTCCAGCACGTCGCCCTCGCCACGGCGGATATTATCGACACCGTAACGCAGCTGCGCGACAGGGGAGTCGAGTTCCTGCAGGTTCCCGCCAGCTACTATGACGAGCTGCTGGGCCGGGTCGGCGCCATCGACGAAGATCTCGAGCCGCTAAAGCAGCTTGGCATTCTCGTTGATCGGGACGAAGAAGGCTACCTGTTGCAAATATTCACCAAGCCTGTGGAGGACCGGCCTACTGTCTTCTTCGAGATCATCCAGCGAAAGGGCGCGAAGAGTTTCGGGAAGGGCAACTTCAAGGCCTTATTCGAAGCTATCGAGCGCGAACAGTCGGCGAGGGGAAACCTCTAGTACCTGCGCGAAAACGCCTAGCCAGATGCAAAAAAACCGTTATACGTGCCCGCCAACTGGCGCAGGCACTATAAAATATGGCAGGTTTTTTGTTTCTTGTGATTGCTTTGCAGGAAGATGTAGCGGAAACAATTTTTACCCTATTGTATGCATGTAAAAAAACAATTTGTCGCGCTGGTGATGATGGCTCTCGCAGGATCTCTGATGACCGGCCGGCTTTCCGCTCAAAACGCCGTTTCCCAAATCCATTTTATTGATTACCAGCGTTCAATTCCCAAAATTGGGGAGATGCTTCGTCGGAAGGAAGACACCCTGATGAAGCAGTTCCGGGAAAAGGGTCTCACCTGGCCGGCGCGTTATGTCTATATTCGCAGCTTCAAATACGACAGCCAGCTCGAGGTTTGGATCAAGAATACCCGGGAGGAGAAATACCGGTTGTTCAAGACCTATAAGATCTGTGCACTGGCGGGCACTCTTGGCCCCAAGCGTCTTGCGGGGGACTACCAGGTACCCGAAGGGTTTTATTACATCAATGAGTTCAACCCGAGAAGCGAGTATCACCTTTCCCTCGGGCTCAATTATCCGAATGCTTCCGATCGTATCCTGAGTGATTCGTTGGCTCCCGGGAAGGACATTTACATCCATGGCAGCTGCGTCACCACCGGGTGTATCCCCATCACGGACGGCCAGATAGAAGAACTATATATTCTTGCCGCCCACGCCAAGGACATGGGCGAGGATTTTATCCCTGTCCATATCTTCCCCGTCAATTTCAACAACGCGAAGAGCGTCGACTATCTGAACAAATATTTACAGACCTTCTCCGAATACACTCCTTTTGCCAGGAGCATGCGCAGCGCCTTCTATTACTTCGAGAAGTATCGCGAGGTGCCTTTCGTCATGGTCAATGGGAAAGGCGAGTATGTCACCGAGGAGGTCTCGCCCAACGAGGCGCAGGTGAAGATCCCCAACGTCGAGCCCGTGGTTGTGGCTACGCCGGCCGTCCGGAAGAGCCCGGCCCCCGCGCGGCCTGTCCGGGTCAACCCGATCCCCGAAGACCGGCTCGCGAAGTCGGTGGATCATCTTCCGGTATATCCCGGGGGTAATGAAGCCTTCCAGGATTTCCTCAATAAGCTTGGGAAGGACGAAGTAAAAGATCTCGATGCCGGCCAGACGAAGGCCTTTATCATGGTCGAATATGTGATCGATGAGGGCGGCAAGCCTGTCTACGCCAAGGTCATCCGCGGTGGCAACGACGGGCTCAACACGAAGATCGAAGATGCCTTCCTCGGCATGCCACAATGGTCTCCCGCCGCTCACTCCGGCGTTCACGTCCCCATCCGGTTGAAACAGACCGTGATGATCGGAATTAATTAATGCATTACTATTTGAACAGTCTCCGGCGTCTGCTGCCGCAGTACTTCCTGCCGGCCGGCCGTCAGCCGTTGCAACACCTCGCCGTTATAATGCCGGATGGTGAGCAGGGTCAGACCCCGTTCCACTTGCACGTCGAACAGGTCCGCCGCGGCAAGCGCCAGCCGTTGGATCCGGGCCGGCCGGTCGTCCAGGCAGACCCGGATGCTCACCGCTCCGCTCTGGATCAGGTTGGGCTTTACCCGCAATTGCCCAAACAGATCGTATAGTCTCGCCGTTCCCGACTCCCCGACAAAGGAAAAGTCCTTTGAATGCAGTTGCATCTGCACCTGGTCCTGTTTGAGCACAATGATCGGCGGCAAACCCTTCAGGGATTTATTATGAATGACGGTCCCCGGGAGAGAGGCGTCGAGGAAGCATTTTACGTACAGCGGGATGTCCTTGTTTTGCAGGGGCTTGATGGTTTTGGGGTGGATCACCTGTGCCCCGTAATAGGCCATCTCGATGACCTCGTCATAGTTCAGCTCGCGGATGAGCTGGGCGTCGGGGAATTGTTTAGGATCGGCGTTCATCACTCCTTCCACGTCTTTCCAGATCGTCTGGCTCTCCGCGTTCAGCAGGTTGGCGAAGACCGCGGCCGTATAGTCGCTCCCTTCGCGGCCCAGCGTCGTGCTTTCGTTGTCCGAGGTGGCCCCGATAAAACCCTGGGTGACGATCAGGTCGTCTTCGGCAAACAGCGGCAGCACTTCGTTCCGCACCTTCCGGTCCGTCACTTCCCAGTCGATGGCTGCATCGCGAAAATTGGCGTCCGTCCGAAAAATATCCCGAACGTCGATCCATTGATTACCGATGCCCGATTCGGCCAGGTAGGCACTCATGATGGAGGTCGACAGCAGCTCGCCGATGCAGACCACCTGATCGTAATAGTAGTCGAAATCGCGTACCGGCTTATCGTGGAGCAGCCATTCCGCCTCGGTGAAGAAGTCCTTCAGCTGGGCCTCGCAGGCGAGATAGTTCTTTACCAGCAGGTATTTGGCCGTGGTGAGGTGTTGCTCCCTGATCTGGGCGAACAATGTCAGCGCCTCTTGCTGGTGGCCGGCGTAGAAGGCTTCCGCCACTTTTTCCAGCGCATTGGTGGTCTTGCCCATCGCGGAGATGACGACCAATATTTTTTCCCCGGCGAATTGCCGGAGGATCACGGGTACTTGTTTGATCCGGTCCACGCTGTTGACACTGGCCCCGCCGAATTTGAAAATTTGCATGGCGCAAATATAAGCGCTAAAACACGCTAAATATCGGCTCGCCCCCTTACTTTTGTCGGGTAAAAATTGCCCGCCCACATGAACGTCAATAGAAAAGTACTCACCCTCGACGAATTTACCCTTCAACAGCTCCGTAATTTTCCCAACGCTACCGGCGAGTTGAGCAACCTGCTTCGCGACATCGGGCTTGCCGCCAAGCGCATCAATGTAGAGGTCAACAAGGCCGGGCTGGTGGATATCCTCGGGGATGCCGGCACCGTCAATGTGCAGGGTGAGGACGTGAAGAAGCTCGATATCTATGCCAACGATCAGTTCATGGGGGTGTTGCGGCATGGTATCTCCTGTGCCGGGATCGGCAGCGAAGAGCTCGACGACAGCGTCATCTTCGACGATGAGATCAGCAACAACTCCAAGTATGTTTGTTTGTTCGATCCCCTCGACGGCAGCGGCAACATCGACGTCAATGTCTCCATCGGGACGATCTTTGGCGTTTACCGCCGCATCAGTGAAAAGGGGAAACCCTGTACGAAGGCCGATTTCCTCCAGCCGGGACGGAACCAGGTGGCAGCGGGATATATTGTCTATGGATCGTCGACGATGATGGTCTATGCGACCCGCCGGGGCGTCAACGGGTTTACGCTCGATCCTTCCATCGGTGAGTTCACGCTGAGTCATCCCAATATCAAGTGTCCCGAGGTGGGCAAGATCTATTCCGTCAACCACGGCAATTTTTTCCAATACGACAAACGCGTGCAGGATTATATCGATACCTGCCAGCGGAAGACAAAAGAGAACGGCGGTCCTTACACGCAGCGTTACATCGGCAGCATGGTCTCCGATGTGCATCGGAATCTCATCAAGGGGGGTATCTTTATGTATCCCGGCACGATCAACCGTCCCGGTGGCAAGCTGCGGTTGCTGTATGAGTGCAATCCCTTCGCTTTTATTACCGAGGTGGCCGGCGGTAAGGCAACCGACGGGAAGCAGCGTATCCTCGATATTCAGCCGACTAGCCTGCATCAGCGGAGTCCTTTCTTTGTGGGCAGCCGGACGATGATGGAAGAGTTGGAGACCTATCTCAATCGGTGATCTTCCCGATTCTATAAAAGGAAATATCCCTCCGGTGACGGAACCCGAGGTGTTCGTATAGGCGCAGGGCGCGGGTGTTGGCTTTGGAGACGTGGAGATAGGGGGCGACGGCCCGGTTTTCGATTTCCTGGATCACGCGGGTCATGAGTTGTTGCGCGAATCCGCGGCCTGTGAATCCGGGTAAGGTACAGACTGCGCTGATCTCGCTCAATCCCGTCATTTGCATTCTCTCGCCTGCCATGGCCACCAACTTTCCCTTTACGCGAATCCCGAAGTAACAGCCCAGTTGCCGGGTGTCCGGAAGATAATAGCCGGGTTGAACGCTATTGATCAGGTCGAACATTTCCATTTTGTCCTGTTCTCCCAAACAGACGATCTGTTCGGTCACGGGGGGAAGATCGCCGATGTATTCCGGCCCCAATAGTTGCGCACAGGGCAGGTTGGTTTGGAGGATGTAATTTTTGGGTAACTCGGGCAGGTCTCCAATGAGATAAAAAGATTCGCCGGCTTCGATAATCGAATCCAGCTGGCTTGCGTGGGTTCCCGGGCTCAGCGCTGCAAAGGGCAGCACCCCCTTTCGATATCGTTTCGCGCAGTCGTTTCCAACGGCAAATCCCGCCTGCACCGAACAAAGCGCCGACCATGCAGGGTTATCGAGCCAATGTGGTATCATATTTGCCCAATTTATCACATTTAAGGTGTTTTTATGCGTCACGCCGTTCTCTTTCTATTGATAGCCATTTCTTGCGCTTCTTTTACGCCGCCGCACACCGCAGTATCGCGCCCGCCTGCCGCCTCTACGCCTCCCCTTGCTGCCTCTACGCCGCCTGCCGCTTCGATGTCCAGCGAGATCCTCCGGCTCGTCAACCAGCATCGCCGCGCTATCGGCCGCCCGCCGCTGCAAGCCAACTCGTTCATCTCCTCCGTTGCCCTTGGCCATAGCCGCGACATGCTTGCCGGTAGGACGCCTTTCGGCCATGACGGCTTCCGCGACCGCATCGACCGTATCCGAAAAAAGCTCGGACCGCTTCGCGTCGCGGCCGAAAATGTCGCCTCGGGCCCTATGTCCGCGCGTGAGGTCGTCGATGGTTGGCTGCATAGCCCGGGGCATCGCCGGAATATCGAAGGTGATTTTCGCCTTACGGGTATCGGCCTTGCCTTCGGACGCAATGGGAATATCTTTTTTACCCAAATATTCGCCAGGTAACGCGAGCCGCTACTCCCCCTATCGCCATAATCGCCCCCCGCCGCTCGCATAAATTGCCCGCTAAAAAACGCCGTTTTCCGTAATTTGCATTCATGGCAGCGAAAACGATCATCTCCGTCAACCATCTCACAAAAAAATACGGCGATTTCGAAGCGGTAAAGGGCATCAGCTTCGAGGTAATGGAAGGCGAGATCTTTGGTCTCCTCGGTCCCAACGGCGCCGGGAAATCGACGACCCTCGAGATCATCGAAACATTAAGGGATAAGACAAGCGGGAAGATCACGGTCGATGGCTTCGATCTCGACAGGGAACCCGGCGAGATAAAAAAGATCATCGGAGTGCAGTTACAGACATCCGGCTACTATCCCGGGCTCAATTTGAGCGAGCTCATCCAGCTCTTCGGCGGACTGTATAACCGGAAGGTCGATGCTCTCGAGCTGCTGGATCGTGTCAACCTCCGAGACAAGGCCAAGGCCAAATTCAAGGAGCTCAGCGGCGGTCAAAAGCAACGTTTCTCCATCGCAACGACCCTTATCAATCAACCTCGTATCATCTTTCTCGACGAGCCCACCACGGGTCTCGATCCCCAGGCCCGCCGTAATTTGTGGGAACTGATAAAGGACATCCGGTCCAAAGGAACAACGGTGATCATCACCACGCACTATATGGATGAGGCCGAGATCCTTTGCGACCGCGTCGCGATCATCGACTCCGGCACCATTATCGCCCTGGAATCCCCCGACCGGCTGATCGATAATCTTGTCGCGCAGGGTTTTGAGCGCCCGAAGGAAGTAAAGAAAGCAAACCTCGAAGACGTTTTTATTCACCTGACCGGTCACGATCTGCGCCCCGAGCACTAAAACAACTAAAGGATATGAGCACTACCACCATTGACCTGCGGTACCCCATCGGGACCTACGAGCCCAAGCCCTACTCCGAGCACCAGAAACAGGAATGGCTCAATGACATCCGGTTCCTTCCCCAACTGATCGAAAACGCCGTGCTCAACCTCGACGAGGCCCAGCTCCTGACCCCTTATCGGGATGGCGGGTGGACCATTCAGCAGGTCGTGCACCATGTCGCCGACAGTCACATGAATGCCTTTTGCCGGTTCCGCCTCGGTCTCACCGAGAACAAGCCCGCCATTCGTCCCTATGACGAAAAGTCCTGGGCCCTGCTCAATGATGTTCAAACCATTCCCATCAATGTGTCCATCACGTTGCTCTACGCGCTCCACACCCGGCTGTATGCGACCATCAGCGATCTCACGCTGAAGGATTGGGAACGCGAGGTCTATCATCCCGAGGCCGACCGTATCATGAGCCTGTGGTACCTACTTGGCAACTACGCCTGGCATGGCCGGCACCACGTTGCCCATATCACTTCTTTACGCGAACGGAAAAACTGGTAAATGGCGCAGGAGAAAGATCTGAGTTGGAAGACCCTTTCATCGGAATATCTGTTCAGGGAAACATGGTTCACGCTTCGCAGCGATACTTGCGAGACCCGGGAGGGGAAGATCATCAAACCGTATTATGTCTATGAGTTCCCCACGTGGGTCATCGCCGTCGCGCTGACTGCCGACGGGAAGTTCATTCTCGAACGGCAGTATCGCCATGCTCTCGGCGTCACCACCCTCGAGCTGCCCGGCGGCTGCGTAGACCCTACGGACGCCACCCTCGATGCGGCGGTCCGGCGCGAGCTGCTCGAAGAGACGGGCTATACGTTCGAGGATGTCGAATATCTTGGTAAAACTTCCGCCAATCCCTCTACCAATAATAATTGGGCGCATTTCTTTCTTGCGACCGGTGGTCGAAAGATGCAAGAGCAGCATCTCGACTTCAATGAGGAGATAGAGGTCTACCTGCATTCTGTAGACGAGCTGAAGCAGCTGCTTCGCTCCGGCGGCATCGTCCAGAGCATGCATGTCACGGCGCTGTTCTATGCGCTTACGCGGCTCGGGTTGCTGGATTGGTAGTTAACGAAACTTTTCGTAGATTGGCTCCAAAACCAATCCCATGCTCCGTCACTACTTCCGCATCGCCGCCCGCAATCTCGCCAGGCAAAAGGTCCTCACGTTTATAAATGTCGCAGGGTTATCACTGGGCATCGCCTGCTTCATGCTCATCCTTCAATTCACCACCAACGAGCTCAGCTTCGACAAGTTCCATTCAAAAGCCTCCCGCATTTATCGCGTCACCACCCGGTATACCCGCGACGACGGACAGGATATGGGTAATGCAGGTCTCAACGTGGCCCTTGGTCCTGCGATGAAAAAAGCCTTTCCCGATGTCGAAGAGGCCGTGCGGGTGTCGGTAGAAGATAAAATGTTCATGAGGGGCAATAGTGGGGTGGCCAAGGTCAACATGGTCTTTGCCGATCCTGGTTTCTTCGGGGTTTTCTCTTTTCCTTTCGTCGCTGGCGATCCGCGGCAGGCGTTGACCGATCCCTATTCGGTCGTCATTACCCGAAGCCGGGCAAGGCAACTGTTCGGCAGCGAGGATGCCGTGGGTAAGATCTTGTCGATAAAGACAGACAGCGTCTTTCGTCCCTTTACCGTTTCGGCCGTTGCCGAAGAGCTACCCCTCAACAGCAGTGTTTCTTTCGATGTGCTCGGCAACTATCAGTATTTGGAGAAGACGGACAGCGATCGGGTCCGTTCTTCCGCCAACTGGAACTCGACCTATGGAGACCAGACCTTTGTCCTGCTCCGCCCGGGAAGCCGGCTGGCGCAGCAGGGCGAAGCGCTGGCCCGGTTCCGCCGGGAGCATTTCCCCGATGAGGGTAAGGAGTTCAGGAAGGCAAAGAAAATAAAAGCGAGGTATGTGCTCCAGCCCCTGGCAGCGGTTCATACCGATACCACGGTGGGAGGTGCGGAAAATACGGTCGACGTAAGGAATATTTGGATTCTGGCGGGTATCGCCGCGGGCATTCTCCTGATCGCTTCCATCAACTTCACGACGCTGGCTATCGCCCGGAGCGCGGGCCGGGCGCGGGAGGTGGGTGTCCGCAAAGTGTTTGGCGGGATCCGGCGCCAGCTGATCGGGCAGTTTCTTACCGAGTCCATGCTCCTTTGTGCTTTCTCGGCGATCATCGGCTGCGGGCTGGCGGTGGTGCTTCTTCCATGGTTCGGCAAGCTGGCTGGTTCGAGTCTTGCATTTTCCTGGTCGCAGCTGCCACAGTTGGCCGGCATGTTGATGGTGCTGGTCTTTATAGTGGGGGTATTGGCGGGCTTTTACCCGGCGCTGGTCCTTTCCGCTTTCAATACCATCGAAGTGTTGAAAGCAAAGATCCGGCTGGGCGGCTCCAACTGGTTCACCCGGAGTCTTGTCACTTTCCAGTTCGTACTGTCCATCGGGCTGATCATCGCTACCGTCGTGATGATCCGGCAGATCGGGTATATGCGAAGCAAAGACCTTGGATTGATAAAAGAGAATACGGTGATGATCCACACCGATGCCATCAATGCCGGTCTCGCCTATCCGGTATTCCGCCAGGAGCTGGCGGGCAGCCCGGAAGTCATCGGGATCACAGCTTCCTCGATGGGTCTTGGTGAAGGACAGGGCTTTATGGGCCGAGCCTATGATTTCAATGGGAAGCGGCAGCCCGTGATCGAATACCCGGTCGATGAGAATTTCCTGCCGGTAATGGGGATGCGCCTGGTGGCGGGACGTAATTTCGATCGAGCCATCGCCGCCGATACTGCCGGCAACATCCTCGTTAACGAAACCCTCGTACACGACAACCTGGGCCTCGCCTCGCAGCAGGCCATCGGGCAGCAGTTGACCACTGCCATTCGGCCCGGCCAGATACCTGAGCACAAGACCATTATTGGGGTGGTAAAAGATTTCAATTTCGAGCGGCTGAACAAGAAGGTCCGGCCGCAGTTGTTTGTTATGCCTGTCAATTTTAACCCCTCCGTCCTGTATATCCATCTCCGCGGGGGCGATCCCGGACCGGTGCTTGCAAAGATGGCTTCCGCCTGGCGGCGGATGAACCCCGATATCCCGTTCGACTATAGTTTCCTGGATGAGCAGCTGGACAGATTTTACAAGTCAGAGGCCCGCTGGGGGAATATTATCGCCTGTGCCGGCGGCATCTCGATCTTCCTCGCCTGTATGGGTCTCTTTGGGCTCGCGGCCCTCTCGGCAGCCAATCGCCTCAAGGAGGTCGGTATCCGCCGCGTTCTCGGAGCCTCCACCGCGAACCTTATCGCCCTGCTCACCGGCGGGTTTCTCCGCCTGGTGGCTATTGCCTCGGTCATCGCAACGCCTATTGCCTGGATGATCATGAACAGATGGCTGCGGGATTTTGCTTATCGCATCGATATTTCGTTGTGGATCTTTGCCGTTACCGCCTTTGCAGCTGTGCTCATTGCTTTCGCGACGATCGGCATCCAGGCCTGGCGTGCCGCGCGGATAAACCCGGTGGAGAATCTTCGGGTCGAGTAGAAGCCGGGAGCCGGGGTGTGGCATGCGCGGCGTTTACACTTCGGCCACGACGAACACGCTGCCGCACACCACCACCAGGTCCCGCGGCCGGGCGTGGGCTTTAGCGTCCGCCAGCGCCTCCGCCACAGTGGGGTAGGAACGCCCCTGCAGGCCGATGGCATTTGCCTGTGCGGCCAGCTCGGCCTCGGGCAACGCCCGGGGGATCTGGGCTCGGGTGAAATAGTAATGCGCGTTGCGAGGCAGCAGGCTGAGCACGCCGTCGATGTCCTTGTCCTTTACCAACCCCAATAC
>Ga0157372_10000814_pt1 | contig 33776 bp, 30 predicted proteins | sample C55metaG_FD_115307 | JGI IMG/M metagenome (GOLD analysis project Ga0157372, IMG submission 115307) | Corn rhizosphere microbial communities from Kellogg Biological Station, Michigan, USA - C5-5 metaG | ecosystem: Host-associated > Plants > Roots > Rhizosphere > Soil | place: USA: Michigan...
AACGATTATTGGTCCGGCTGTAGCTACTTATTTCTTTTTCAGAACCACGGGTAGTATAGAAAGCCTGGATTCGGTGAAGGTTTTGTACGTTGGGATTGGGTGTATCGTTATCCTGATCGCGATTGCGTTTATTTTTCTTAAAGTGCCCGATTTCTCGGCAGAGGCTGCCCACAGTCAGGACCCTGAAGCTGCAAATATTGATATTGAGCCGGGTAAAGAACTATCCCAGCATCGTCATTTTGTTTGGGCCGTGGTCGCCCAGTTCTTTAACGTGGCCGCGCAGGCCGGTACCTGGGCGTTCTTTATCAACTATGGTCATGATGTTATGGGGTTCAGTAACGAACGTGCAGGCGGATATATGAGCTTGTTTATGGCTATGATGGCGGCAGGAAGATTTTTAGGGACCTACCTGATGCGTTTCGTCGCTCCCAATCGCCTGCTGGCTATTTTCGCATCCGCTAACATATTGATGTGCCTGATTGTTGCACAAGGCTTAGGCTGGCCCTCTTACATTGCCCTGTTAATGATCAATTTCTTTTTCAGTATAATGTTCCCAACCATATTTAGTCTTGGCCTTAAGAACCTGGGAAGCCATACCCAGCATGCTTCCTCCTTCATCTCGATGGGTGTTGTGGGGGGCGCTTTCTTCCCGCTGCTAATGGGGTTGATCGCGAATCAGAATGTGGCGCATGCTTATTATTTGCCCATTATTTGCTACGTCGTCATCTTCTTGTTCGGATTCAAATTTTACAAGGTTAAACATTGATCTCCGGTCAGGGCCTCCATCAGAAACCATGAAAAAAAAACTCTCCATCAAAGATATCGCGGACCAATTGAAGGTGTCCAAAACTACAGTTTCATTTGTGCTGAACGGCAAAGCCACCGAGAATGGCATCAGCAAAGCCATGCAGAGAAAAGTGCTGCGGCACATTGAAAAGGTAGGCTACCGGCCAAACAAAATGGCGCAGGGACTCCGCACCGGCAAAAGCGGTACGATCGGCATGCTGGTTGAAGACATTTCCGACGGTTTTTTTTCTACTGTGGCAAGGTGCCTTGAAGTCATACTGCAGCTTAGGGGGTACCGCATTATCTATGGAAGCACTGAAAATGATACAGAGATCACGAAGGATCTGATCCACGTGTTCAGGAATCACCAGGTCGACGGCTATATCATTGCTCCGCCCCCGGGTATAGAAGCAGAGATCCGCGCCTTGAAGGAAGATGGCCTTCCCGTGGTCATCTTTGACCGTTATGTGCCCGATGTTGATGTGGATTGCGTGGTGGTTGATAATTTTAGGGGGACCGGGAAAGCGATTCAGCATTTGATCGATAATGGCTATCGCCACATTGCCATGATCACCCTGGCTTCAGAACAGATCCAGATGACCGAACGGGAGAGAGGTTACCGGCAGGTTTTGGCTGAGGCAGGATTGATGCCCACCGTTAAAAAGATCCGCTATCACGAACATAAAGAAAAACAGGTCGCCGATATTGCCGATCTGCTGAAGAAGCATCCGGAGACCGATGCGCTTTTTTTTGCCACGAACTATCTTGCCGAAAGTGGCCTTGAAGCGATCATTACGATGGATCTTAATATTCCCGATCAGTTGGGCATTATCGCATTCGATGATCATAATCTTTTCCGTTTGTTTAAACCGGCGATCACGGCGATCTCGCAACCCATTGACGCGATCTGCAAGGAAGTTGTTGAACTATTGTTCGCCCGGGTCGAAGACCCCTCGAGGGGCAGCAAAGCTATAGAACTGCCGACTGCCCTGCTTGTACGGGATTCTACCACGCCGGGATCAGAGAAAAACGGCGCACCGTCACTTTCAGGTCACCGAACATGATGTGCACTAGGTAAGGCACATGTGAGGTTTGTCTTTATTGATGCCGTTTTGTTGTAATTTTTTAAACTTTGGAGATATAAAAGCGATGAATTGATCAAGTTTTTTTAGTCTGTGATTATAACATTAATGTAACAGATGCCTTCGCTTATTAATCCTTAATTATCATATAATTAAAGTTGTAGTTTTGGTGGTTTCTTCAGTTTTCCTACAGAATTGACCGGGTGTTTTTGCAAAAAAACTACCCCATGAAGAAAACACTCTGCCTGCTTACATTGATGTTTTTTATCGCTTCTATTCCTATGGCCAGCAACTGGTTTTAAAAGAACAGGTTGTAGATCAAAAAACATTGGAGCCACTAAGTGGCGCCTATGTACATTTTGACGGTCAGAAAGGAGGCGCCATTACAGACGCATTTGGCTATTTTGACATTAAAAGTATTACCGCCGGCGAGTACAAATTGAAGGTTAAATACATCGGCTATACCGAATATGAGGAAAGGATACATATCACGGGCAACCAGGTGCTCAATATCAAACTCACAGAAAAGTCGGAATCGCTTAAACTGGTTCAGGGTTTATGGCAAAAACTGCGAGGAATCAGAAGCATCTTCACGCCGCTCCGAAAAAAATGCGGATGACATCACCAACGCGGTTTCGGCACAGGCCATGCAACGATCACCGGATATCAATGCGGCAAAATGCTTTTTCGCGTGTGTCTGCCGTGACCATTCAGCATAATAGCGGTTCGGATGACGCCTATGCTATCATCAGGGGTCTGGAGACACGTTATAACAATACGCTGATCAACGGTGTAAAGGTAACCAGCCCCGAACCGGTATCGCGCTTCATTTCATTGAGCATGTCCCGTCTGGATTTGCTTACAGGTCGAGCATTGGGGCGTCTATTAGGTTAAGATACAAAGAACGCGAGCGGAAAAAGTTGAGCATTAAAGCCGTTACTATGAGCAGGCGTATAATAAAAAAGAGTTCCATGTACGGTAGTCGGTTGTAATGTATGTTCGTGGGCGTTATTATGTGTGCCGCTGGCAACATCACCTCTGCTGATTAAGAATAATTCTGGGATAGCCCACAATTTTCTTTCTGGTTGAGGATAATCACTGTTTTGCATGGTGATAGATTTAGCTGTTATTTCAAACAGCTAAATCTAATAAAAATTTATAATAGCTTAATTAGCTAATTGATAACCTTAACGGATTAGGTTATTAATAACACATTAATTCACTGCTTTGTGCCCGGCATATTGTTTGCTCTTGCATTAATCCAAACGGTACTTACCGGTGTACGTTCTGTATAACGCGGTGGTTCGTTAGGCCGAGTGGGGGCCTGCACCTCTGTAGCTTGCGGTGTAGCGGTAGGCATTACACGGTTCATGCGTACATAGTTAGGTATGGCCAACAATGGCGAGCCATCGGTCCAGGTACCGTTGATGGTCATTATGCCATGCAACATGTCGGGCCGCCATTGCAGGCTAAGCGGTTTATTGCTAATGGTTTTTGAAATATCCTGATCGGCTGCTTCCACATTATAAACCAGGGGGCCAAAACGCAGGGCGATCATACCTCTGTCTGCCGCGATATGCTCATCAGCAGTTACACGCTGAATTTCCATGGGTAGTTCAATGTCGATATGGTCGTCTTTTTTCCATACTCTTTTGATCGCTGCATATCCGTTATTTATCTTTGGAGTAACGGGTTTGCCATTTACCGTTATCGATTTAAGCCCCTGTACCTGTGGCAATGCGCTGTATAAGGCGCTGGTAGCACGGTTAGGTATCCGCACATAAACGGTAAACTCTTTGCTCTGATCAGGATTTACAGTGATATTTACCTTACCACTCCAGGGATAATCTGTTTTTTGCACCATCTCTACATCGGTACCGACAACTTTATCCACTTTAATAGTGCTGCCTACAAAAAGGTTAACGTACAGGCCGTTGTCGCCGCGAACATATGTCCAGGTAGGCATCATCAGCAAGGTGCGCGGAATGTTGCCTACACAGCAGGGGCACACATGCCATTCGTAACGGGGTTGCGAGGTTGCCAGGGCGTTGGTATAGGTAAAATCCTTACCATCCAGCGATAACGAGCCCAGCAAAGCATTGTACATGGTTTCTTCGTACAGGTCGGCGTATTTGGCATCGTGATAGGCGATGTTCATTTTATATTCAAAAAAGATAAGACCACAGCTCGAGCACGATTCACAATAAGCATTATTGCGTAGCGAGAAGTTCGGCCCAAAACCTTCCGAAGTTTCGCCGCTGCCTATGCCACCAGTAATGTAATATTTCTTGTTCACCATGTTATCCCATAACGACATTACCGCGCTTTGGTAATCCACGTCCCCTGTCTCGGCGGCTACATCAGCCATACCCGAGTAGTTATAGGTAGCACGTACGGCATGTCCCACAGCTTCGTATTGCTGTTGCACAGGTACATGACTTTGATCGTACTCGCTGCCGCCGCCGCGGTTATCCAGCAAAAATTTGGCAAGCCTGATATAGCTATCGCCATGGCTTTGGTGCCCTTCCATATCGTTTACAAAACGGCCGAAGCGCACCAATGCCTGTTCCATTTCCTGGTGGCCATCGTACCAGACTTTTTTACCCGGCCCAATGTTAGTTACCCAGCAGTCGGCCAGTTTTTTTGCTGCATTGTACAGACGTTTATCTTTACCATCGGTGAGTGTATAATGGTTAATAGCCGATTCAATAAAATATCCTGCCGTATAACCTTCGTGGTTGCCACGACTCTCTTTAGCCGACCAGCGCTCGTGCCAGCGACTGCTATCGCGCAGCGTCCATGCGGTTTGCAGGTAACCGTCGGGTTCTTGGGCGTTTAAAATGATGGGTATCCAACGATCCAGCGTTTGCTGCATTTTTTGTTGCGCGGCAATGATATCGGGATCGCCTTGCGGATCAACCATCAGGGCCTCGCACATGGCTTCGACGGTTTGATGTACCCAGGCGTTAGAAAATACATAGCCTTTGTGTTTGCCATGTGGTTTGCCGTGCAAAGCCTTGCCGGCTTCGATAAAATTATCTATGCCGCCCTCGCCGGTGGTAAGGTCGGTACGCTCGCATTGGGCCACGCAGAAGGGTATCCAGTTAACGATCATCGCCTTAGCGCGGTCGTTCCACAATTTACTATCGATTTTATAGCGACGGGTGTATACCACATCCAGGCGTTTAGCCGGTGGCGGGGAGACTACTTTTACTTTAAGGGTTGATGTGGAGGTTTGATCACCTGTTCCCGCGCTTAGCGAAAGCACATAATTGCCCGGAACCGAAAAAGTAGCCGTTCCGGTTTTATTGTGCCCGTTACTGAAAGCTACCGTACCCGGTCCAGATGCTTTTGCCCAGTTGATCTGCTGCACAGGTGTGGATGATTTGATAATACCCGAAAGATAAGTTTTGCCATCGAGCATCACATCACGGTCGATACCAGCCTCAACTACTGGTGCATAGGTGGTGCCCGCGATTTGGTAAACTATCCACTCCTGCAAAGGCGTAACCTGCCTGTCGGCTGAGTCGATCTCCAATCGTAAACGATTGGTCTTTATTTCGTCAAAAGTGGTTTTGTTAAGCTGATCATTCACCAGGCCCAGGCCTTGTGTGTTTTTTACCGGTACAAAGGCATTGCCATCCCAGTATTGTATGCGATAGGCCAGGGGCAGCGGTGCGCTACCGCCAAAGTTGTGCCAGTACAAAGCTATTTCTTTTATAGCTACAGGCTGTTTCCAGCTGTATTGTACCCACTGGGTGCTTAAGCGCGGCGCTTGCCTGCGGTTGCTGGTGGGTATCCGGTTGTTGTTTGCGGGCATCATGCCATCATTTAATTTGGAAAGGCCACCGCCTGAACCGCTGGTAGTTGCAATAACCGCCAGGTTGGGTTGTTCAGGCTGTTGTGCCAGAGCTATATTACAGACAAGTATTCCCGAAAAAAGGAAACAGATCAGTTTATTCATTACGATTGGTTTTATTGGCAGAGTAAATATAAATTGTCTGATTGACATTTTTAAGGAAAAAGAAAATAAAGTGTCGGCAAAAATATATCCAATATATGGTGCAGGTAAATGCTTGCTCATGAATGGCCCGGCGTGATATTATCAAACCATGGCCGACGTTTAATAATGCGTGTTATCCCCGGCCTATGATTCGAAGAATGCCAACGGGAAAACATGGACATTAAAAAGACTACTGGCTGCATTCTTATAAAAAGTATTGCCCCCTGAATAAGTTTTTACCAATGTGCCCTCATGAGCGGCATTGTGTGTACCGGAAGCAACACCACCTTTGCTTATAATGTGTAACTCCAGGGGAGCCCATTGTTTTTTTTCGGTTCGGTGGTGAGTACTGGTTTTCATGGCAATAAAGATTTAAGGTTTATACGGATGATCAAATTTAGTAAAATATTCCCGGGCAATTTAAGCAAGGTTATTACCCATGTCGTATTTAACCCACTAATTTGGCGCAAATACACCGTGGTTGTTAACGTTTAGTTACCGAGCTTTATAACTTACAAAACCAATTATGATGCATATGAAAGCTATGTCAAAACTAAGCACATTAATTTGCTTGCCAGGGCTCTTGCTCGCCATCAGCAGTTGTGGCAGTTCTTCAGGTAATCAAAAACTCATGAGAGGATATTATGAAGCTTACGAGAGAAAGGATTGGGGGCAGTTGAGCTCTATTTTAAGTCCGGCGTTTACCTTTAGCAGCCCTAACGATAACCATATCGACCTAAAAACCTACCAAGGCAGATGTTGGCCAAATTGCCAGAACACCAAAAAGTTTGATCTGGAAAAGATAGTTATGGGTGATGATGATGCCTTTGTTACCTACAATGGATGGACGAACGATGGCCACATATTTAGAAATACCGAATATTTCAAATTTAAAGACGGCAAAATCATCGAAAACGATTGCTTTTTTGGTCCGGGTGTAAGTTTTCCGAACAATACGAAGAGTAAATAATCAGGCTAAATTTGTGCAAGTAAATATTTGCATTTATATCTGCAAGCAAATACTGTTTATCTTCATAATCACAAAACAGTTTAACAATAAACTCAGACATGGAAAAAATTGCAGGCTATGCACCGGTAAACGGCATCGATATGTATTATGAGGTTTATGGCGATGGCGAAGTTCCGCTGGTACTGATACACGGTGGCGGCTCAACCATCGAAACCGTATTCAGCCACATTCTGCCTTTCTTTGTGCAAAAACATAAAGTGATCGCTGTTGAATTGCAAGCACATGGCCGCACCGGCGATAGGGATCAGCCTGAGTCGTTCCAGCAAGATGCGGATGATGTGGCTGCGTTATTAAAACATTTGGGTGTAAAGAACGCTAATGTCCTCGGTTTTAGCGATGGCGGTTGTACAACTTTGCAGATCGCCATCAGGCACCCGCAACTGATCAACAGGATCATCGTAGTATCATCAAACTATAGCAGGGCAGGCATGATCGATGGCTTTTTTGAAGGAATGGAGAAGGCAACCTTTGCCGATATGCCGCAACCGCTGAAAGATGGTTTTATGCGGGTGAACAATGATGCGGATAAGCTAATCAACATGTTTAATAAAGACAGGGCGCGCCGGATAGCTTTTGAAGATTTCAGCGAAGAGGAATTAAAGGCTATTACCATGCCTGCGCTGTTTATGGTTGCTGATAAAGATGTGATTAGAACCGAAGAAGTTTTAAAACTAAGCAGGTTATTACCTAATGCGCAATTGGTGGTGCTGCCCGGTTACCACGGCACTATGCTTGGTGACATATGTACTGTTAAACCCGGCAGCAGGCAGCCTGAGATAACATCGATATTAGTGGATGAGTTTTTGGCGGAGTAGGTTACCGTGTGTCTGGCTGTATGCCAATCAGGTTGAAAGGCCGTGTTGTTTCAAAAAAACATCTACGCTATCGTCATACTTAAAATTATGTCTTGCTAAAAAATCGTAATAAGAAGAAATGATTTTTGACGTCCTTGAATTTTTGTCTTCATGGATGGCTTTTCGATAGATGCTTTTTACTTCTGGCATCAAAGTGCTGTCTATATCATCAAATGTCCGTGAGTTATCCATTCCGGTCATTAAAACCCGCAGGTACGAATTGTAATAATCAGTTGCTGATGGGGTATAAAGTGTGTTGGGGTAATCGTTCAAGAACTTATCCCATTGTTTTACCCGCCCGTACAACGCATTAAAACTGATCAATAACCCGGCATCTTCCGAAAAACCTTCGGCCATTTCACGCTTACGGATGTATAGGAAAGTGCGTACGCCATCTGAAACACGGCCTTTAAAATTCTTGTAAAAGTAATCCGATGATACGTCCAGGTAATAATTACCTTCGGTAGAGAACACGCCAATGCCACAGGCTTTTAAATTGTCTATAAACGCTTTCGGGCGAGGAGCCTTAGGCTCATTCTCTATTTGCTTAAGTACAGTAGCATATTGAGTATACAGCTCTTCGCTGATGGGGTTTGCTACTTTAAAAAACTTTAAATTGAACAAGTAGAAAACAGAATCCCTCTGGGGTAAATTTGCCGGAAGACAGGTTTTAATATAATCGAGCGCGAATGGAATAGTGGCGGCATCGCTATCGCTTAAGTTAGCCAGATACTCTTTATATGAATTAAAATCGCCCGATCCAGGAATTAGCTGTTGGTGTTGTTTGGCTACAACCTTATTGATAATACCAGGTATCAGCAGATTACGTGGTCGCGAATCCGGGCCTTTTTTTCGCTGCTGTCCGCACGAAACTAATAATATCAGCAAAACAAAACGAGTATACCTCATAGATGACTTAGTGAAGATCATCTAAACATACACATTTTAATCCTCTATCGATCGGGTTTATAATATTTCAACTTCACATAGTATAACCCGTTTTTATATTGACGGGTATACGTGCCAAAAATATCGCGGTAAGCGGCGCTGCCACCGGTAATTGGGAAGTTATGGTTGGGTGCGATGGTATCGCCGGGCGTTAAATTAAATACTCCGGCTGCCGAAATTGTCCCATCGCGGAATTTGAATGTGGTATTGGTAATACAATCGTATACGCCCGACTTTTGGTTGAGGTACATGCTCGAGAACACATCCTGTACAATAGTATCGACACTGGTGCTATCCGGATGGCAGCCCGCTAAAGCCTGTTCTATCAAGCCGCTGTATATACCAGGCTTAAATTGCTGGTGATTATACAGGGTATCAAACTGTTTCTGAATATCGGCCTGGGTGTAAGTAAGCGAAATAACGGTAGGTTTTGTCTCATGGTGCCCGCAAGACGAAAACATCAGCGCAATGGCTATAACAGCAAAATTGATTTTCATAAAGGCAGGTTTAAGTTTAACAGGTAACTCTCCGGTATTATACGGATAAGCTACCTGTTAAAGTTGCTGATCATCAATATTTATTGCTTTTGCGGGGATGTTAAGCTGACACTGTCGCCGACTGTGGCTTGCGTTTTAATATCAGTGCGGTTATCAGCGCAATAACCAAACCTACGGGCAACACTTCTATATAGGTAAATAAAATCACCCCCAGTGGATTTTTATATATCTTGGCGTCAAATGCCATCTCTTCTTTAAGTTTTGCCAATTCGGCAGTGCTGGCACCCCGTGCTGTAGCTTTTGCAATAGTGTGCGCTACGTATTTGTCCATAAAATCGGGTACAAATACATAATAATCAATTAGCCATGCTAACACGTAAGCGCTCGAACCGATAAGCGCGATATACAGACCGACCTGGAAAGCCTTGCCGAACGTGATAAAACCATTGTTATAATTATCCCTAAAGTTTTTTGTTCCGACAAAAATAAATGAGAATGCTACCAGCATAGCACTGTAGCCAAGCAGCATACTACCCTCAAAGTTGGGATTGCGATAGCAAAGTGTGGCAAAAATAGCTATCCATAGAATAAGTACCACGCTGGATATTGATCCAAAAACAAATACAGTTTTTTTCATGACGTTTGATTTTTATGGTTTAAGAGCACAAAATTGCCTTGGCCAAATGAGTTTCCGCTCATACTTTCGGGTGATTTTGAACGATCAGCCTCAAATTAATACCAAAGTATGAGATTAGTCTTGAGTCCGGAGTCTTAAGTCGAGAGTCAAAAAAACTCCGGGCTCAGGACTATTGACTCAAGGCTAAGGAATAATGCCCAGCCTTTTAGCCATTTCGACGGCCTGGGTACGACGCTTTACCTCCATTTTCTCGAATAGTTTTTGCGAGTGCGTTTTGATAGTGTTAAGCGATACAAATAAGCGTTCAGAGATTTCCTGGTTGCTCAGGCCTTCGGCCATCAGTTGTAATACCTCTAACTCACGGCGGCTGATGTTGAGCTTATCCAATTCTTCCTGGTTTATTAAAAAATCTTCCGTGTCAGTAACATAAACAGGCTTTTCAACTACGATAGTCTGCACTTTGGGCTTGCTGAGTTTAATGGCCAGCCATATACCCAGTGCCGTAAAAAACACGGCTAAAATACCCATATAGGTTTCGAGCGCATAATCGAGTACCACGAAACGGTATTCAACCCATTTCAGCAAAAAAATCAATACGGCCATAGCAATGCCGTATAATATCACCTGCCTGTACCGGGCAAACCAATGCTGATCAGTTGTATCCTTCATGTTATTTATCTAAAAATAAAATATTTCCACTACAATCTGAACCACATACCGCATAAAGTATATTATCGTTATTTTTAGTGCATCATGAAAATTGCCGTTGCCTCGCCGCCTTTCCCAAAATCAATTGATGATGGTGTATATCAACTCGAAATCTTGGTAAAAGATGCCGTAGCACAGGGTGCGCGTATCGTTTGTTTTCCCGAATCGTACCTGCCGGGTTATCCGGGTATGGACTATCCTGCTGCCGATCGCACGCCCGAAAAATTACGCGCCGCATTGCAAAGCGTTTGCACCATCGCGGCGCAAAACAATATTGCCATCATTGTGCCGATGGATTGGTACGGGGGCGATCAGTTATTAAACGTTGCTTTTGTGATATCCACCGCAGGCGAAGTACTGGGCTATCAAACCAAAAACCAGCTTGACCCAACCGAAGATAATATCTGGATTGCCGGAACCGAACGCCGGCTTTTTGAAGTTGAGGGTTTGAAATTCGGGATCACCATCTGTCATGAAGGTTTTCGTTACCCGGAATCAGTACGCTGGGCCGCCCGGAACGAGGCCGCTATCGTTTTCCATCCGCATTTTACGGGTAGCAATACCGACGGTGTGAGGCTTACAGAATGGGGACATCGGGATAACCCCTATTACGAAAAGGCGATGATGATGCGGGCGATGGAAAACACCATTTATTTTGCCAGTTCAAACTACGGGTCGCGCTATCCCGAATCGGCAAGCTCCGTTATCGCACCGGACGGTACATGCCTGGCGTATCAGCCTTACGGCGAAACCGGAGTTATCGTAGCGGATATCGATATTAATAAAGCCACGGGTTTATTGGCAAAGCGTTTTAAAAGCGAATTGTATAGTTAATAGTAATATTGTTGAAATTAAGAACCGCTTAACGGATGCAAATACCGCTACTTTTATTTTTTTAGTTTATGTTTGCGACTGATTGGCCTCATAAAAAGGCCGTATAGATAATTTGTTTGCATGCCGGGCATCGACGACATAAAGAAACCCATAGCCGCCGAAATTGATGTATTTGAGGAAAAGTTCAAGGCCTCGATGCAAAGCAAGGTACCTTTATTGGACCGTATTACCCATTACATTGTAAAGCGTAAGGGCAAGCAGATAAGGCCCATGTTCGTGTTTTTGTCGGCCAGCGTTTGCGGCGGCATTAACGAATCTACCCATCGTGGCGCGGCTTTGGTTGAGCTTTTGCACACAGCCACCCTGGTGCACGATGACGTGGTGGATAACTCGTACCAGCGCCGTGGTTTTTTCTCCATCAACGCTTTATGGAAAAATAAGATAGCCGTTTTGGTGGGCGATTTCCTGCTATCAAAAGGCTTGCTGCTTTCTATCGAAAATAATGATTTTAAACTGTTGCGCATCGTATCCGAAGCCGTTAGGCAAATGAGCGAAGGCGAGCTCCTACAAATTGAGAAGGTGCGCCGTATGGATATCGACGAGCCGGTGTATTACGATGTGATCCGGCAAAAAACGGCGTCACTCATCGCGTCGTGCTGTGCCTGCGGGGCGGCATCGGCGGGGGCTGATGAAGTTACGGTTGAAAAAATGCGCCTATTTGGCGAGAAGATCGGCATCGCTTTCCAGATCAAAGATGACATGTTTGATTTTGGTACCGATGATGTAGGCAAACCTTTGGGTATCGATATCAAGGAGAAGAAGATCACGCTACCGCTGATCTACGCTTTAAACCATACTACCAAATCTGAAAAGCGCCGCATCATCAACCTGGTGAAAAATCATAACGAGGAGGCTGATAAGATAGCAGAGATCATCAGGTTTGTGCAGGAAACCGGCGGCCTGCAATATGCCGAAAGCCAGATGAAAATTTATCAGGATGATGCCTTTGAGATATTGAATACTTTCCCTGAGAGCGAATCGCGCCGTTCGCTGGAGCAATTAGTGCGTTATACTACCGAGCGGAATAAGTAAGCAGTTCCGTAATAAAAAATCCGTCGTCGGCCATCTGATATCCAATATACTTAATTAACTTCGTGACAATGCTGTTGATCGATCTACACCAGTTCAAGTTCCGGTTTTTCGATGTATTGGATATCATCATCGTAGCCATCATCATTTACCAGTTGTATAACCTCATAAGGGGTACCATTGCCGCCAATATCTTTATCGGCGCGGCGCTCATCTGTATTTTATACTTTGTAGTTCGTGCACTCAAAATGCCGCTGTTGACCCACATTCTAGAAAACTTTATGAATGTAGGAATCCTGGCACTGATCATTGTTTTTCAGCAGGAGATACGGCGGTTTTTGCTATTGGTGGGTAAAAATGCTTCACTACAGCGTAACAAGGCCTGGTGGCGCTATTTTTTTGGCAAGGCCGACGATGAGCGTAATAACCTTGCCCGTATAAAACCTATCATCGATGCCTGCAAAAGTATGAAGCAGAGTCGTACCGGCGCGCTGATCGTGTTTGCCAAGTATTACGACGAACAGTTTTACCAGAACAGCTGCGAAGTAGTTGATGCTAAAATATCTAAACGTTTGTTAGAAAGTATCTTTCAAAAGAACAGCCCGCTGCATGATGGCGCCGTAGTAATTGCCGAAAACAAGATCAAATCGGCCAGCTGTATTTTGCCGCTGACAGATAATACCGACCTGCCGCCGCAGTTTGGTTTACGCCATCGGGCAGGTATCGGCGTATCTGAAGCCAACGACGCCACCGCGCTCATCATCTCCGAAGAAACCGGCGAAATATCCTACGCCCGCCACGGCCGCGTAAAAATGAATATCAGTTTTGCTGAGTTGGAAAAGTTGCTGAATAAGGATTTTTATTGAGGGTATTTATTAAGCGTCATTGCGAACGATAGTGAAGCAATCCCAAACAGGCAGGTTAAGCTATGCAAGTGTCTCTTCAAGTTGGTGATTGCTTCGTCCCTTGCAATGACTGATGGAAAGTTCTATTGAAGAATTTGGATTATTTTCGATTTTTGAATTTTTACTTTTCAAATCAAATCAGGGCGTTGCCTACGGCCGGGCTGTACGCTTATACTACACAGGCATTAGCCACTTGGCCGGTATCCGCTCCCATCCCTAACGCAAATAAGCAAAACAAAAAGCCCTGGAGATTAACCCCCAGGCTGATAAAAAATCACATTATCTGCTCATCAAACCTTATTTCTTACCCAACTCATCAATACATTCGCCGATGTATTTAACCAATTGCTGTAATTGCTGTTGTTGTGTGCCGGTGGCGGATTTAGCTTGTTCTTCTTTTTGTGTGCGCAGGCCCTCAAACTGGCCGCCGATATAGGTAGCTGCGCCATAAACCTTATAACGTATACCGGTTTCTTTCAGGTCGGTAACGCCTTCGGTAATTAGTTTAGGGTTATTCATTTTAACCAGCAGCTTTATATAATCGGGTATCATATTGAATTTTTGCTGAACGCTGGCATTCCTGAAACTGTTGGCAATGAACGGAAACTCAGCTTCGCTGCCGCTTGTCATGTACAATTTGGTAATAGCTGTGGTTAAAGCGCCGCCATTATCAGCTTGCAGGTTTTTGGCGATCTTAAGCGCGCTTTGAGGCTCAAAAGCAGCTATGCCATTAAGCGCTGCGCCCTGCACCGCGTACGACGGGCTGTTAATAGCCGATTTAAACAAAGGTACATTGTTGGCATCGTTCAGTTTGATGAGCGCGTTGACAGCTGCCGCCCTGACCAATGTTTTCGGATCGCTTTTTACGAGCTCGGTTAAAATTGGCACTGCAGCGCTACGTATATCAGCATTGCTGAGGTTGATGGTGTTAATGGCTTTGATACGCAGGCTGTGGTACTTATCGCGCAAGGCGGACAGCATTACTTTTTGCGCACCATCGTTATCCTGGTGAGTGGCAGCCATATTGATGGCTTCTAAACGATCCAGGAACAACGGCGCGTTCGCGTATTGGAAATTGTATTCTTCCAGCGTTTTATTATCGGTTTTTTGGCAGAGCAAAATCTTGTCGCCGTCAACATTTACCAGGTCGGGCTTAGCATCAACAGTAAAGTTCAGTGTATCGGCACGGTTGCGCAGCCAAACTTTGTGTCGTGTTTTTTTACCGTCAGCGTAAATATCAACGGCTATAGGTAAGATAAAGGCATTGGCTTGCTGTGTTTGCTGCACGTAAACGGTTTGGGTATGGCTGGCTGCGTCCCACTTGTAATCAATTTTAAGTTCGGGATGACCCGGGCCATAGTACCATTGGTTAAAATACCAGTTCAGGTCCCGCCCGCTGGCTTGCTCGAGGGCGAGGCGCAGTTGCTGAGCTTCGCCATTGCTGAATGCATTTTGTGTTAGGTAGATATGCAGGCCTTTGTAAAATACATCGTTACCCAGGTAATTGCGCAGCATGTTTAAAATGCGACCGCCTTTTTGGTAGGTAACCAGGTCGAAAAGATCTTCTTTATCGTGGTAATAAAAACGTACCAGGTTTTTGGTTTTGTTGGCCGGGTTACGCAGGTATTGCTGCATGGCAAGGTAGTTCACCTCGTCGCCGGCATCTTTGCCGTGTTTGTATTCGGCCCAAAGGGTTTCGCTCAAATCGGCGAAGGATTCGTTAACGGTAATATTGCTCCAGCTTTCGGTAGTTACGTAATCGCCAAACCATTGGTGAAAAAGCTCGTGCACAATATCAGTCTCGCTTTCGGGTTTGCCGTCAACCAGTTCGTGGCGGGTTGCCTGCACTTGCTGGCCGTGCAGGGTGGCTGTGGTGTTTTCCATGGCGCCGCTCACATAATCGCGCACCACAATCTGCGAGTATTTGTTCCAGGGATACTCAACACCCAGTATGTTTGAGTAAAAAGTCATCACCTCGGGCGTAAAGCCGAAGATATCTTTGGCGTAAGGGGCATATTTAGGTTCGAGGTAATAGCTTACCTCCTTATTGTGCCATTTATCTTTATAAATTTTAAAATCGCCCACGGCCATCATAAACAGGTATGGCGAATGCGGCAGATCCATTTTCCAGGTATCAGTGCGCAGGCCGTTACCGGCGGGTTTTTGCGACACCAGTTTACCGTTGGATAGCGTAACGTATTTGGCAGGCACCGTCATGGCTATCTCTTCGGCGGTTTTCTGGTTAGGCTTATCAATGGTAGGGAACCAGGCCGATGATGATTCGGTTTCGCCCTGCGTCCATATCTGGATTGGCTTTTCTTTATCGGTACCGTCCGGGTTGATAAAATACAAACCTTTGGCATCGTTTATAGCCGCGCTGCCCTGTGCCTTCAGTTCGTCAGGTTTCGAGGTATAATCGATGTAAATGATATAGCTTTCGTTAGGGGCGTATTTTTTATCCAGGTTGATGGCCAGGCTCAGGCTATCGTAAGTAAATTTTAAAGGATAATTTTTACCTGCTTTTACGATGGAGATGTTATGAATATCCATACCCTTTGCATCCAAACGGAGCGAATCAGTAGGATAGGCGTGCGGTTTTAAAGTTATCCACTCCTTGCCGTACAGGTAGCGTTTTTTATAATCGAAACGCACGGCCAGTTTGGTATGTACCAAATCGTTGATCTTGGTCGCGGCGGCGCGATAGATCTTCATCAGCGGGTCGTCGGGTTTAGGTTGTTGCGCGTTAGCCGCTAATTGGCAAACGGATAAAAGCAGGGTTGCGCACCAGAATAGGTTGCGCGGTCTGTTAATGGTCATGATGTCGGTCAGTTATATATCATTCAAAGTAATGAAGATTTTTTTGATAAATAAACGGCAGTGGCTGAAATATTTAGGTAAAAGGTGTTATTCGCCTAATAATAGTTTACAGGCTGGTTGTATACCGTACCGAGAGGTGGATGTAAGGGTAAGTTTTATCTACATCAGCATAATTTTTAAACTTGCCGTGCAGGTTAAATTTTCCGGCTTCGGCGCCTATCAGGAAGCGTTTTACTATCCGAACGGCCAACTCGTTGGTGTAAGCCTGTAAAAAATAATGGGAAGGGTTACCGTTGATGGTATGCATCCAGCCGCCGCGATAGTTAACGTTAAAAAACACCCTGTTTATGATAGCTATCCCGCCACCGGCGTTAAAGGCAAATCCGGGCCCGTAATCATAATTACGATTATTATCGCGTAAATAAGCATCGGGTATGGCCGCCAAAAGCACCGGCCCGGCACCTAGTGACGAGCTAAGAATTAGCTTTTTTGATAAGGTATCTGTAGTATACAAATTCATCTTTACGCTTTGTGCGCCGTAAAAAAAAGCCACGTTGCGGATATAATCGTAATTTGCAGATAAAACGGCCAAATTTTTTACTCTGTCTGTATAGATCTTCCAACCGGTGAGCGATCCGTAAACCGATACTACGTTAACCTTCGAGCTATCATCTTTCCCAAATTCGGCATTGATGGCAATATTGGTAAAAGGCTTTTTAAAGTTGATATACGGACTGCCATACTGCATTTTGATATGACTATACCAGCCGTAGTGATTGCTGTTGAAAAGGCCTGATCCATCGGTGCCAAACTGCCGGAGGCCCAGATCAAACTCGGCCACTACTTTTGATGAGTCGTAATCGGGCGCATTGTTCATTACCTTGCCCCATTTACCGTCGATAATGCGGTTGAGGCCGTTAACGGGGTCGATCAAGAGCGCAATTACCTCATTGACCTGCCGTTTAAGCCCCCGTGTACGGTTATTGATGATCCTGTTGGATAAGCGATAGGTCATCTCGCCCAACACTATACCGCCAAAAGTAGTGTTGACAAAATCGTTTGGGGCAGGGGCCTGGTTTTCGGCAGCGGTTTCCCAAATATAACTACCTGCAGCCACAGCCGGCACCGACTGCCAGAAACTGAAACCGTTGGTGCGGAATGTATTGAAAAAATAGCTGCCATGATAAGGGTGGCCGAACTGATTGGTTTGAAAGTTATCATCATCAAAAGCCCAACTATTCGGGTTTAAATGTTGCGCTAAGGTTTTAAAGGATATTTTAGCATAATCCGCATTTTTTAGATAGCGATCCCAGGTCCAGGGTAATACCTCCATTAATCCTAATTCGAGATATGCACGCCCGAAATTTTTGTACTGGAACGATGCACGGTTATGCTGCCTGCGGGCCCTGCGTGCGGTATCGGCTTTTAATTGTGGAATGTCGAACGGGGTTTGCGCTTCAGAGCAGACAAATAGCAGGCACAGCAGCAAAACTATGACGGATGTTTTAGAGAAAAGCGCTTTAATAAGGTAAGGGTTGAGCGGCATGGAGAAATCAATTAACGTTACGTTAAAAGAGCATTTCTGCTGGTTTTGTTTTAAATAGTACTGATCACATTCTGAACATCAAGACTCCTTTCTTGAGAAGATAACAGCTATGATTAGACATGGAAGCCGATCAAAATTCCCTCCCTGCACCCTCCCCGTGGGAGGGAATCGCACAGCCCCAATGCTTCCAATGCATCCGTCGTCGTTCATGTATGATCAAATAACCGGGTTTTGGCTGTATTGCTGCCAAAGCGCATCCAGAGTACTGCCGGTATACTTAACCCACAGTTCGGGCTTGTAGGCGCCCTGGCGCATGTGTTTATCCAGCTTTTTAACGATGCCTTTTTTCTTGTTCTTCTCCAGCCAAACCAAAAAACGGGCGGTTACGCGGTAAGCGTTGGTATAGCTTTGGGTAGGCTTAAATGCCGGGAGGCTCCAGCCAGCCGGGCCGTTGTTGATACCGAACTGGTTACGGGCATAGTCGGCAATGCCTTCGGTAAGCCAACCCGGGCCACCTTTATCGCCATAATTTTGAACAATATGCATTACCTCGTGGGTAACCACGTCAATATCTTCGGGATGTTTTACAAACCACTCAGGATTAAAATGTACTACGCCGTGGCCGGTAGCGGCAACACCTTTATAGCTGGTATCGATAATAAAAGTAACCTCGCGCAACGATTCTTTATTATATTCCTTCATTTCCTGGGGATAAACTTTAAAAAAAGCATCTACCAGCCGTTGTTTGGTAACCAGGCTTAGGGTTGGGGACTGGTTGATAAAGGTGAGTGTAAGCTTACCTTTTTTAATGGTATCGGTACGGAGAATTGAGGTATCGGCAGCCGGATGTGCCAGTAGGGTTCCGCACAACAAACCGAAGATCAGCACGAGCATATAATTTTTCATTCTTAAAAATGGTTAAATTTTTTTAAAGTGCCTTGTTGTGTGTTAAGTTTTACAATGTGGCTAAAAATGCTTATATTGTATGTGGCGAGAAGCTCAGACGATTAACAATTTGATAATTGACATTGATACCTGACCTGAAATACCCATAATTACCCATGTTTTTGAGCGATTTGGTGTAAGAATGGCAACCGAAGGAGTTGTTGAAGGTAACCAACAACGGCGTAAAAAATGATTGTTAAATTAGTAATTGGAACCCTGTGGCTAACCTAACAGTATTACGCTATAAAAAAATGGCCGGGCAAGGAAAAAAGTGGATCAAATTGTTGATACCAACGACAATATTAGTCCTGATTATTTACGCTGCTGTTCATAAAGAAAATATGGTGTGGCAACGTGGCTTGCCTGCTACCGGAAAATTGATAGAGATATGGCACAAAAGCTATGAGTTTGAATATTACGTTTCGGGCACGATATACCGGTTTGGATAATAAACCTTTTGACGGATTGGTAAGAGGCGAACAATATAAAATACGTTACGATAGCACTGATGTTACAGCAATTGCGGTTGACTACTATACCCCCATTTATGATACCACTAAGTTTGTAAGAACTTATTCAAAAAACATAAAAACTGATTTTTTTAACAAAGGTAGGGTACAGTTTTCATATCAGGTGGATGGTAATTTATACAAACGCTGGCAGTATTTGCCAGAGGGTAAGAAGCAAATTATTGAGGGTAAAGCTTATTTGATATGGTATAATAAACTTAATCCGCAGATGGCTTATTTGAGATTATGAATTTGATAATTATACATTTTATACTTAACCTGGAAATACCCATAAATACCCATGAGTTCTTTTCAAATTGCTGCAAAAATGATAACGAATGAACGTTTATTTATTCTGTGGCTCGCTCAAAAGTTGATCAATCTCGTCATAGCCCGTCGGCAAGCTGATCTTGCCTGCATCGGCGCCTGCATCCAACAGCGCCTTAACCGAGTCGGGTGAGCGGCGAACGATCCAGTACGAATCCACGCAGGCGCGTACTGCAAGCATTAGGGGGGTATTACCGTTTGCATCCGGTTCGTCAACCGTCGCCCCGCGTACTATCAGCAACCTAACTACTTCGGGAAAGCCCCGCCAGGCTGCTATATGTATGGCCAGGCTGTTTTGAGGTATTACCCAGTAACCATCGCCCTGGGCAAAAGGAGTATTTACATCTAAACCCAGATCGAGCAGATGGCCAATGCCTGCCGCGTTACCATTAGCGGCAAACCGGACAAGCAGGTTGCCTCCATAAGGTTTGATCTGGCCTTTCAGGTCGGGTTGTTGCTTTAGTATAGCGTTCATGGCTCCTGTATCATCTTCGGCACAGGCGGCTATCAGTTGGGTAAGGCCATGTAAATTGAGGTTGAAGCCACGGTTCCTTAACATTTGCAGCACATCGGCACGGCCCTGGCAGGCCGCGTGAGCGGTAGCCGTAAGGTGCCCGTTGCTAACGTGCGGGTTGGCTCCATGATCCAGCAAGAGCTCAATGATGGCGAGACTGTTGCCCCTTAAAAGCGCATGGTGAATAGGGTAGAAGCCCGGGCGCCACTCCAGGTTGGGGTTGGCACCGTATTCCAGCAAAAATTTGGCGCCTTCGTAATCGTGAAAGTCATGCTTGCGGATCAGCATCATCGATAGGTTGTTGGCCGTTAATTTACCTGTATTTACGATGGCTTTCATGGCGTCGTTCTCCCAGGTTTCGGGCGAGTGGTAACAGGCTTCGTTGTCGTTCGGATCGGCGCCACGGTCTAGCAATAATTGAGTAAGCGGCGCATTCTGTAACACACCTGCAGCGCCGTAAAGCACACCTTCAAAATCAGGGTAATCGCCCGTACTTTGGAAACCTGAATTAGCGTCGGCGCCGGCATCCAGTAAAACTGTGGCCGCTTTCAGAAAACCATCTTCGGGTCGTTTTTTTTAAGCCAGGTATTTAGAAAAACAAAGGTAAACCAAAGCATTTGCATCAAAAGGCTTGGCGGTGATTGTTGCATTGGTGGCATCTTGTGCTAAAAATGCTGTTACCGTTTCATAGTCGCCCAAAATTGCCGCGGTGTGGATGCTGTTTTTAGCCAGCCAGGGGTTGACGCTTAACAATGCTTCGGCCTCGTTGATAGGCCCGTACCATGCTGCTGCTTCTAAAAACTTCGCCTCAATAGCTGCTGATTCTGCTGTCATACCAAATTGGATAAAACTAACCATGAAATGCTCAAATATAACAAAATGCGATCCTGTAGCTATCCTTTTTCCAATAGTAACAACATCGCAAAAGCGTGGCGATTGTCATCCCAAATTCATTATTGAATTTATTTGGAACGATCATTCCAAATATACTATATGTTTGCGGAACGATTGTTCCAAAAATAAAAAATAAATCAATAAATAAAACATGAAAAAGTTAGCAAACAAAGTAGCAGTAGTTACAGGAGCTTCAAAAGGTATTGGCGCAGGTATAGCTAAAGGTTTGGCAGCCGAAGGCGCTTTGGTGGTAGTAAACTATGCTTCGGCAAAAGCAGGAGCCGAAAAGGTGGTTGAAGAAATTGTAAACAATGGCGGTAAGGCTATAGCGGTGCAAGGCGATGTATCAAAAACAGCCGATATCGACCGCTTGTTCGAAGAAACCGGCAAAGCTTTTGGCGCGGTTGATATCCTGGTAAATAATGCAGGCGTGTACAAATTCGGCGCTATTGAGCAGATCAGCGAAGAGGATTTTCACTCGCAATTTAACACCAATGTGTTGGGCACTTTACTCACCACACAAGGCGCTTTGAAAAACTTTAATCCCAACGGTGGCAGCATCATCAATATTGGTTCGGTAGTAAGCAGCATTACCCCGGTAGGTAGTGCAATCTACACCGCAACTAAAGGCGCTGTGGATTCGATAACCCATGTATTGGCTAAAGAGCTTGGCCCCAAAAAAATCCGTGTAAACTCGATCAACCCGGGCATGATCGAGACTGAAGGCGCACATGCCGCAGGTTTTATCGGCAGCGATTTCGCCGCCGAAGCTGCCCGTACCGCCCCGTTGGGCCGTATCGGTCAACCCGAAGATATTGCTCCGTTAGCTGTATTCCTGGCTTCTGAAGAATCGTATTGGTTAACCGGTGAAACCTTATTGGCCGGTGGTGGTGTCAGATAAGCCCGTGCAGGCTTAATAAATTGACTAATATTGAATAGCTTTGCCCTTTAAACCGGGCAAAGCTTTCGGCAATTATGGCAAGGACAAAGGATTTTAATGAAAACGAGGTGCTGAACAAGGCCATCAACCTTTTTTGGTTGAAGGGGTACAATGCTACGTCGATGCAGGATCTGGTGGATAACCTGGGTATTAGCCGCTCCAGCCTGTACGACACCTATGGCGATAAACATAGCCTGTTTCTCAAAGCGCTGGAGAGTTATCAAAGCAACAATGCCGGAAAAATATGTGATTTGGTGAATAGTGATCTGCCTGCCAAACAGATCATCGAACAATTATTGGGATACATAGCCGGCGAATTATTGTGCGACCAGGCCAGCAAGGGATGCTTTTTGGTAAATGCCGAAGTTGAAGTTGCCCCGCATGATGAGCAGGTTAACCGGATGATCTGCCAGAACGACCAGCAGGTTGAAGATGCTTTTTATAAAGTGATCCAAAAAGGGCAGCAAACCGGCGAAATTGCCAATATGCAGGATGCCCGCGCGCTTGCACGTTTCACCTTTAACACGGTTAAAGGTATGCGGGTAACAGCCAAATCAACTAAGGATAAGGGCGTTTTTGATGATATTATCAAAATGGCTGTTTCGGTGTTAGGTTAAATCATCTTAACCGCCGGTTCCGGCCAGGTTGTCAAACCATTCTAAAAACTTATCCATACCGGTGCCAAAACCTGTTTTCCATTTTCGCACATAGTTTTCCCAGCTTCTTTCGCCTGTAAACTGACTGCTCCTAACCAATTGGTCGGGCATTTGTAATTCGCCGGGATCGGTTACTATAGGGTGGTCAGGATCAATGAGTTTTACATCGCTCGCCTGTGGGTTTGTTAAGTTAAACACCAGGAATAAACTACTGCCAACAAATGTTATCGGGGCGGTTGCCAATCGTGCCTTGATGGCCAATAACCTGCTCCTCACCGCGATCATTGCAGCATGTAGCTGGGCAGATGTACGCTTGTTAGTAGCCAGTTTTAAAAACTCCGTCAGGTTGCCCGAGTCGATATCATAGCCCAGTTTCCGGCTGTCGCGGTTCAGATCTTTTAAATTATGCTCAATCTTTTTAAAGAAACGTTTAAAAGCACCCGCGCCCTCCAGTGCAAATTGTTCGCCGCTTTTGGTATAGGTGCCTATTTTTACATCCAGAACACATTTTTTATCCTTTTCCTCTTTTTCCGATTCATCTTCCCAACCTACGGTATCTATACATAAAACCTTTTGGTCTGATCCGGGCGCGTCTATCGGTTCTTTCAGGAAGCGCCACGCCTCGTCACCGTCAATCATTATCGCTTCTATTTTTCCGGCACTTGTATATTTTTTGCCCCTTATCCGGTGATGTTGAGGTAATACGGCATCAAGCCCTAAAGCAGCCCTGTTTCGGTAGGTAAACTCTTCCCGCTCCGAAGATAATTTTACCCTAAAACGGCCATCAACCGTAGGCTGATTGGGCTTTGTGCCTGCCAACTGCGCCACCTGCCCGTTTGGGCTGCTCTTGTTTTCTTTCAACTGGCCTACAGGCGTTGTAACTGTAGCTGCTTTGCTACCCATTACATCAGCCTCGTGTTCCAGACTTTTATCATCGTTAACGGGTACGCTGCCCTTCATTTGCATAGTTGGCCTAACCCGCCCCTGTGCTTGTTGTACAATGTGCCAGGCTTCATGTGGCAAATGCTTTTCCTGCCCCGGGGCTACGTGTATATCGCTGCCCTGCGCATAAGCATGAGCGTTTAATTGCGATGGTTTATCCGAGCTGTAGTGTACCTTTACATGATCCATACTCATGCCCGACAACGATTCAACGCCTGTTTTAAGCTGATCGGGCAGGCCGGTATTGTTGGGTTTTGTTGTGGCAATTTCTTCCAGTTGGGCTGTGGCCCGTGCTGCAAATTTACCTTGTACAGGTTGTTCGTCCTCTTTTAGTTGTGTGGTTTCAAATTTACCTTGTAGGGGTGATTCTTCGTCTTCTTTTAATTGCTTTGTCTCAAATTTTGCCTGTACAGTTTCCTTTTCGGCTACGGCATCCCGTTGCGCAACTGCTTCCTGCAATACCGGAACTGCCGGCATCGAAACGCCTTTGTGTTGCACAGATTGGGTGTCCGTTACTGCCGGATCACTTTTTTTTGTTTTGGGTTTGGCATACATGGATGACAGGTTTACGTTGAGTAACAAGGAACATATATTTTTTATTTAAATATATCAAATAATCTCGTTTACAACATCTTGCCAAAAACAATTCAAAGCTTAAATGCTTATCTTATTTAATGAATAAAAGCGAGCTTAAAGCACAGGTAAAACAAACGCATCATACAGCAGAGCGTTCGCTAAGGGCTTTTATTAAAAAAGGCCGGCAAAGTAAGCTGCACCGTTTTCGTACGAGTGTTAAAAAACTGCGGGCCATTGCCTGGTTGGTTGAACAAGCTGCACCTGCTCCGCATTTGGGCCGTACGCTTCGTCCTTTACGCAAAACATTTAAATTAAGTGGCGCTATTCGCGATAGTTACCTGCATTTAGAACTGGGCAAGCGCTTTGAGGCCACACCGGGTTATCTGGTTGGCGAGCATAAGACGATGCGACGGGCTACTACAGATCTTCATCGCAATACCCGGAAACGCTTTGATAAGCTAAATCAAAGCAAAAAGAAATTAAGAAAAGAGTTGATATCCGTGGCCGACCTTGATCTGACCTTGTTTTACGAAAACGAACTGCGGGCGATCGAGAAGCAATTAGCGCATCCAACTAATGATGATGCATTACATGCCTGCCGTAAACGATTAAAAGTGTTGCTGTACGATTTGCCACTGGTTCGTCATGTACTGGATTTACCTGTTAATGAAAATTATCTTGAAGAAGTGCAAATTGCTATTGGCGACTGGCACGACAATCTGCTGGCGGTAAGTAATTTCCCCGGTCTGAAGAAAAAGACCGAAAGTATGCGCGAGGCTGTTAATAACTTGACAAAAGATTTTTATACCCGTGCTACTACGCCTGTCGAATTGCCTTTGCCACAAATTGATTAGCTACGAAACCATCGGAAACTAATTGTTTCCTCCATTTATCATATCCGATATGATGCCTTTGTCTTTATCGCGCCGCTCGGCCAGGAAAACGCCGGCCAGGTGAATGATAATAAAAACCAGTATGAAATACATATTAAGCTCATGTATGTCTTTCATAAAATGAAAGTTCCTTAGTACCGTAATACGATCTTCAAAAGCCAGGTCGAGCCCGGTAACTACCGTGATGAACAACAACAAATAAAATATCGCGTAAAGGGTTTTTACCCAAAACTCATGCCCTGCCAATTCACGCTGCTGTTTGGTAATAAAAAATTGCTGGTATGCTTTACGGATCTTATGGATCAGCTTTTGATCCACCACCTGGAAAAACTCAAGTATCAATCTGAATAAAAACAAAGCGGCCACAACATACCCGATGTAAGTATGCCATAGCCAAACCTGGTCGCGCAGGTTACGCACAACACTTCTGGCCTGATCATCGTTAATGGCAACCTTTTTATCAGCCAGGGCAGATATGACTAAAGGTGTTGCGGTTTTTGCTTTAAGTACGGTTGAGTTAACCAGTACGGTAAGCAGCGAACCGGTAATAAGTACCGCATTTAACCAGTGCCAAAGCCGCAGCGATGACGAATAACGTTTAGGTTTTCCAGGGTGATCGATATCCGCCCGTACGGGTGTAAGTTGAGGCATGGTTTAGTAAGTTAATTGATATAAACTATTGTGGCATGATAAAGCATAATAAGATAACATAATCAATTTATGCTTCAAATTGTTTTATTGCTACCAATAGCTCTATAAACCAACGCTATAAAATAGCTAAACTGATAGTTTTACTTTCGCCAAATTTAATCTCCTGATCTTTACGCCCGGGATGGGTATTCCAAAGGCATTGCCTTACGGTCAGCATCTTTTTTACCGGATCCAGGCTGATCAGTTGAAAAGACAATTTGGTTTCATCTTTTGCAGAATCTTCTCCTTTCATGGGCGAATCGATCCTGAAAACCGGTAAATTAATATCTTTATCAGGGCCTTTATAGGTGTAAAATTCGTTCCAGTTTTCATGACCGTGGAAGTAGGCTTTAATGTTAGGATGTCGCTTCAGAAAATTTACCCAGCCGCGTTGCTCAATGTCGGTAGTGTGGTCGCCATCTTTTTGAGGTGCAGGGCCTTCTTTGTACGTTTCGGCCACCATGTTCTCAAACTTGCTGTCTTTTACAAACTTGCCCGGTGCTGCCGGGTTGCTGAAGTGTTTCGGATCACCTTCGGGTGGATCGTGCGTAAATAGGATAACAGGTGTTTGTGCCGAAACGCTTTCCAGATCTTTAGCGATCCAGATGCGCTCGGCCGAATCAGGCCAGATGGTGAGGAATATACAATGTGCGCCGCCAATTTCCTTGCTGTAATTTACTTTGTTGTTGGCGTAATTATAGTTGGTGTTGGTTAAGGGCACCGGTGGGTGCATCGTCAGGTTATAGATGTTTACCAGCGAAGTTGGGTCAGTAGCCGGCTCCATCTTTTTGGTATAGCCAATCGCGTTCGAAACATCATGATTGCCTGGCACCAGCAGCAATTGTGGTTCCTGTTTATTTGCCGCCGTATGTAATTGGCTTCCGTAGGTATCTACAAATTGCTGCCACGATATTGTTGCGCACTGATAGGGTGGTTCTTCCCGGTTGGCTATGTCGCCGGTTATAACCAGACGGTCTATATCACCGATCAGTTGCCCCGCTGCCACGCCCTTGTCATGCGGCAATTTCATATCAGGGAGTTTATTCATCTGAGCAATTGCTGCCTGGTTTATTTTCCATGAAGGCACGGTTGTATCACCACGAAATTTTTTCTTGAATATGCCGAAATGCACATCCGAGGTCAGTATCATGTGGATCACTTTGGGTTGCTGTGCATGCAATAATATGGGTAACGCAAGCAGGCCAAAGCCGAGACGGATCAATTTTTTCATAGATTGAATTTACGCGAAAGATAAGCACTCAATCCTGTAGATGTCCTGAAAAAATATTCCGGCACTGTAGATTTAACAATATCTTAATATTGTGATATTTAAAAGGGTGCATGAAGTTTCCCGCCGAATTAATTATATAAACTATGGGCTATATCGCTTGTAATTTTTATTTTCACAGCGCTATGTTTATAGAAAAGATTAAGTCCGGTTCGTCCGGCATTCTTATTTACGGGATCACGCCTCCGAAATCAGAAACGACTTCAGAAAAGATCGCGCAAATTGCTGAAAAAACAGTTGCACGTATCATCCCACTGGATATCGACGCGCTTGTTGTATATGATGTGCAGGATGAATCTGCACGTACTTCGGAAGAGCGGCCGTTCCCGTTTTTAAAGGCGCTCGACCCTTTTGAGTTCGCCAGTAAATACCTTCAGGATTTACAAGTTCCTAAGATCATTTACCGTCCGGCGGGGAAGTTTACCGGTGATGAGCTCTCAGATTGGTTAGATGAGCTTCATCGTCACAATTTCTATCCGGTTTTTGTAGGGGTACCCGCGCCTGATTATCCGGTAAAAACAAGTTTGCCCGAGGCCTACGCGCTTTGGAAAAAACATGAAAGCACATCCGTAATTGGTGCTGTTACCATCCCCGAAAGGCATGAAGTACTGAAAGATGAAGATAAACGAATATTGGATAAGGTTGCCTGCGGCGTATCCTACTTTATATCGCAATGTGTTTTTAATGTAGAGTATGCCAAAAAGATAATCGATGATCTTTGTAAAACATGCCGTGATCAACAGATAGCGCCACCTACCATCATTTTTACGCTCACGGCTTGTGGCTCGGTAAAAACCTTGCATTTTATGGAGTGGCTCGGTATCCATATCCCCGAAGAACTGAAAGAAGAACTTAAAAACAGCGAAGATATGCTGCAACGGTCGGTACAGGTTTGCCTGGATATCGCGGCCGAATTAACCACATTTTGTACAGAGCGTTGTGTGCCTTTCGGCTTCAATATCGAAAGCGTCGCGATCAGAAAGGATGAGATCGAAGCTTCCATCAGCATGGTAGATCAGATTGCCGCGATGCTGCAGCGTAAGGGTCTCAGAAGCATAAATGGCGGCACGGTATTAGCAGAGTAAAATTTAAATGGCTGCAAACTTTATAGTGAATGATAGCCGTAACCCTCGTGTGTTGCCGGTATTATCTCTCTAACAGAGAATACCATTTAAAGCCGGCAATAGTGCCGGTATGGCTTCAGTTTGTTTGTAATGCAAACGTTGTTACAATAGGGTTTAGTTTTGTGGTGTCAATATCGAGGATAATACCGTCTTTTTTCTGAACAAACTTAACTCTAGGCCCGCCCAGTATTTTACAGGAGGCGATGTGCTTATTAACGGATGGTAATTTAATTTCTGTCTGCCCATTGGGTAGCTTGAGCAGGTGAATATATATTTTGTCATCCTTTTGTGTCGCCCCGTAATAATCATCAATTGGCTCAAACGGGCCTGGTCGTGTCGCATAGATACTTTCGCCGTTTTTCTTTAGCCACTGACCTACTTCTTTAAGCCTCTGCACATGTTGCGGGGGGATAACGCCGTCAGGATCGGGCCCAACGTTCAATAACATATTGCCGCCTCTATCAACCGTATTAACCAGCATGTCAACAATCTGCTTAAGCGACATCAGGTCTTGTTTTTTATTATACCCCCAACTGGCTCCATTCAGATTTAAGCATTTCTCCCACGGAATGGGGATTATCGGCCCTTTAACCGGAGCGCCACCCTCATTGGTTTGAAAATCCCCAACCATACCCGAGCGTGGATTAATTACAATATCCGGTTGATAGCTCCGTACCATAGCATTCAGCTTTAGCGGTTCCCAAAACCAGGCGGCATCGGCATCACTGCCCTTATGCGCCAGCCAGCCGCCATCGTACCAAAGGATATCTATTTTGCCATAGTTCTTCATCAACTCCTCAACTTGATCGTAAGCCTGTTTTTTTAGTAATGCGGCGTTTTCAGGTAATCCCTTCGGATCAAAATAAGCCGGAAAACGCCAGTCCATCGGCGAATAATAAAGCCCTACATGTAGCCCGGCTTTACGGCAGGCTTCGGTATACGCTTTCACAAAATCGCGATGCGCAGCGGTTTCCCAGCTGTCAAAATGCATATAGCTTCCGGGGCTGTTCCATAAGGCAAAGCCATCATGATGCCGGGTAACCATCACCATATATTTCATGCCCGCTTCTTTTGCTACTTTAGTCCAGGCTTCCGCGCTGAAATGTTGAGGATTAAACTGATCGGCCAGTTTAGCATATTCAGCCGCGGATATTTTTTGATTAAACATCGTCCATTCACCGGTCGCGGGGATAGCGTATAATCCCCAGTGGATGAACATGCCGAATTTTTGATCCTTCCACCATTCCATTTTTTCAGGCGGCAGGTTGGAACCAGGCCCCCTAACGCCTTGCCCGGCGCCTTTTAAGCCAGCAAATGTGCCTTTCTCCATCGATTTTTTTTCGTCAGTACCCATGTTTTGGGCGTTTGAAGTAACTGGAGATGATAAGAGTAAGAAGCAAAATAACCTGAACAGGGATTTGAAATTGAGCATGCTGGTAAGGTGTCGTTTGGAATTTTATAACATTAAGACGATATAATAACTGTTAAATACTCATTTTGTGGAGTTTTTTAACTCCCGGGTAAATCGTCGTTTCTTGATGAAAGAAACCACACGCTATTAAATTAGTAATTTATAAAATTGTTGTTACCTTAGTTTTATAAATAACTAACCATTATTTAAACCAAACACGTCGTAATTTAACATGCAGTATCTTACCATGGGCGCCGGTTTTAAATACAAAACCCTCGGGATCGATCTGGCCTACCTGCTGGCCACGCAGCAGCAAAGCGCCCTGGCTAACACCCTGCGTTTGTCATTAAGCCTTAATCTGGAATCGGCCAAAAAGTAATCAGATCAAATAGAACAATATGTTTAGCTTCCCGGTAGCCAAGCCGGGAGGCTTTTTTGTATCCTTGGAGAGAAAGTAATACGTTGTATCCAAACGGTTAAAAATAATTTGTAAAAAAAGTGTGATAATTGTTGTTTTAACAATTATTTCTATATTAGTGTCGGGATTACCAATCCACACCGTAACAACCAATTATAATTCGTAGTACCAAAAAGGCTTTCAAAAACAAGTCGGAGTTGGCGGATATTGAATTGTTTTTAGGGTAGGAGCCAATTAACTGTACAACCAATTGATTTAAAAATGATGCAGAAGGATTTCGGTAGCGATACTATTCGGCGACTGATTGTGGGAGATCAAGGCGCTTTTGACGAAATTTATGATTTATGCAGTGAAAAACTATTCAGACTGGCCTTCCGCTTTTTAAAAGATGTTGAACAAAGTGAAGAGATCGTTCAGGAAGCTTTCATAAACCTTTGGTTAAACCGAGAAAAACTTGATGCCGAAGGAAATATCTGGCTTTATTTGTATGTAATAGGCAAGCGGTTATCTTTAAACCAATTAAGAAACGCATCTCAATCTAAAATCTATACCGAAAATTTACTTGCTCATTTCCAGGAAACGCATAACGATACCGAAGATACTGTATTTGCACATGATTTGGAATTAATCACCGAAAGGGTGATCGGAGATTTGCCGAGCCAGCAACAGATCATATTCCGGCTAAGTCGGGTTGAAGGTTACTCTCATAAAGAAATTGCCGATCAATTAAATATCTCCACTAATACCGTAAAAAACCATATGGGTACTGCACTTAAAACCATAAGGTCCAGATTAAGCGATTGCGGGTTGCTTTGCCTGTTTTTATTTTTTTTCAAATAATTTTTTCTTGCGCACTAGTCCTATGGTCCAGCTTGCGTGTTCTATCAATTATAAGCCAACCCCGTTCTTGGGGTAATTATAAACCAATAGAATATGAACCAAGCCAAACTTGTGCGTTTGCTACAGGATTATTTTGACAATACAATAAGCAAAACCGATCTTATTGAATTGTTAAGGCATCTAAATGCTTCTGAAACTGATGACATTGCCGATCTTGTTAAGGAAGAAATGCTTAAGCTGCAAGATGGCCCCGAATTTAACGGATTAAGAAAATACGATGTTTTACAGCGTATTAAATCAGATCCGAGATTGGTAAACGACCCCTTTTTTTCTTCGGATGAGGGGCCTAAAATTCTTAAACTGTATCAAAAAAGTTGGTTAAAGGTAGCAGTGGCCATTTTAATGATGTCTGCCGGTTTGGGCCTGTTTATGATGAACGGCAAAACTAAGATGCCCGCTACCCCTGTTGCTCAAACCCAATTGAGCAGGCCCATTGTGCCGGGTTGTAATAAGGCAACGCTTACACTCTCAACCGGCAAGATCATTCAACTCGATACAGTTAATAACGGATTAATTGCCAACGCTGGAAAAGCCCGGGTACTTAAAAATAATAAAGCTCAGCTTATCTACGAACATCCGTCCGTCAGCTCATCTTTAGCGGCCGATAACCATGTGCCGGTTTATAATATCCTATCAACGCCTAAAGGCGGCGTATTCCAGGTGATTTTATCTGATGGAACTAAAGTATGGTTAAATTCAGCATCTTCCCTCAAATTCCCAACCGAGTTTAGCGGAAACGAGAGGCGTGTAACCCTTACAGGCGAAGCCTATTTTGAGGTGGCAAAAAATAAGGACAAACCTTTTTTCGTAGATGTAAATAGTGTTGATGTTAGGGTTTTGGGCACACACTTTAATATTGCCGCTTACCAGGATGATAATGATATAACCACCACCTTACTCGAAGGCGCTGTACAGGTAAAAAATAATAACCAGTTATCGGTTATTAAGCCCGGCGAACAGGCTGTAGTTGATAATAATACAAATGTAATCAAAGTAAAGCCAGCCAATATTGAACGGGCGATGGCCTGGAAAAATGGCTATTTTATCTTCTGTGATGAGGATGTCAGGAGTATTATGAAAAAGATATCCCGGTGGTATAATGTTGAAGTTGAGTACCGCGCAGAGTTTGCCAACATCAGGTTTGGAGGAACGTTTTATCGCACTAAAAGCATCGACGAGTTACTATCCTATCTGGAAGAGGTAGGCAAAATCCATTTTAAAATTGAGGGGAGGAGGATAATTGTTATGAAATAATAACGGATCATTAGTTCATCCCTTTATCTGCAATGTAAAAATATGGGGCGATTGGAGCCGCCCCATGTCTGTGTGTTTGAACACAACTTTGCCAGATACGATTAATTATTTAGGAACAACCAATTTTATCCAACATTCAAATGTATAAAAATTTTACCGCATTTAATTTCGGTTGCCGAAACCGCTGTATTCATAAAATCCTGCTTTGTATGAAGATAACCCTGATTTTGCTGACGTCAGTTTTGCTGCAGGCCTCTGCCGCATCGTATGCGCAAAAAGTTACCATACATGTTAAGGGCGTTAGCCTTAAAGATGTGTTTGAACAAATTCAGAAGCAAACCAAGTACGATTTCCTATATAACGTAAAGGATTTGGAAACATCAAAGCCTGTTGATTTGGACGTAGACGATACCGGATTAAAAAAAGCGCTGGACGCCTGTTTTACTAACGAGCCGGTAACATATACAATAAAAAACACTTCGATTCTGATAACGAAAAAACCGGTAGTGGTACAGCCCGGGATCATTGCTAAAACAACGATCACAGGAAAGGTTACCGACGAAAAAGGAGAAACCCTTATCGGAGTATCTGTAAAAGTAAAAGGCTCAACAACAGGTACCACAACCGATGTAAACGGAAAGTACACACTTACCATACCTGATAGCAAGGTGATACTTGTTTTTACCTATGTTGGTTATGATACCCAGGAAATTGCGACTGACAACAAAACAGTAATCAACGTAGTACTCAAAGCTAAAGACAATAGTTTGAGCGAAGTTACAGTTACCGTGGCTTACGGTACTCAGAAAAAAACTACCCTTGTAAGCTCTATAACATCTGTTAATCCTGCCGAGTTAAAGGGGCCTTCCAGTAATCTTACCACAATGCTGGCCGGAAAGATCGGAGGCATAATATCCTACCAGCGAAGCGGGGAGCCCGGGCAGGACAATGCTTCGTTTTTTATCAGGGGCGTTGGTACATTTGGCGCCGGTAAGGTTGATCCGCTTATCCTGATAGACGGGATCGAATCAAGCACTAATGACCTGGCCAGGCTGCAACCGGATGATATTGCCGGTTTCTCTGTACTTAAGGATGCTACTGCTACATCCTTATATGGTGCAAGGGGCGCAAATGGCGTTATACTCATCAATACTAAATTGGGTGCTGTCGGAAAGATGAAACTTGACGCCCGGGTAGAAAATTCCACATCTACAAACACCCGTAATATCGGTTTGGCCGATAATATAACTTACATGACATTAGCCAACGAGGCTGTACTGACACGTAATCCGCTTGGCGCGCTGCCATACTCTCAAAACAAAATCGATCACACAGCCAATGGCGATAATCCGTTATTATATCCGAACAATAATTGGATACAACAGCTTATTAAAGACCGAACCAATAATCAAAGGTTCAACCTAAATGCCAGCGGAGGCTCTGATAAGGCTAAATATTATCTGGCGATGACCTATAACATCGACAACGGCAACTTAAAAGACAATTCGCTTAATGGCTTTAGTAACAATATCAAACTGCAATCCTATTCGCTACTGTCAAACGTTACGCTAAACCTTACAAAAACAACCGAGGCCCTGGTGAGTTTGAAAAGCCAGTTTGATGATTATAACGGGCCCATCGGCGGTGGTGGCAGCGTTTACTATAATGCTTTATGGAGTAACCCCGTGGCTTTCCCGGCTATTTATCCGGGTAGTTTGTTGCCTTACGCCAAACATCCGTTATTTGGTAATGCGGTGAT
>Ga0157372_10000819_pt1 | contig 33686 bp, 25 predicted proteins | sample C55metaG_FD_115307 | JGI IMG/M metagenome (GOLD analysis project Ga0157372, IMG submission 115307) | Corn rhizosphere microbial communities from Kellogg Biological Station, Michigan, USA - C5-5 metaG | ecosystem: Host-associated > Plants > Roots > Rhizosphere > Soil | place: USA: Michigan...
CCCGAGCGGCCCGATTGCGCTTGGCGCGACCGCTTCGTCCGGCTTGACCGTGAGCTACGTATCAAACACGACGGGCATTTGCACGATCGCGGGCAGCGGGACTTCGGCAGTCATCGTCACGGCAGGCGATTGTTCGATCACAGCGAGCCAGGCTGGCGACAGCACGTATGCGGCGGCGACATCGGTGACGAAGACGATCACGATCAGCAAGGCGGACCAGGCGATCACGTTCACTTCAGTGCCGCCCGGCAGCGCGGCGGTCGGCGGAGCGACCTACAACGTGACGGCGTCGGGCGGTGCCTCGGGCAACCCGGTGACGTTCACGATCGACGTGACCGCAACGTCGGTATGTTCGATCGTCGGGTCGACGGTCTCGTTCACCGGCGTAGGCACCTGCAAAATCGATGCGAACCAATCCGGTAATGCCAACTACAATTCGGCGCCGCCAGAGCAGCAGTCGTTTGCGGTCGGGGTCGGCGCGGCTACGCAGCTCGTGTTCACGACGCAGCCCGGCAGCATCAGCCAAGGCAACCGTCTGGGTACCGTGGTCGTGACAGAGAAGGACAGCGGGGGCAACACGGTGCCCGCCAGCGGCACGGTGACGTTTACGGTCGTGGCCTGCGGCGGCCCGGTGGTCATAGGCACTGTCCCGATGACCGCCGGCGTGGCCACGCTGAGCGCAAGCAACCAGGGGTTCTACACGCTGGCCACGGGCTTGCAGGTGGGCGCGAGCAATGGCAGCCTCGCTGCCAGCAGCAGCGGGTTCGACGTCACGTCCAACTCCGATTTGGCGTTCAGCAACGGCTTCGAAGCCTGCCGTCTCTAAACGACACGCCACGGGCGCCTGTGGGCGCCCGTGGCATTGAAGGTGGTCCTCGGCAGACAGGTCCGCTGCCCTGACCGAGGAAAGTTGCCAGAGTTGGCCGCTGGCCGTATAGTTGCCGACTCGTTTTGGTCTCGGCAGCAAGGATATGCGTTGGCGTCGTCCGCCGTGACCGCATATCTGCTGCGGAGTATTTCTCTTTGTGATTTCCATGTTCAACTCCCGCCTGCGCTGCGCGTGGGCCGTTCTTGTTTTCGTTTTGCTCACGCCGACGTTGGCCTTGGCGCAGCAGCCGGACGCGGCGGTCGTCGCTCAAACCTACGATTTGCCCGCGACGTCGCCCGGCGAGTACAACGGCGATCTGCGTCATCTGCCGCCGCTGTACGTGCCGCGGCGCTATCGTCTGCTCAATGAATTCGAGCCACCGGCGCACCACAAGCCCGTCGTCAGTCAGCCGCAGCAGGCACAACCAGAGACGATGACGAATCTGGCGCTTGCAGCCGTGCCTGCGCCAAGTACGAACTTTGCCGGACTCGGATTCAATAGCGCGGTCAGCGGCGGCACTGCCGGTGGCGGCTGGCCACCGGATACGAATGGCGATGTCGGGCCGACGGTTTACATTCAGTCGGTCAACGACGCGTTCGGCGTGTTCAGCAAATCCAACGGCGTGTTGCTGAGTTCGTTCACCGAGGATCAGTTGTGGAGCGCGTCGGCGCTGCCCACATCCAATCCGTGCAACGGCAACAATCAAGGCGATCCGGTGGTGCTGCACGACGCCCTGAATGATCGATGGATTCTTACCAACTTTGCTTTCGCACTCGATAGCAACAACAACCCGATCTCACCGTTTTACGAATGCCTGGCCGTTTCCAAGACCGGCGATCCGGTTTCCGGCGGCTGGTGGTTCTATGCGCTGCGCATGGATACCGGCGGTGTGCCGAGCAACGCGTTGGCCGACTATCCAAAGTTCGGCCTGTGGAACGACGGTTGCCTGTACATGGGTGCCAATGCGTTCGACAACGCCAGCGGCAGCTATCTCGGGCCGGTGTTCGCATCGTTCAACACCGCCAACTTGTACGCCGGGACGGCGTTGACCAGCTCGGTAGGATTTTTATCCGATACGTCGGTGTTCGGCATGTTCCCGGCAAATCTGCTCGGCACGTCGGCCGCGTCGATGCCGCCGAGCGGCAGACAGGAGTTTTTCGTCGCCGAATCCGGCAACGGTTTCAGTTTTGACGTACGCAAGTTCACCAAAGGTGCCAATTGCGGTGGCGGTGGCAGCCTCGGCGGCGCCGTCTCGGTCAGCCAGGCGGCTTACGGGTATCCGGCAATCAAGGTCTCAGGCTCCTACGACGAGGCCATCGTGCAGCAAAGCGGCACGACGAATCGCCTGGATTCGCTCGGCGACCGCATCATGCAAAAAGTGCAGTACCGCAGAATCGGCAGCGCCGAATCGCTGTGGGTTGTGCACACGACCTGCGGCACCGGGCAGAACGTCGATGGCTTTTGCACCACCAGTTCGAAACCGGCGCAGCCGCAATGGGCTCAGATCAACGTCAGCGGGGGCACGATTTTTTCAACGCCGGTGCAGCAGCAAATTTATGCGCCGGATTCCACGTTGTCGCGCTGGATGGCGAGCTTGGCTGTCGATGCATCCGGCAGTATGGCCCTCGGCTACAGCGCGTCCAACGCATCCAGTTTTCCGTCGATTCGCTATGCCGGAAGGTTGTATAGCGATCCGCTGAACAACTTGCCGCTAGCCGAGGCGCAGCTGGTTGCCGGTGGTGGCGCACAAACGATCAAGCTCAACGGCAGTTTCGTCTCGCGTTGGGGCGATTACTCGTCGATGAGCATCGATCCCGCCGACGATTGCACGTTCTGGTATACGACGGAGTACTACACGGCCAACCCGGCGAACAACGGCAATTGGCAGACGCGTATCGGCGCGTTCAAGCTCCCCGGATGTGTGCCGGCGAAACTTGCCTTCACGCCAGGACCGAATGCCAGCTATGCCTCCGGGTCGGCGATTACGGTCAGCGTCAGCGTCGTGGACGATAGCGGCACGCTCGTTCCGCACGACACCTCCGCGATCACGATTTCGCTGCAGGGCGGCGCTGCTGGTGCGACACTCGGCGGCACCCAAACCGTCAACGCCGTGGCGGGTGTGGCGACGTTCAATTTGTCCGTGAATCTCGCCGGCTCCGGATATACGCTGCATGCGACCGACGGCGCGCTCGGCGCCGTGGACAGCTCGCCGTTCAGCATCGTACCGGGTGCGCCAGCCAAGCTGGCGTTCACGACCCAGCCGCCGGCGAGCACGCAGGCCGGCAGCAACTTTGGCGCCGTGGTCAAGGTGCAGGACGCCGCCGGCAATATCGTGACCTCCGGCAGCTCCACGGTAGCGCTTGCGCTGACCTGCGGCTGTACCGCAGTCGGCGGCAACTCGGCCGTGACGAGCGCAGGTGTTGCCACGTTTGCGGGGATCAACGTCGCCAAGGCCGGAATCGGTTATCAGCTGCGCGCGACCGACAACATTGCCGGCGTTGCTGCGGCGACGAGCAACCCCTTTGCAATCAGCGCCGGGCCGGCCGCGAGCATTACGCTGACGACGCAACCGGCCGCGGGCAGCCACGTCGTCGCCGATGCAGTCATTCCATTGGTTGCGCGCGTGCAGGACAGCCACGGCAATGCCATTGTCAACGACAGCGTGACGCTGGCGATTGCCAATAACGCCGGCGCTTCGACGCTCGCGGTCGCGACGAATCCGGTTACGACCGATGCTTCCGGCAACGCCGCGTTTGCGAACGTCTCGCTGGCAAAAGCCGGCAGCGGTTACACGCTGCAGGCGGCGGAAGCAGCGGGCGCGCACAGCGCAACCAGCAATGCGTTTGATATCGTGGCCGGCGCGCCGGCCAGCATCGTTTTCACGACCCAGCCAGCGACCGACAGCGACATTGCTGCCGCATCGCCGATCGCGTTGGTCGCGCATGTTGCGGACAGTCACGGCAACGCGGTCAGCGGCGACCCCGTCACGTTGGCGATTGCAAACAACGCCGGCGCCGCCGCTTTGTCGGTTGCGTCCAATCCGGTGCAGACCGACAGCGGCGGCGACGCGAGCTTTACCAACGCCGCGCTGGACAAGATCGGCACGGGTTATACGTTGCAGGTGAACGAAAGCGTCGGCTCGACCAGCGCAACCGGTAACGCGTTCAACATCGTGCTCGGTGCGCCGGCGCACCTCGTGTTCACCACGCCGCCGACCGATGTGGCGCCGGGCAGCACGTTGAACGCGATCGCGGTGTCCGAAGCCGATGCCGGCGGCAACCTGATCACGACCGACAGCACAACAAACGTGGATTTCACGGTCCTGGCGTGCGGCGGCACGTCGCTCGGCAATGCGGCGATGAGCAATGGTGTGGCGACACTGAGCAGTGCGCAGGTATTCAATGCGCTGCGTGCAGGTCTGAAAATTTCCGCGAACGATTCGACTCTGGGGATTGGTGGCCTCAGTCAGGCATTCAATGTCGATAGCGTGAGCCCGAGCGATCTGTTGTTCGCCGACGGCTACGAGGCCTGCGCTTTGTAGCTTTGTACCACGGCCGCAACAGCTTCGAGCCGCGCCTGGCGCAAGGCGTCACCGAGCTCGACGCCGCTCAGGCCACGTTCGAGCAAGGGTTGCGCCTTCGGTTCGAGCGCCGCCGCGAACACTGCTTTGAGATAGTGCGCCTGCGGATAGGAATCGTCCTGTTTGCCCAGGCGCCCGCGCTTGTCGGCTTCGCAGGCAAGCAGGAACGATGGAACGCGTTTGGGTTGGCGGAACGCGTCGAGTTTCTCGAACAGCTGCAGCAGCGTATTGGGCCGCAGCTCGAAGGCGGTATGCGCGAGCAGATGCAGTCGGCATACGAGCTCGGCGAGCGCCGCGTAATCCGCGGGCACGCGCAGTCGCGCGGCGAGCGCACGCAACGGCGCCACCCCGGCGTGCTCGTGGCCAATGTGCTTCGGCAAAACATCCTCCGGCGTCAGCGCCTTGCCCAGATCATGCGTGAGCGCGCACCAGCCGATCACCGCATCGCCGGGCGCGAGCTGCGCGGCCATGTCGAGCACCATTTCCACGTGGATGCCGGTGTCCACTTCCGGATGGAATTCGGCGCGTTGCGGCACGCCATACAACGCATCGACTTCGGGCATCACGCGCGCAAGCGCGCCACACGTGCGCAACGCGCGCAGGAATGCGCTCGGCCGCGATTCGGTCAACGCTTTCTGCGTTTCCGCCCACACGCGTTCGGGCACCAGGTGATCGACTTCGGCGGCGCGTACCATTTCGCGCATCAGTTCCAGGGTTTCCGGCGCGATTTCGAAACCGCGTGATGCGTAGCGCGCGGCAAAACGTGCGACGCGCAACACGCGCACCGGATCTTCGGCAAATGCCGGCGAAACATGGCGCAGCACGCGATCGCGCAAATCCGCCGAGCCGCCAAACGGATCGACGAGCTCGCCGTGCTCGTCTTCGGCGATCGCGTTGATCGTCAGATCGCGCCGGCGCAGATCGTCTTCGAGCGTGACCGCGGGCCCCGCCGAAAAGTCGAAACCGTGGTAGCCCGGTCCGGTCTTGCGTTCGATGCGTGCGAGCGCGTATTCCTCGCGCGTTTGCGGATGCAGGAACACGGGGAAATCCTTGCCGACAGCCTTGTAGCCGAGGCGCCGCATTTCGTCGGGCGTGGCGCCCACGACGACGAAGTCGCGATCCTTGACGGGCAGGCCGAGCAGCCGATCGCGCACCGCGCCGCCGACCAGGTAGGTTTTCATGCGCGCATTATTGCATTGGCGCGAGTTACACTGTTTCCAGTCTTTGGGGAGAACACCATGAAAGTCATCATGCTTGCCTTGGCCCTGGCTGCGCTCGTCGGCTGCGCGGCTCCGCAACCCAAATCCGCCGCGCCAACGACGCTGTACGAGGAGCTTGGCGGCAGCGCGGCCATCACCAAGGTCGTCGACGTGTTCCTCGCCCGGATCAATGGCGACGCGCGCATCAACACACTGTTCGCCAAAGTCGATCACAACGACTTGCGCCGTCTCGTCATCGAGCAGCTGTGCGCGGGTACGGGCGGGCCGTGCAAGTACACCGGCCGCAGCATGGAAGAAGCTCACAGCGGATTGAACCTGACCGATGCCGATTTCAGCGCTTTCATGGGCGATCTTGTCGCGGCGCTGGACGACGTCAAGGTGCCGCTGGCGCAACAGAACAAGCTGATTGCGCTGCTGGCGCCGATGAAGCCGCAGATCGTCGGACAGTAGTCAGCGCCGGGCGGATTCGGCCGTGGTGGCCGCAACGCCCGGGACCGCGATCGCCGCCGTGCTGGATGCCGCAGCAGTAGGGCACATCACCGGCTTGCGCGGGCTATCCGCGCTCGGCTCCGTGTAGGCCTGACCGGCACGCGGCAGGCGCGAGATCAGTGGCAGCGCGCTGCCGTGCAGGCGCCAGTCGTAGATGACGCTGAACGCGAGCACGCGGGCGACGTAGTCGCGCGTTTCCTTGTATGGGATCGTCTCGATGAAGAAATCCGGTTCGAGTGCGTCGCGCGCGGCGAGCCAGCGTCCGACCGGGTCTTGCCCCGCGTTGTAAGCGGCCGAAGCCAGCCATGGGCTGCCATCGTAGCGGTCGGCCAGGTTGCTCAGATACCGCGTGCCGAGGCGGATGTTCAGGCCCGGATCGAACAGCGCAGGCGCGCCGGAAAATGCCACTTTTTCCACTTTTGCCAATTGTCGCGCGGTGCCCGGCAACAATTGCATCAGACCCCAGGCATCGGCACCGGAACGCGCGTCGGTTGTCCACGCGCTCTCGGCGCGGATGATCGCGTACGCCCAGGCCGGATCGATGCCGGCGCTGTGCGCATCGCGTTCGATTTGCTCGCGCCGCGCGAGCGGAAACCGCAGATCGTACAAACGCAGGTCGTCGCCCTGATTGAGCGTGTACACGGCGCGGTCGTACCAGCCCAGTTGCGAGGCTGCGGCCGCTGCCGCTCGGCGCTGGCGTGCATCGAAGCCGCGCAGCGCGAATTCCCATTCGCGTCGCGCCTCGGGCAGACGAGCGATGGCGAAAAACTCGAACGCGCGCGTCAGGCTCGGGTCGCGACGCACCGTATCGGCGGCGTCCGCTTCGGGCGGCGCTTCGTTCGGACAGATCGCGTACGGCTGCTTGAGCCAGTCGGCGGCGAGAAAGCCATGGAAATTCGCTTCGCGCGCGACCTCGGCAAAAATCTTTTCCGCCTCTTCGCTGCGTTCGAGCTTCACGAGCGTGCGTGCGCGCAGGTAGCGCCAGTGCGCGTCCGCGGCTTGCGCGGGGGCGAGTGCGTCGAGAGCGGCCAGCGCCGCATTCCAGTCTTGTGCGGCTACGGCAGCACGCACGCGCCATTCGCGCGTAGAGTCGTCGGCGGCGTCGGCGGGCAGCGCAGTCAGCCGTTGCAACGCGTCGGGCGCGAAGCTCGACGCGCGTACGATCGCGATCGTGCGCGCGATGCGACCGCGCTGTTCGCCATCGAAATGGAAATGTTCGCCGAGCGTTGCCGATGTCGCGATCGCCGCATCGCTGTCGCGGCGCGCCAAGCGCGACAGCGCGAGCGCAGCGGCTTCGCGCGAGTGGGTGGCATCGGGCCAGGTCATGGCCTGATTCAACGCCGCGGCCGGATCGCGAATTGCTGCGGCGGTGTGCTCGGCTGCGGCACGTTCGGCGCCTTCGAGCAGACCGGCGAGGCTGTCGATCACGCCGGCATGCCCGGCACGAGCGGCCAAATCGATGCGCTGCCAGATCAGCGCCGCGCTGAGCTTGTCCTTGGTTTTCACCCAGGCGATCGCGGCGTCGCAGGCGTCCGGCAGGCCCGACGCCGTGAGCCACAGCGGCTGTACGTCGTGTTCGAAATCCAGCGCCTGGCCCAACGCGAGCCGTGCCTTGAGCGCATTGCAGCGCACTTCGACGCCGAATTCGGCATCGCCGCGCGCGTTGTAAAAATCCACATAATCTTTCCAGGCGCTGCGCCTGGCCAATTCTTCGAGGAAGGTCTCGCGCAGCTGTTGTGCCGGAAGCGTGCCCGGCCAGGTGGCGAGAAACTTGTCGACCTCGTCGCGCTTGACCTCGCCGATACGGCGCTTGAGTGCGGCCAGTTCCAGGTAGGGATACAACGGATAACTTTGCAGGCCGTCGGCGAGCGCGCGCCATGCCGGATCCGGACCGTGCTGCGCCGCCTCCCACACGAGCGCAAAACGCGCACGCTGATTAGGCAGTTCGGCAGCAGTATCGGCGGCCTGCGCAGATATTGCGCAGAGCAGCAAAAACACGGGATGCAGCAAGTAACGGAGCATGGCGGAGCCGGATGGAACGTGTCGAGTTTAGCCGAATCCGCATGACGGATTACACCTAGTCAAAGCCCTTGCGCTATGCCATTATCAGCCGCCGTTTACAATTTCTTTACAGAGTCGGCCCGAGGGAAGTTGGGCCGCATTTCGACTCGAACTCAAAAACTCAAAATCCGTTGAAGGAGCTTCGCATGACACGCGTACGTCGTCGTTTACTTGCTGCCAGCATTTTCACCGCCGTCGGCGGCTTGATCCTGGCCTCGGTCACCGCTCCCGTTTTCGCGCAAGACCGTCCAGGCGAAGACATCCAGAAATTGCAGGCGATCGAAGTTACCGGATCGCGCATCAAGAAGGCCGAAGTCGAAGGCCAGACTCCTGTGATCACGATCAGCGCGGCGGATATCGCGCAGACGGGTCTCGCCTCGATCGGCGACGTGATTCAGCAGCTCTCGGTCAATGGCTCGGCACTGAACACCAAATTCAACTCGGCCGGCAACTTCGGTTTTGCGCCGGACGGTTCGGGCGTCGGCTCCGGCTCGACGACGATTTCCTTGCGCAACCTCAATGCCAAGCGCACGTTGATTCTCGTCGACGGCCTGCGTTGGGTGAACGAGTCTTCCGCATCGGGCGTTTCCGCCGCGGTCGACCTCAACACGATTCCGGCCGGCGTCGTCGAGCGCATTGAAATCCTCACCGACGGCGCTTCCTCGCTGTACGGCTCGGACGCGATTGCCGGCGTGGTCAACATCATCACCAAGAAAGGCCAGGACGGCGGCGCGTTGCACGTCTACTACGGCGATTATTCGATCGGCGACGGCAAGACCTACAACGGCGACATCTCGTTCGGCGGCAAAGGCGATCGTTACAGCTTTTTCGTCGACGTGAGCCACTACAAGCAGAACCGCATCAGCTCGGCCGACTGGGCGAATTCGAAAGTTGGTACTCCGGGCATCGGCAACGCCGTGAACCCGGCTTCGTCGAGCTCGGCCACGCCGTACACGCGCGTACTGTTCGATACGCCGGATGGCGGCGACTTCGGCGGACTGTGCCCCGGCGGATTCTGCAGCATCACCGCGAACGGTGTTGCGGGCGCCAACGGCCTGCAGGATTTCCCGGGCGGCTACCACCATTTCACCAGTGCGGATCGTTTCCAGTTCGCGCCGTACAACTTGCTGTTGACGCCGTCGGAGCGCACCGGCTTCTTCGCGCAGACCGATTACGCGCTGACCGACGAAATCCACTGGTACGTCAAAGGCCTGTACAACACGCGCAAATCGGTCAACCAGGCCGCACCGGAGCCGATCTTCCTCGGTCAGGCGTTCTGCTTCCTGATCGACCGCTGCTACAGCGTCAGCGTCGATGCGACGAATCCGTACAACCCGTTCGGCTTCACGCTCGATTCCAGCAGTCCGGACTTCGGTCTTGGCCGGCGCCCGATCGAAGGCGGTCCGCGCGTTTTCAGCCAGGACATCAACACGCGCTATTTCGCCACCGGTCTGGTCGGCAGCTTTGCTGCGTGGGATCGCAACTACAACTGGGACGTGAACGTCGTGCGCGCCGACAACAACGCCGACCAGGACGTCACCGGCACCTACAACATGGCGCATATCGCCAAGGGCGTCGGTCCGCTCGCGGATTGCCAGGCCGATCCGGCCTGCGTGCCGATCAACCTGTTCGGCGGTCCGGGTACGTTGACGCCGGAAATGCTCAACTACATCCTTTATCACGAACACGACACGAGCCATCAGGCGCTCGGCGTGGTCACCGCGAACATTTCCGGTGGCCTGTTCGAGCTGCCGGCCGGTTCACTCGACTTCGCCACCGGTTACGAGCACCGCAATCTGTCCGGCAATTATCAGCCGGACGCGATTGTCGTCGCCGGTGAATCCAACGGCGTGCCGTCCAAGCCGACATCGGGCGGATACAACATCGACGAGTTCTATGTCGAATTGAACGCGCCGCTGCTTGCGGAAACTCCGTTTGCCAAGCACCTGGATCTGAGCCTGGCGTCGCGCTACTCCGATTATTCGACGTTCGGCAGCACGACGAACAGCAAGATCGGCCTGCGCTGGCAGGTATTCGATGATCTGACGTTCCGCGGCACCTGGGCACAGGGCTTCCGCGCGCCGTCGATCGGCGAACTGTTCGGCACGTTCTCGCGCTTCGATGCGACGCTGATCGATCCATGCAACGCCGACAGTCCGATCGCCAGCGCGACCGTGGCTGCGAACTGCCATGCTCTCGGCGTACCGAATCCGGCCACGTACGAGCAGAGCAACAGCCAGATCTCGGTGCTTACCGGCGGCAACCGCGACCTGAAGCCGGAAAAATCGCGCAATACGACGCTCGGCGGAATCTATAGTCCGAGCTGGGCCGAGAACAACGCGTGGTCGCAAAAGCTCGACTTCGAACTGACCTATTACAAGATCAAGGTCGACAATGCGATCCAGGCCAAGGATGCGCAGACCCTGCTCAACCGTTGCGCCGAAACGCTCGATCCGGCCTTCTGCAGCGTGCAGTCGCGCAACTCCGCCGGTTACGTGACATTCCTCAACGACACGCTCGGCAACCTCGGCCGCGTCGACACCAGCGGCTGGGACTTCGGCGTCAACTGGGTCGGCCCGGATATGGCTTGGGGCCGCCCGGGAGCGAGCTGGCAGACCACGTACGTCAGCCGCTATCGTGCGGTCGATGCCACGATCGGGCAGGCCGAGCCACAGACGGTTGGCGTGGAAGTGACCGACAGCGGGATTCCGCGCATTCGCTCGACGTTGCGCCTGAGCTGGGGCTGGAACGACTGGAGCTTCGGTTACGCGTTCCGCTACATTTCCGCGCTCAAGGAAGACTGCGGCGGTGCGGGTGGTTTCGCGGTTTGCCGCATCCCGGTCAATTCGGCATCGAGCAACGTGGCGCCGGGCCGTCCGGACGGCACCAACATCCTCGGCGCGACCACGTTCCAGGACGCTCGCGTGTCGTGGAAGACGCCGTTGCAGGTTACGCCGCTCACGGTTTCGGCCGGCGTCAACAACATCTGGGCACACGATCCGCCGATCTGCCTGTCGTGCTCGCTCAACGGCTATGACGCGTCGAACTACGACCTGCCGGGCCGTTTCTGGTACGTCGAGGCCAACATCAAGTTCTGATACAACAACAATAAGCAACCGTTGCGGGCCGCCCTGTGCGGCCCGTTTTTTTACGGCCAGGGAAGGCCGGTATGCCGGAAATGCAGGAGCATTTTCCGGCGAAGGCCAGGGAAGGCCGGCATGCCGGCCCGCGGGTGCTCCCGGCACCCGCGGGCACTTCCCACGCCCCTGTGGGTCGGAAATGCAGGAGCATTTTCCGGCGAAGGCCAGGGAAGGCCGGTAATGGCGGTACGTCAGTCCTGCGCCAGCGCTGCCGGTAAACGCACGCGGGCGGCGAGCGGCAGGTGATCGGAAACCGGATGCGGCAGCGTCCACAGACGTTCGATGTGAATGCCGGGCGTGGCGAGAATGTGATCGATCGCGCGTCGCGGACGCCAGCTCGGGAACGTCGCCGGTGGCGAATCGGTAGGTGCTACGAGCGCTGTTTTCCGATAGAGCAGTTTCAGTTCCGGGCTGTGCGCGGAACAATTCAGATCGCCCATCAGCACGACGTGATTCTGCCCGCCGATCAGTTCGGCAAGGAATTCGAATTGGGCGCGCCGCGCGGTCGCACCCAGCGACAAGTGGGCAATGACGACGACCAGCGAGTGCTCGCCGCGGACGAAGCGCACCCACAACGCGCCGCGGCCGGGAATGCGCCCGGGCAGCGGATAGTCGAGCACTTCGTTCGGCTCCGTTCGCGTGAGCAGACCATTCGCCGAAGCGGCGAAGCGCGCGATCTTGCGATTGGGCTGGTGACTCCAGTATGGAAAGCCCGCCGCTTCGGCGAGGTATTGCGTCTGATTGACGAAGCCCGAGCGCAAGCTGCCGGCATCGGCCTCCTGCAAGCCGACCAGATCAAACTCGCTGAGCAGCTGCGCGAACTGATCCAGGTTGCCGCGTGTCCCGCGCGTGGGCAGCACGTGCTTCCAGCTGCGCGTCAGGTAGTCGCCGTAGTTGCGAATGTTGCCGCCGGCGTGAATGTTGCAGCTGAGCAGCTGCAGGTGCGCGGCGGAATTGGCACGGGATGCGGCGGCCATGCGTCGAGCCTACGCGGCGGGCCTGGCGATCGCAACCCACGACCAGTGTTCGATTGCGCCCAGGTCCGTGGTTCGAGATCTCGCTACGATCGGCTGGAGACTACTTATTCCTGGCCGCCAGTTCCTGTTTGACCAAGTCGAGGGCGATTTGCACGGTCTCGGGCGGACCGATGCCGCGCTCGGAGTTCATCGACACGCGATATTTGCCATCGACGACCAGTGTCGGCGTCGCGTCGACGCCGTAATCGTGCACGCGCTGGTTGCCCTGCGCGAGCTGTCCTTCGACAACGAACGAGCTGGCGCTGGAAAGGAACTCGCCCGGTGTGGTGCCGTAGTTCGCATAGAACAGGTTGGCGAGATCCTCGATCGTGTGCAGCGGCTGATGATCGCGGTGCACGGCATCGAACAGCGCCTGATGCGTTTTTTCGACGAGACCGAGCGACTTGGCCGTATAGAACGCTTGCGCAAACGGTTCCCAAGCCGGATTGAACACGGCCGGCAGCAATTCGAATTGCGCGCCGGGCGGCAGCTTGGCCTTGAGCTCTTCGGCGTATGGCTGATAGTGCGCACAATGCGGGCACGCGTACGAGAACACCTCGGTGACGGTGACCTTGTCACTGTTTCCGGGCACCGGCGGATTGATCAGCGCGTAATCCTTGCCGGCTTCCCATTGGCGCTTCGGCGTGGGTGTCGGCGTGGCGGCGTCCCGCGCTTGGCAACCGGACACGGCCGCAAGGCCGGCAAGCAGGATCAGCAGATACTTCAGCATCGAATTTCTCCAGATGTGGAGCCATGGGACTGCACGGGTGCCGCGCAAGTTCCTTATTTGCCGCCAGATTCCTGGCGGATCAGATAGAGCACGAGCTGTTGCACCTGGTCCCAGCCGCCGGCCGAACTCGGTGTCAGTCGGTATTTTCCATTGACGATGATCGTCGGCGTGCTTTCCACAGCTGTCGCCTTGATCCACGCATCGGCCTGTTTCATGCGCGTGTTGATCGTGAACGAGTTGGCGGTCGCGACGAAGTCCTCGGCTTTGACGCCGTAATTCGCATAGAACTTCGCGGCGTCCTCGATCGTCGGCAGGGGTTTCTTCAAAGCATTCGTGGCCTTGTCCATGATCGCCAATTCGCCGTTTTTCCACACCGCGTCGAACATGGCATCGTGCGCCTTGTCAGCGACGCCGAGCGCCTTCGCGGCGAAATATGCGCGCTGGAACATCGGCCAATCCTCGTTCGGATTGAACGAAGCCGGCACGTAATTCATCACCGCGTTCGGCGGCAGCGCCTTGCGCAGCTTGTCGACGGAGGGATACGAGAAATTGCACGCCGGACAGCCGTACGAAAACACTTCGGTGACTTCGACCTTGTCGCCGCTGGACGTCGGCTGTGCCGGATCGATGATGAAGTAGTGCTTGCCGGCTTCCCATTGCGAATTCGCGGCCACCTGAGCGTGCGCGATCGAGAATGCACCGCCCAGCAGCGCGCCCAAAAACACCGTGCGGATCGCGCTCATCATTTCGCCGCCGTGTTGCCGCTGCCAGCGCCGTGCAAGCCTTCGATGTACGTGGCCAGCGCGGCGATGTCGTTGTCGTTCAAGCCGTGCACCACGGCGGGCATGATCGCGCCCTTGTCGTCATCGCTCCACTTCTTGCCATCGCGCCAATCCTTCAGTTTCTGCGCGACGTAATCGGCGTACTGGCCGGCCAGTTGCGGATACCCGGCGCCCGGATTGCCGCGGCCGTCAGGACCGTGGCAGGCCATGCACGCAGGCGTGTCGGTGGCCTTGTCGCCGCCGCGATACAACGCTTCGCCCTTGGCGGTGAGCTTGGCGTCGGCGACGCCCGGCAGCGATGACTTGGCGGCGAAATAGGCACCGATATCGTGCATGTCCTGGTCCGACAGCGGCATCGCGAAGCCCATCATGATCGGGCTCTGGCGTTTGTTGGTCTTGAACAGTTCGATCTGGCGCGCGATGTAGGTTTCGTGCTGGCCGGCGAGCTTCGGATACTGCGACGAAGCCGGATTGCCGTCGATGCCGTGGCAGGCGCCGCACGCGGCGGCCTTGCTTTGCCCGGCGTTGGCGTCGCCCGGCTTCAGTGCGGCTGGAGCCGCAGCCGGAGCTGCCGTTGGCGCATTCGCCGCCGCCGGTGCGGCCGATTCCTGCGCCATGAGCGAGCCGGCGCCGAACAGCGCGGCCAGAGCAATCACATGCCGAAAACTCATACACTTCACTCCAGGGGATTGCCGACGAAGACGAGTCGCCGGCGCAAGCGCGAATTATCCCAGCCGCACCCACCAGGGTCAAACCAGCATGCCCGCAAATCCTTTCCGTTCGGCGCAGTTTCTGACCAGCGCGTCCAAACCGAGCCAGTTGCCGGCCGATAGCGGCGCCGAAATCGCCTTCGCCGGCCGCTCCAATGCCGGCAAGTCGAGCGCGTTGAATGCGATCTGCGATCAGACCGGTCTCGCGCGCACCTCGAAAACGCCCGGTCGCACGCAGCTGCTCAACGTGTTTGCGCTCGATGCCGACCGCAGGCTCATCGACTTGCCCGGATACGGTTACGCCAAGGTGCCGGAGAAGATGCGCGAGCATTGGCGGCACATGATCGACGAGTACTTGCGCGAGCGCGAATCGTTGCGCGGTATCGTGCTGATCGTCGATAGCCGTCACCCGCTCAAGGAGTTCGACCGGCAGATGCTCGCGTTCTGCCACGATATCGGCTTGGCCTGTCACATGCTGCTAACCAAGTCCGACAAGCTTTCGCGCAGCGAGGGCTTGCGCACGCTCGCGGCAGTGCGCAAAGAATGCGTGGCGCAAGGTTGGAACGCGAGCGCGCAGCTGTTCTCTTCGCTTGCCAAGAGTGGCCTGGATGAAGCGCGCGCGAAGCTTGCGGGCTTGCTCGCGGCGTAAGTGTCCCCACATGGGGTGTTCAACTCCTGCGAGTCTGCCATGTCCGGACCGAGTGCCGTAAAAGAGACACCGCTGCAGCATCGCGATCAGCTCGTCGAATTCATCGCCTCGGGCGCACGTACGCCAGAGCAATGGAAAATCGGCACCGAGCACGAGAAGTTCGGCTTCCGCCTCGATGATTTGCGTCCGCCGACGTACGAGGGTCCGCGCGGCATTGGCGCGCTGCTCGAGGGCCTGACGCGTTTCGGCTGGGCGCCGGTGCGCGAAGGCGAGAACATCATTGCGCTGGCGCGCGGCGACGGCTCGATCACGCTCGAACCCGCCGGCCAACTGGAACTGTCGGGCGGGCAGGTCGACACGATTCACGACACCTGCTGCGAAGTCAGCTGTCATCTGAAGGAAGTCAAGGCGGTCGCCGACGAACTGCAGCTCGGCTTCCTCGGCATGGGTTTCCAGCCGAAATGGCGGCGCGACGAAATGCCGTGGATGCCGAAAGGCCGCTACGCGATCATGCGCCGTTACATGCCGCTCAAGGGCCAACTCGGCCTCGACATGATGACGCGCACCTGCACCGTGCAGGTCAACCTCGATTTCGCCAATGAAGCGGACATGGTGAAGAAATTCCGCGTCTCGCTCGCGCTGCAGCCGATCGCGACCGCGCTGTTCGCCGACTCGCCGTTTACCGAAGGCAAGCCGAACGGATATCTGTCGTATCGCTCGCACATCTGGACCGACACCGATCCAGATCGCACCGGCATGCTCGACTTCGTCTTCGAGGACGGATTCGGTTTCGAACGTTACGTCGATTACCTGCTCCACGTGCCGATGTACTTCAGCTATCGCGACGGCCGCTACATCGACCTTGCCGGCCGATCGTTCAAGGATTTCCTTGCCGGCAGGCTGCCCGAGCTGCCCGGCGCATTGCCGACGCTCAAGGACTGGGCCGACCACGCGACGACGGCGTTCCCCGAAGTGCGTCTGAAGCAATACCTGGAAATGCGCGGTGCCGACGGCGGCCCGTGGAATCGCCTGTGTGCGCTGCCGGCATTCTGGGTGGGCCTGCTCTACGATCAGACCTCGCTCGATGCGGCGTGGGATCTGGTCAAGGATTTCAGCATGGCCGAGCGCCATGCGTTGCGCGACGGCGTGCCGAAACATGCGCTGAAACTGCCGTTCCGCGGCGCCAGCGTGCGCGAACTCGCGCTCGAGGCGCTGAAGATCGCCGGCAATGGTCTCGCGCGTCGCAACCGGCTCAACGCCAATGGCGCGAACGAATCGATCTTCCTCGAGCCGATGATCGAATTCGCGCAAGCGAACCAGACCCCGGCCGAACGCAAGCTCGAACTGTTCCACGGCGCGTGGAACGGCAGCGTGGATCCGGTGTTTCGCGAGTTTGCGTATTAGGATTTAGAGCAGGGGAAGTTGATCTTGATTCTCGTCGCGAGCAACTTCCGCACGACGGATCATTTGCTGGATTTCGGGCGCTGTGTGGACGGGAACCAATTCGACCTCCGGATGTGCCGAAGCGAACACGCGGAAAATTTCGTCCGCGAATGCCTGGCCGATGCCGCGGACACTTTCGAAATCGAGAACCACTCGGCGGAATCTATCCACTCGCTGCAAAAGTCTCTTGGCTTGTGATCGCGAAACCAGGTTCTCATCGCCGACTTGGGCCAACCGCACCGGCACGATCGTCTTCGCGAATGTGTAGTCGTCCGGGCCGCTCGAATATTCGTCGAAAACCTTCTTGACAGTTCGGGTCGACGCGGTGTCGATTTCCATATATACACCCGTGCCTCGTATCGGCGCATCATTGTCGTCGAATAGCACGTCCTCCCGCTTTTCATCGTGATCGAACACGAGCCCGCCAGCGACGATCTGAAAATTGTCGAACATGCGGGAGGTGAAGAAGACGCCTTCGCCGGAATGATTTCGCGGATCCGTGGTGAACTTGCCTTTGGACAGTTCCAGCAGCGCCAAGCGTTCGTCCGGCAGGTTCAGCGCGCGCGTGATCTTGCGGAAGATTCCTATGCCGTTGTCGATTACCGTGATCTGCAGGCGATTGTCACGAAGGTCCATGCGTACGGTGACTTGCTCTGCTTCAGAATGCTCGATGGCGTTGTTGACCATTTCGGTTACGCCATGGTGTGCGATGTCGAGCACGTTGCGCGATAACCCGCGGAGCAGCGGCTGGATATGCTCGTACCAGAGCGTGTCTTCCGCCAGCCCGTCGCGTGAATAGACGTGATGGAAACGGCGGTTGCGTCCCAGCGTATAGATAGGTCGCGTTGACCCGGATTTGTCCAAGTAGCCTTCGGCGACCAATGCGCGCACCTGCGTACTGATGCGAGCCGTGGAAAGGCCAAGCTGTGCCGCCACCATACCCACGAGATCGCGTGGATGCGTGCTGACGGCTTGCAATACGGCGTCTTCGATCTCGGCGGAGCGGCTGGGGCGAGCCATGCCGGGATTCTAAAGTTAAAACGTCGGATTCGCTAGTTAAACGGGCGCTATTCACAAATTACCCCGTCCATCCAGTCAGATGCGCAGGCCCAAAAAAAAACGCCCGTTTCCGGGCGTTTTTTTGGTCCGTGAATTTCAGCTGCGGCTTACTTCGGCTTCTTCGCCGGCTTCTCGGCCTTCAGCCCGCGATGTACCAGCATCGGTTCGACACTCGGGTCCTTGCCGCGCCAGTCGTGATACATCTTGGCCAGTTCGATCGTGTTGCCGCGCGAAAGCACCATCGCACGGAAGCGGTCGCCATTTTCGCGCGAAATGCCGCCGTGGTCCTTGAACCAGACGAACGCGTCGTCGGCGAGCATCTGCGTCCACAAATACGCGTAATAGCCGGCCGAGTAGCCGTTGCCCCAGATGTGCAGGAAGTAGCTTGAGCGATAACGCGGCGGCACTTCGGCCAGGTCCGTGTGGTTCTTCTTCAGCGCTGCGGCTTCGAACGCATCGGTCTCCTGCTTCGGCGCATCGGCGGAAAGGCTGTGCCATTCCATGTCGAGCAGGGCGGCGGAGACCAGCTCGGTCATGTCGTAGCCCTTGTTGAAATTCGCGGCTTTCTTGATCTTGTCGACCAGAGCTTGCGGCATCGGTTCGCCGGTCTTGTTGTGCTTGGCATAGTTCGCGAACACTTTCGGTTCCCACGCCCAGTATTCATTGAACTGCGACGGGAACTCGACAAAATCGCGCGCCGTAGCCGTGCCCGAAAGCGTCGGATAGACCTCGTCGGCGAACATGCCGTGCAGTGCGTGACCGAACTCGTGGAACATCGTCACCACGTCGTCGGATGAAATCAGAGCCGGCTGGCCCGGTGCAGGCTTGGTGAAATTGCACACATTGAAAATGACCGGTTTCGTGCCAAGCAACTTGGATTGTCCGACCATGTTGTCCATCCACGCGCCGCCGTTCTTGTTGTCGCGCTTGAAATAATCGGTATAGAACAGCGCGAGCGAGCTGCCGTCCTTGTCGAACACCTCGTACACGCGTACGTCCGGTTGATAGACCGGCAGATCGTGGCGTTCCTTGAACGTCAGCCCGTAAAGCTGGTTGGCGGCGTAGAACACACCATCGTGCAACACGCGGTCGAGTTCGAAATACTGCTTGATCTCGTTTTCGTCGAGATCGAACTTGGCCTTGCGCACCTGTTCGGCGTAGCGATCCCAATCCCATGCGGCGAGTTTGAAGCCGCCGTGTTGTTTGTCGATCACGGCCTGGATGTCACGCGCCTCTTCGCGCGCGCGGGCGGTCGCGGCCGGCACGAGGTTGCGCATGAACTTGAACGCGGTTTGCGGGTCCTTGGCCATCTGGTTCTGCAGCGTCCACGCCGCGAAATTCGGAAACCCGAGCAGCTTGGCTTTCTGCGCGCGAATCTGCGCGAGGCGCTCGATCGTGGCGCGCGTGTCATTGGCGTCGCCTTTCTCGGCGCGCGTCCAGCCGGATTGGAACAGCGCTTCGCGTGTGCCGCGATCGGCAAGATCCTTCAGCGGCGGCTGCTGCGTGGTGTTCTGCAGCGGGATCACATATTTGCCATCGAGCTTGCGCTCCTTGGCGGCCTGCGCGGCGGCTTCGATCTCGGCGTCGGAAAGGCCGGCGAGCTTGGCCTTGTCATCGACGACGAGCGCCCCGGCTTTCGCTGCGGCGAGAAGTTTGTTGATGTAGGCCGCGGACAGCGAGGAATCTTCCTTGTTCAGTTCCTGCAGCTTGGCTTTGTCGCCCGCCGAGAGCTTGGCGCCGGCGCGCACGAAGTTTGCGTACTGCACTTCGACCAGGCGCAGCCCCTCGGCATCGAGCTTCAGGCTCGAGCGCTTCTGGAACACCGCGTCCACGCGCTGGAACAATTTGTCGTTGAGGTAGATCGCGTCCTGGTGAGCGGCAAGTTTCGGCGCCAGGTCTTCCTGCGCCTGCTGCAGCGTCGGATTGGTGTTGGCGCCGGAAACGGCATTGAAGATGAGCGCCGCGCGAGTCAGCAGTGCGCCGGTTTTTTCCAGCGCGACGAAGGTGTTGTCGAATGTCGGCGGCTCGGGGTTGTTCGCGATCGCTTCGACCTCGGCGATCTGCTGTTTCATGCCTTGTTCGATCGCCGGCTGGTAATCGGCGTCTTCGATCTTGTCGAACGGCGCGGCCTGGAACGGCAGCGTGCTGGCGGTCAGCAGCGGATTGACGTGCTGGGTCGCGGGTGCGGCGGCGGCCGGCTTGGCCGGTTCATTCTTTTGCGGCGATTGCGCGCAGGCGGCCAGGGCGGCGGTCATGACGAGAGGCAATAAACGGATGCGAGACACGGGCAGGCTCCCAAGTGGAGAAGTGGAAAAGTGGAAGAAATCATCGGATCGACGGCTCAGGCCGCTTGTACGTCGTGCAGACTCCAATGCGCGCCAATCAGGAGGCCCAGACGATGCTTGAGGATCGAATGCGGCAGCGACGTGGTGACTTCCACGTCGGTGTGCAGATTGCTCTGGCTGGCACGCACGGTGGCGTCCATGTCGCTCGCGCCGAGGCCGGGATCGACGGCATCCGGGTCCGGCTGCATCGAGCGCCAGCGCTGCCATAGCGTGGGTTCGCGCAGAGCCGCCTGCAGCGCCGTGGCAAGGCCATCCGGCGAGTTGCCCTGGTACGACAGTTCGCCGACTGGACCGCGGGCCTTCGAGAGATTTTCGACGCTCAGATAGTAGCGCTGTTTGGACATTGCGAAACCCTTGGCTGGGCCGCAGATTCTAGCAGGTTCAGCTTTCGCATCCCCGTGACTTTAGCCATGTTTGCCCGAATGGACCCGGCGCTACAATCGCCGGTGTTGGCGCATTGCCTCGAGGGAATCCCATGACCATCCGTTATCTGCGCGCGGCGGCCGCGCTTGCGCTGTTCGCGATTGCGCCGTTGGCGAGCGCGCAGACCAAATTGCTGCGTTTTCCGGACGTCTGCAACGACCGTGTCGTCTTCACCTACGGCGGCGATCTGTGGACGGTTTCCACGCAGGGCGGCACGGCGATCCGCCTCACCGCCGGCCCCGGCCTGCAGCAATCGGCGAAATTCTCGCCGGACTGTTCGCAGATCGCGTTCACCGGCGAATATTCCGGTGAAGACCAGGTCTACGTGATGCCGGTCAACGGTGGCGTGCCGCGCCAGCTCACGTTCTACCCGGCGCTCGGTCCGCTGCCGCAGCGTTGGGGTTTCGACAACGAGGTCTACGGCTGGACCCCCGATGGTAAAAATGTACTTTTCCGCTCCTACATCGACAGCTTCGCGCTCGCGCAGCCGCGCCTGTACACGGTGGCGACCGACGGCGGACTGCCGACCGCTCTGCCGATGCCGATTTCCGGCGTCGGTGCGTTTTCGCCGGACGGCAAGCAGCTGGTGTATTCGCCCCTGTTCCGCGATTTCCGCACCTGGAACCGCTATGCCGGCGGTTGGGCGCAGGATCTGTACATCTTCGATATGGCGAGCCAGCAGGGCCGCAACATCACGAACAACCCGCGCACCGACCGCGATCCGATCTGGATCGGCAACGCCGTCTATTTCGTTTCCGATCGCGACGACGTATTGAATCTGTATCGCTACGATGTCGCGAGCGGCGCGACGACGCAGTTGACCAAGCAGCGCGCGTTCGACGTGCGCTGGGCCAGCGGCGATCGCGCCGGGCACATCGTCTACGAACTCGGCGGCGAGCTGCATCTTTACGATGTCGGCAACAACCAGGATCGTGCGATCCGTATCGCCGTGCCCACCGACGGAACACGCACCCGCGCGGAGACTATCGCGGTTTCCGACAAGATCGAGTCGTTCGGACTGAGCCCGCGTGGCGAGCGCGCTTATTTCGTCGCGCACGGCGACGTGTTCAGCGTGCCGGTCGACAAGGGCATCACGCGCAATCTCACGCAGACGCCGGGTGCGCACGAGCGCGAAGCGGCGTGGTCGCCGGACGGCAAGCGCATCGCCTACGTTTCTGACGCCACAGGTGAAGAGGCCATCTGGGTGCGCGACGTGGACGGTAGTGGTGCCGCGCAGCCGCTCACGCACGATGTGCTTGGCCGCCTGTATTCGCCGCGCTGGGCGCCGGACGGCAAGCGCATCGCGTTCAGCGACAGCGCCAATCGCGTGCACGTCGTCGAACTGGCCGGCAACAAGGTCACTACGCTCGCCACCGACCCGTTCGGCTTGCAGCGCGATTACGCCTGGTCGCCGAAAGGCGGGTACCTGGCCTATACGCTCAATGAAGACAATGCGCAGCCGTCGATCTTCCTGTGGAGCGCAGCGACCGGAAAAAGCGTGCGCGTTACCGATCCGCTGTTTGGCGAGTCCAATCCGGCGTTTTCGCCGGACGGCAAGTTCCTGTTCTTCGCCGGGGCGCGCGAGTGGGCGCCGCAGATCAGCAACATCGAATGGAATTTCGCCGCGAATCGCAATATCGGCATTTACGCATTGACCCTGCACAAGGACGGCCCCAACCCATTCCCGGTGCAGGACGATGAAGCCAAGGCGCTGCAGAGCGATGGCGACAAGAAAAAAGACAAGGACGAGAGCAAGAAGGAGGAAGCCGCCGAGCGCATCGATTTCGACGGGCTGGCTGCGCGCATCACCCGCACACCGATCGAAGCGGACAACATCCAGAGTCTGGCCGTCACCGACAAGTTCATCGTCTACTCGGTGCAGGACGGCTTCTATTACGGCCGCGACGGCCGCTTCAAGCCGCAGATCCACACTTTCAGTTTCAAATCCCGCAAGGAGAAGACACTGATTGAAAATGTGGAAAATGCCTCATTGTCGGACGACGGCGACAAGCTCATCGTGCAGGAAGGCCACAGCTACAAGGTCTACGATGTCGATGGCGACGGCAAGGACGGCAAGAGCGTGGGCACCTCGGGTCTGTCGCTCACGCGCGAGCCGCGAGCCGAGTTCGCCGAGATCTTCCGCGAGGTCTGGCGCCGCTTTCGCGACTACTACTACGTGCCGAACATGCACGGCTACGACTGGAAAGCGCTGCGCGCCAAGTATGAGCCGCAGGTCGGCGATGTCGGCGATCGCAGCGACCTCAACTACCTGATGGGGCAGATGGTCGGCGAACTGTCCACATCGCATTCGTATGTGAGCGGCGGTGATCTGAAGCTGCCGAAGAAACCGAACGTGGGTTTGCTCGGCGCACGCTTCGAGCTGGACAAGACCAATGGCCGCTATCGTGTTGCCAGCATCATGCAGGGCGAGAACGACGAGGAGCGTTACCGCTCGCCGTTGACCGAAGTCGGCGTCGACGTGCATGTCGGCGACTACATCCTCGCGATCAATGGCCGCGAGCTGACCGCGCACGACAACCCGTACGAGCTGCTGCAGGTTGCCTCCGGCCAACCGGTCGAGCTGCGCGTGAGCGTGAAGGCCGGTGGCGAAGGCGCGCGCAACGTGCTGGTCAGGCCGCTGTCGAGCGAAACGAACCTGAAGTATTACAACTGGGTCGAACACAACCGTCGCTACGTCGAGGAAAAATCCGGCGGCAAGATTGGATATGTCTACATTCCGGACATGGGCGGCGATGGCATCCGCGAGTTCATCAAGTGGTTCTATCCGCAGATCCGCAAGCAGGGCCTGATTGTCGACGTGCGCGACAACGGCGGCGGCAACGTCTCGGCGATGATCATCGAGCGTCTGTCGCGCAAGCTGCTCGGCGTCAATTACGACCGCAACGCCAGCGCCACGGGCACGTACCCGCAGCAAGCGTTCAACGGACCGATGGCAGCGCTGATCAATGAAACCAGCGCTTCCGACGGCGACATCTTCTCGTACATGTTCAAGCAGGCCAAGCTCGGGCCGACAATCGGCAAGCGCACCTGGGGCGGCACGGTCGGCATCAACGATTACGGCCCGCTGCTCGACGGCGGCAACGTCGAAGTGCCGGAGTTCAACGCGATCGCCGATCTGCAAGGCAATTACCACGTCGAAGGCGAAGGCGTGACGCCCGACATCGAAGTCGACAACGACGTGTTCTCGACGATCCACGGCAAGGACCCGCAGCTCGATCGCGCGATCGCCGAAGTGATGCAGAAGATCAAGGAAAATCCGCCGCTGTTGCCGGCGCGTCAGGCCGATCCGGTCAAGGCGCCCGCCGATATGCGGATGAAGTAATCGCGTCGACGGCGCCGCCGACGAGCGGCGCCAGCTCGCGCGGCTCGGGCGCGCTCGCGTGCGGCAACACGCCGAGGCACGGCGCGGGCAGGCGCTCGCGCAGCGTCGCCAGATTTTCGTCGAGGCAGAGCATCGCTGGGTCGACTTGATTGCCGATCCAGCCGATCAATTCGCAGCCGTCTTGTGCGATCGCGCGCGCGCTGAGCAGCGCGTGGTTGATGCAACCCAGGCGCAAGCCGACGACGAGAATTACCGGCAGCCGCAGCGCGCGCGCGAGGTCGGCTTGCATCAGCGTGTCCGACAACGGCACCGCCCAGCCGCCGACGCCTTCGACGACCACGCATTGCGACATCGCGGACAATGCGGCATGCGCGGCGCGCAATGGCGCCAGTTCGATGACGACTCCCGCATGCCGCGCCGCCAGATGCGGCGCGATGGCCTCGGGCAGCGCGTAGGGATTGACCAGCGCGTAATCCGGCGCGCCGCTGCCGTGCGTGCGCAGCAGTTCGGCATCGTCGTTGCGCAAGCCGTACGGCGTGAGCGCGCAGCCACTCGCGACCGGCTTCATGCCGATCGCACGCAAACCTTTTTCCTGCAGAACGCGCAGCAGACTGGCCGCGACCAGCGTCTTGCCGATGCCGGTATCGGTGCCGGTAATGAATACACTCGTCATCGCGAGATTGTAATGCCGGCAAAGCGCAATACGGCGCTAACCGCTACAATGCTCACATCGCTCAGGATGATCTATGTTCCAGGCTGCACCACTGCGGGGCGCGAGCAAAACCGAGCAGTACGCCGATCTCGCCGAACACGCGCGCGGGTTATTGCATGGCGAACGCGACCGCATCGCCAATGCCGCGAATTTCGCTGCGCTGGTTTACCACGCACTGCCCGACTTGAACTGGGCCGGCTTTTATTTCTTCGACGGCCGCGAACTCGTCGTCGGGCCGTTCCAGGGCCAGCCGGCGTGCGTGCGCATCGCGCTCGGCAAAGGCGTGTGTGGGACCGCGGCTTCGAGCCGGCAGACGCAACTCGTGCGTGACGTGCACGAGTTCCCGGGTCATATCGCCTGTGACGCGGCGTCGCGTTCGGAAATCGTCGTGCCGCTGTACGACGAGAACCGGCTCGTCGGCGTCTGGGACGTGGACAGTCCCAAGCTCGCGCGTTTCGATGAAGAAGATCGCGCCGGCATGGAACGGCTGGCGGCCATTTTCATGGATTCATTGCGCGAGGCGACCTGATGGCCGCTAAAGACGACAACAAGATCAGGAACGTCGGTCCCAAATCGGCTGCGTGGTTGCGTCAGGTCGGCGTGCGCACACAGGAAGACCTCGCGCGCCTGGGTCCGGTCGAAGCGTTCATGAAGGTCAAGCGCGCCGGTTTCCGGCCGAGTCTGAATCTGCTCTACGCCCTGGCCGGAGCAATCGAGGATTGCCACTGGGCCGATCTTCCGGACGAGCGCAAAACCGCGCTCGTGCTGGCCGCCGAATCCGCCGAAGCGGCGAATCCGATCAAGACACGCTGGCAGAAACAGGTCGAACGCAGCGAGCGCGGCAGCAGCAAGGAAGTCGCCGCGGAACCGGCGTTGGACAGCGAACCGGCGGCGCCGGGTTTTCTCGACGACCCCGATGGCGGTCACGAATCTTCTCACGACGACTGACGCCTAGCGCACGACCGCGTACTCGCGCGCATCCTCGCGCCATTTCGGCGTCGCACGGATTTTCGGCAGCACTTCCTCGGGCGTGTTCACGAGCGACCACATATGCTCGTGTTCGGCATTCATGAAGCGCTCGCGGATCACCTGCTGCATGAACGTCTGCAGCGGCGAGAAAAAATCCGCGGTGTTGAGCAGCACGATCGGGCTGAAATACAGGCCCAGCCGCTTGAGTGTGATCGCCTCGAACAATTCCTCGAGCGTGCCGCAACCGCCGGGCAATGCAACCACGGCATCCGAGTTCGTCAGCAGCCGGTGTTTGCGTTCGCGCATGTCCTCGACGACTTCCAGGTCGGCTATGCCCGGGTGCTGCCATTCCACCTCGGTCATGAAGCGCGGAATCACGCCGATCACCTTGCCGCCCTTGCTCAACGCGCCATTCGCCAGAGCGCCCATCAAACCCACGCCGCCGCCGCCGTAGACGATGGTGCAGCCGGCATCGGCCAGCAGCCCGCCCAGACGCACCGCCGCATCGTGATAGGCACGGTCGCACATTTGACTGGAAGCGGCGTAGACACAAATACGCATGGACAAGCCCCGAGTGAGGTCGCCCGAATTCTACCTTTGACGGCGATTCTTTAACGCGATTCCAACGAATCCTCTGCTACGGTCGCCCCTCGTGCCGCGGTTGCCCCGCGCACGAACAACAAAAACGGGGAGACACAAGGATGCTTGCACTGCGACCTGTCATCGCCACGATTTTCTTTGTCGCCGTATCCGGCCAAGCCGACGCCAGCACGCTATCGCCGCCGGCGGCGTGCCTGGGCGGCGCGCTCGACACGCTGTTTGGCGCGTCGATGATCGACGAACTGACCGCGTCGGTCGAACCCGTCACCGTAACCGCCCCGGCACCGGCCAGCCGGGATCCACGGCGTACGCTCGTCGATTTTGCCCTGCAGCTGCGCGATATCCGCTATCGCCGCGGCGGTCGCGTGCCGACCACCGGTTTCGATTGCAGCGGCTTTGTGCATTACGTGTTTGCCAACGTGCTTGGCCTGGATTTGCCCAGCGATTCGGCCAGCCAATTCGCCAGCGGGAAAAAGATCGCGCGCGACGACATGCAGGCCGGCGATCTCGTGTTCTTCCGCACTCACGGCAAGCACGTTTCACACGTCGGCATTTATTTGGGCGACGGCCAGTTCATTCATGCGCCGACCACGGGCGAACGCGTGAAGGTCAACAGTTTGGGCGAAAGTTACTGGTCGCAGCGTTTCGCCGGCGCGCGGCGTCCGGCAATGGCCTGATCCAGCAGCGCGTTTCCGATTTCGAGCACCAGTTCGAAAACTCGCGTCAACGCCTGCGCTAGTCTCGCGTTGGATTTCCGCAGTGGAAGTCCGATGCGGGGAGCAGGTATGAAAACCGGGATCAGGATCGCGGCCGGATGGTTGGCCAGTGTGACGCTTACCTTGCACGCGAGCGTGCACGATCACGTGTTCGCCAATGGTTTCCAGCCTCCGCCCGATGCGCCGGCCAGCGCCAACGATGCGGCGCGCTTCCTGACGCAAGCCACGTTCGGTCCGACAGCGGCCGACATCGCGCGCTTGATGGCGATCGGCTATGGCGAGTGGATCGAAGAACAGCTCGCCAAGCCCGCCACTTTGAGTGAGCCGACCGTCGAAGCCGTGGTCAACGCACGCACGGCCGGCGCACAAACCGTGAATCAGCAGCAGCGTCTGAACCGCTTTTTCTGGCAGGCGGTGTATGCGCCGGATCAGTTGCGTCAGCGCGCGGCCTACGCGCTCAGCCAGATTTTTGTGGTCTCGGATGCGAGCAGCGCGATCAATCAGGACATCGTGCCGATGGCGCACTATCAGGACCTGCTCGCGACCGATGCGTTCGGCGCGTACGGTCAGCTGCTCAGCGACGTGACCTACAACCCGACGATGGGCCGGTATCTCAACGCGTATCACAACATGAAGGGAAGCGCGACGACGAGCCCGGACGAAAACTACGCGCGCGAGGTGATGCAGTTGTTCTCGATCGGGTTGGTCCTGCGCAACATGGATTTCTCGCCGGTGCTGGTCGGCGGCGCGACGGTGCCGACGTACGATCAAAACGTCATCACCCAAACCGCGAAAGTGTTCACCGGATTCACCTATATGGATGCGCCCACGGGCAGCGGGCCGCCCAATTACACCGGTGCAAATTTCTATGGCGGCGGCCTGAGTTTTGCTGGCAAGTACAGCCCAATGGCGTGCTGGGGTACGGAGCTGTTTCCGGCCAGCGGGACCGGCAGCAACAACATGCGCCACGACGTCAGCGCGAAGAGCGTACTCGGCGGCGCCACAATCAATGCGAACCAGACTTGCGCGCAAGATCTTAGTGACGAACTCGTCATTCTTGCTGCGCATCAGAACGTCGCACCATTCATTTCGCGTCAGCTGATTCAGCGCTTCGTCACGAGCAATCCGTCGCCGGCGTACATCCAGCGTGTCGCCAGCGTGTTCGACACGGCGGGTAATGATCTCGGCGATGTGATCCGCGCGATCCTGCTCGACGACGAAGCACGCAATCCGCCGGCACTGGTCAGTGGCGATGCTTATGGCAAATTGCGCGAGCCGATCCTGCGCCTCACCGCGCTGTGGCGCGCGTTCAACGCGCAGGCCCCGGCGGCGGATGCGTATGGCGAGATCAAGATGATCGGCAGCGGCGGTTTCCAGAGCAATCTTGGCCAGGCGCCGCTCGAATCGCCCACGGTATTCAATTTTTATCTGCCCGATTATCAGCAGCCCGGCACATTTGCCGACAACAATCTGTACTCTCCGGAATTCGAGATCACCAACGAATCCACCACGTACACGGCGGCGAACAAATACTACGACTTCACGGCGAACGCGTATCAAGGCATGCCGAGTCCGCCGAAGGATCGGCCACTGATCGACCTGTCGCCACTCGTGGCGAATATCAGCAATCCGACCGCCGTAGTCGACGCGATCAATGCGGATCTGCTCTACGGCACGATGTCGGCGAACATGCAGGCCGCACTCGTGACGATGCTCAGCGGCACGTTCTCGACCGGGGCGACGGCGCAGGAGAAAGCCTGGTCGGCGCTCTACGTGACCATGCTGTCGCCCGAATTCGCTACGCAGCGCTGAGGAACCATCATGAATCATTCAAGCAAGTCGCGCCGCGAATTTCTGCGCAATCTCGGTTGCGTCGTTTGTGGCGGCGCCGCGTCCGCGCTGATCCCACAGCTACGCATGATGGGTACCGCGCTCGCGTCCACATCCAGCTTCGCGGACTATCGCGCGCTCGTGTGCGTCTACATCGCCGGTGGCAACGATTCCTGGAACCTGCTCGTGCCTTACGACAGCACACGATACAACACCTACATGAATTCGCGCGGTGGCGTGTACGACCCGGTGAACAATGCCGGTGGGCTGGCGCTCGCGCGGCCGGCAGGAGGCAATTCGCAAATAGTCACCGATGCGTTCGATTCCAGTCAGTACTTTCTGCATCCAAGCCTCGTGAATCTTGCTTCAGTCTACAAACAGAACAAGCTCGCCTTCCTTGTGAATGTCGGCACTCTGGTCACGCCGATCGACATGGTCGACTACAACACGAGTTCCACGAGCCGTCCGCCGCAACTGTTCTCGCACGCCGACCAGGAAAACTTGTGGCATCAGGGCAACACCATCGCCGGTTCAACCGTGGGCTGGGGCGGGCGCTGCGCAGACAATCTGCAGTTGCAGGGCGCCAATGGTACGCCGATCGGCAACGGTCCAAAGCTGTCGTTGTGCGTATCGATCTCAGGTGCCAACCGATTCGAAGTCGGCAGCCAGGTCGTGCCGTACCAGATGTCGTCCAGCGGGCTGAACAGTTTGCGCGGCATGTGCAATACGGCACCGTGCGGAAATTCGACCACGCTGCGCGACACGGCGCTCAACGCGTTGCTCGGCGCGACCTACGCAGGCGATTTCAGCGCCGAATACGCGGCGACGTTCAAGCGCGGCCGCGATCTGTACGCGATGCTGAACCCTGGCCTGACCGGCACGACATTGGCGACGACGTTCCCGACAACATCGATCGGCGATCAGCTGCAAGTCGTCGCGCAAATGATCAAGTTGTCGAAGGCGCAGAACTACGCGTCTCGGCAGATCTATTACGTGCGACTCGGCGGCTTCGATCTGCATTCCGGCTTGTTCTCGAGCAACCCGAACGATACAAACGACCACGCCGGCTTGCTCACGCAGCTGGATGGGGCGCTCGGCGCGTTCTGGTCGGAACTGCAGGCGCAGGGAATCCAGGACCAGGTGACGACGTTCACGGCGTCCGAATTCGCGCGCACGCTGCAATCCAACGGCTCCGGTTCCGATCACGGCTGGGGCGGAGTGCAGCTGGCGTTCGGCGGCGCGGTGAATGGCGGCAAGCTGTACAGCAATGGCCAGGGCAAGATCAGCGGTTTTCCGAACCAGGCCTATGGCGCGGGCGGCAACCCGAATGCGTTCTCGCGCGGGCAACTGATTCCGGGCATCAGCGTGGATCAATACGCAGCGACGATGGCGCAGTGGATGGGTATCACGTCGTCTGCCGATCTCAACGCGATCTTTCCGAATCTGCCCAACTTCGGCACCAACAACCTTGGCTTCGTTTGACGATGCACGCAAGCGCCACCAATGGCGCGCAGCGGCGGCGGCGATGCTCGCGTGCGCCAGCTCGCTGGGCCTGCTCGCGCACACGGCGACCGGACAAGGCTCGCCCAGTGGCTGCACGGATATTTCCGCGGTGCCGCCGATCTACAGCGGCATCGAGTACAGCGCCGCGATTCAAGGCCTGTTCGATGACTTCGGCGCGGGCGCTTGCACCGACTGCCATTTCGCACCGCCGCCGGCGCCCGCCGGCGATCTGGATCTGACCGGCGGCATTTCCTGGAGCCAGCTCGTCAATCACGTCAGCAGTCAGGATTCCAACCTGATCCGCGTCGTGCCGAACCACCCCGAGCAGAGCCTGCTGTTCCAGAAAATCAACTGCGATACGCCCGCGATCGGCGCGCGCATGCCCTATGGCTATCCACCCGGCACGCTCACGGCCGAGCAGCAGGCGCTGATCTACGACTGGATAGCCGAAGGCGCACCGGTCGGCACTACCGACGGGATTTTTCGCAGCGGCTTTGATGCGCGCGGGTTCGTCCAGTAGCGTTTGGCACTCGCGCGCATGCAGCGTGGCGCTTTGCGCTCGTGGCAACGCATCGGATGCCTTGCATGGCGAATGACGCACGTATCGCAGGATTCGCGTCCATGGGGAATTGATGCAGGTCAAGTCGGCGCGCTATCGCGTCCGGCAAGCTGACCGCGCAATCAAACGGAGACTGCGATGAACACGATGCTTCGCGCTTGCGCTGTTGCGTCCCTGTTGTTTTCCACGCTTGCGCTGGGCGCCGCGGCGGACGCGAACCGAAAGTCGGCGAGCGCCTACGTGCACGGCGATTTCGGCCCGCCCCGCGGCGAACCGATCCACGCCGTACTCACCACGCCGCCGATGGTGCCGCCGCCGACGGGCCGCAATTATCCGGCGAAGGTGATCGTCGAACTCGAAGTCATCGAAAAAGAATTGCCGATTTCCGAAGGCGTGACCTACATGTTCTGGACGTTCGGCGGCACGGTTCCGGGCAAATTCATCCGCGTGCGCCAGGGCGACACGGTCGAATTCCATCTGCGCAACAATCCGGACAACAAGATGCCGCACAACATCGACCTGCACGGCGTGACCGGTCCCGGTGGCGGCGCCGCATCGAGCTTCACGGCGCCCGGTCACGAATCGCAATTCACGTTCAAGGCGCTCAATCAGGGCATCTACGTTTATCACTGCGCGACCGCGCCGGTCGGCATGCACGTCGCGAACGGCATGTACGGACTGATCCTGATCGAACCACCCGAAGGCCTGCCCGCCGTCGATCACGAGTACTACGTGATGCAGGGCGACTTCTACACGACCGGCAAGTATCGCGAAAAGGGCTTGCAGCCGTTCGACATGGAGAATGCGATCAACGAGAAGCCAACCTACGTCCTGTTCAACGGCGCCGAAGGTGCGCTGACCGGCGACAAGGCTTTGACCGCGAAGACCAACGAGACAATTCGTCTGTTCGTCGGCAACGGCGGGCCGAATCTCGTGTCGAGCTTCCATGTCATTGGCGAAATCTTCGATCGCGTGCAGCAGGAAGGCGGCACGAGAGTGCAGGAGAATGTGCAGACCACGCTGATTCCGGCCGGCGGCGCGTCGATCGTGGAATTCCACACCGAAGTGCCGGGCAGCTACGTGCTCGTCGACCATTCGATCTTCCGCGCCTTCAACAAGGGCGCGCTTGCAATCCTGAAAGTCGACGGCGCGGCGGACAAATCGATCTACTCCGGCAAGGAGGTCGACTCGGTTTATCTCGGCGACCGTTCCGAGCCGAATCTTGCCGCCGTCACGCAAGCCACGAAAGCGGCGAGCGCCGGCAAGCTGACGCAGGAAGAACAAATCAAGGCCGGCCGGCAGTTGTTCACCGGCACGTGCTCGGTTTGCCACCAGACCAGTGGCGAAGGATTGCCCGGCGTATTTCCGCCGCTGGCAAAATCCGATCTGATTGCCGCCGATCCGAAACGCCCGATCCACATCCTGCTCAAGGGCCTGACCGGCAAGATCACGGTCAATGGCAAAGACTACAACTCCGTGATGCCGCCGATGAGCCAGCTCAACGACGACGAAATCGCGAATATCGTGACCTTCGTGCTCAACAGCTGGGGCAACCCGGGCGGCCGCGTCAGCGCCGAGGAAGTGGCGAAAGAGCGCGCCGCGCAGACAGCCGCAAAGCCCGCGGAACACTGAAGCGCAATGCGAATCGCCGTTGCTCTCGGCGCCGCTCTGGCGCTATTCATGGCCGCCGCCGATGCGGCCGAATACGTGGCCATCGGTGGCGGCAGATTCGCGAGTGTGTTGCCTGCGGATGCGAATGCCGCGGATGTAGCGATTGCACCGTTCCAGTTGCGCACCGAGCCGGTCACCAACGCCGAGTTCCTCGATTTCGTCACCGCCCATCCGCAATGGCGGCGCGATCGCATTGCCCGTGTGTTCGCCGAGCAGCGTTACCTCGAACGATGGCAGAGCGCGACAGCTCTGGGCGATCGAACATTGCCGTCGCGGCCCGTTACACAGGTGAGCTGGTTCGCGGCCCGCGCGTTCTGCGCCAGCGAGAACGCGCGTTTGCCGACGTGGAATGAATGGGAATTCGCCGCAGCCGCGGACGCGACGCGCGCTGATGCGCGCAGCGATCCGGCGTGGCGCGAAGCGATCCTCGGCTGGTACGCGTGGCCATCGGCAAGCGGCAGCGACGAGATCGGCGGCAGCGCGAACTTCTACGGCGTGCGCGACCTGCACGGGCTGATCTGGGAATGGGTCGACGACTTCAACGCGTTGCTCGTCGCCGGCGACAGCCGCGATCAGAACGACCCGGACCGCCTGAAATTCTGCGGCGCCGGCGCATTGAATCTGCGCGATCGCGAAAATTACGCCGTATTGATGCGCGTGGCGATGCTCAGTTCGCTCAAGGCGGCCGATACCACCGGCAGCCTGGGCTTCCGCTGCGCCAGAGACATCGAGGTGAAACGATGAAAACGTTGCGTCGCGCGCTGCTGTTCGCGCTGCCTCTCCTGTTCACGGGCGGCATTCCGCCACGCGCCGCGGACTTGCCGGGCGAATCGATCTACCATCTGCCGATCTCGATGGTCGACCAGGACGGGTATGCGAGCGCACTCGCCGATCGACGCGGCACTCCGCAGCTCGTCAGCATGTTCTACACCTCGTGTCCGTATGTGTGTCCGCTGATCATCGAAACGATGAAGCGTACGCAGCAGGCGCTGACGCCGGCGCAGCGGCAACGTGTCGGCGTGCTGCTCGTCAGCTTCGATCCCGAACGCGATACACCGCAACGGCTGCACGAGGTTTACCAGCAACGCAAGCTCGACAAAGCAAGCTGGACGCTCGCGCGCATTGAAGCGGACGACGTGCGTCAGCTCGCCGCCGTGCTCGACATCCAATATCGGCTGCTTGCGAATCGCGAGATCAATCACTCCTCGGCGCTCGTGTTGCTCGACAGCGAAGGCCGCATCGTCGCGCGCACCGACAAGATCGGCGAG